>Ga0180302_10000547_pt1 | contig 16689 bp, 9 predicted proteins | sample GuaBasSediGuay17_FD_121794 | JGI IMG/M metagenome (GOLD analysis project Ga0180302, IMG submission 121794) | Subseafloor sediment microbial communities from Guaymas Basin, Gulf of California, Mexico - Guay17, Core 4571-4, 12-15 cm | ecosystem: Environmental > Aquatic > Marine > Hydrothermal... | reverse complement strand
TGAGCTAAGGCTGACAAGATGCACCGGTCATTGTTATGGTTTCTACATACCGGATTTAATCGTAAAAGTAGGACCCTACAAAGACGATGCTGTAGTAATGGATGTAGTGAACTCTGTGCAGGGGTTAATACATGCTATTGGAGGGTTTTATATGATAAAGGCTCTCGGTTGTGATAGGTTGTTTAAGGCGTATGTAGCTGTTCTCGCCGATGATCTTTTTGAATACCTGTCAGGAATTACTGCTAAATCTCCAAAGAATGGAGGAAAGAAGCATATAATCCTTAAATTACTTGAGGAGGGACTTGAAGAAGACAGAATATATCTAAGACCATTCAGAGCAATAAGGGGATGGCTTAAGTTACAACTTCAAGAGTGTCTCAGAACTTCAAAAGTGAGACAAGGGGTTTAATCCAAATTCTTCGATTATAGACAGGTAAGCCTTAACTCCTCTCTGAATAGTCTTACCTAGTAGTAGCGGAGGCGCATATGAGTTTACGATGAAGCTCAGGATAGCTATGTCTAAACTCACTTTTCCTTTTATAACCGTAAGCTCATGTGCGAAGTAAACCTTAAACCTCTCTTTTCTGTCCTTAATACTAGTTCACCATAAATTTGTGGAGCATATGTATCAATCCAAAACCTCAATCTCCCCAAACTATATTCTACTTTTAAATGGAGATGAGTACTAGTGTGTGGTGATCAAACTACTACCCCTATCAACTAAGCTTTTAAAATAGGAAACTTACTGTGATCCCTTGAGCAGGAGCTTATTGAGAACGTAGAGGGAAGACTGTCTATCTTTACTAACAAAGATAGGCATAAACTAAGACCTAACTTTACCCATAAATTACAGATTCTAATAGAAAGACTGAAAGTTTGGAAATATTACTGAGAGATAGAATTATTGAGAAACTTAGACTGATTACTTTAGGTCATTCTTCTGGTCTTAGCCATTTATCTAGGGGTATCCCAGGGGGACTTTCAGAGGTAGTACCTCTTCTACCTCTCCTACGCCTTTCTCTTCTCACGCCAATAGTTATTTCAGCTCCAGGTCTTGTAGGTCCTTTAGCACCTTGGACTCTCCTCTCCATCATCTCCCATGCAAAACTCCATAACAATTCGACGTCAACTGGAATTCCTAAGATCTCCGCTACTTTTTGGTCTATTTTTATGAAAATATCCTTTAAATCCTTAAACATTTCTGCTTTACTTCTCCAAGATCCTTCCCTAGCAGTTGATTCAAGTTCATCGAATAATCGTGCTAATTCTTCAACATCTTCTTTACAGAGTTTCTTAACATTAATAACAGGCATATTCCTAGCGTGTTGGACCTCAAGAGCTATTATACCACCGCCTGTTCTCCTGCCCATATGTTCTAGCCATAGCCAATTGAAAGTAGAGTTTAAATATGCAAGTAATGCCTTAATTTCAGTTTCACTAAGTTCTATACTCGGCTTAATAATGGGTAAATATTGCTTGTAAATCTCAGGCTTGTATTTCATGTAATTTGTCCTCACTTTTACCTTAGGTATACAATGTAATTATCGCATCGTATGTTACCATCGGCTTTTACATAAAAAGAATTGTGGATGGTAAAAATGCCTGGCGTACAGCTATTACCCTTTACACGTTAGGCATGTTCATGCTGTTTCAAAGGAAAGATTAAGATAGGGACTCTATAAAATATTTTATAGTGAGCATGTTATGGCTAGAATAAGCTACGATGAGCGGTGGTTGCAAGGAAAGATCCTTATCTGGATGAACGAGATAATCAAGAAGCACAATCTCCTCTTCGAGGCTGTTGAGCAGGAAGTCAAGATAAGCACCCCGAAGGGTCTTAGGAGATATCCAGATCTCGTAGTATGGTACAAGAAGCCCGATAGAATAGCTTGTCTAATAGAGCTTAAGGTGCCTACAATCGATGTATACAGCGACGACTTAGTTAATGATGCGCTCCAGAAGGCGGCGCTGGCCGGGATACCATTCTTCGCTACTTGGAACCTGAACAAGCTAGTCCTATGGGAGACTTTCAAGCCTGGGACTAGCCTGCTTGACAGAAGGCTGAAGCACTGGGACGTAGTCGACGTGAAGTTGCCTGTTGACGTTGAAAAACCAGAAATAGAGAGAGCTATCAAGGCTTTCATACTAGAATTCCTAACTGAGCTAGCAAGTTTCTACGAGCGTAAGCTACCAAGACCCGAGGTCTATGTACTACCTAAACTATACCCCGATGAGATAATGGTTTTAAGGTTAAGAAGCGCTGTAGATGCTCTATACATTCCCGTCTCGCTTTATATCTTGAAGAAGAAAGAAGAAGACCCTGATTTTCTTAGTAAGGTCGCCGAATGGTTTGTAAATCAAGGTTGGATTTTCAGCGATTCTGAGGAAGACTACGATCGACTAGCGAGACAGACGGTTTATCTCCTAATTAACAAATTGCTATTCTATAATGTTCTGAGGTCTAGATTTAGACTAGAGCTCATAGACGTTAGCGGAATAACTACAGGTGAAGAGCTGAAAAAGCGATTGCAAAAATACTTTAACACGGGTATAAGGCTGGGCTACGGAATCATATTTGCCGCAGATTTCCTAGAAACTATACCTATACCAGACGAGGCTGTAGATGAACTGAAGAGGCTAATAGGAGAGCTGAACAAGTATGACTTCTCTGAAATAGGCTATGACATCATAGGTAAAGTTTTTGAGAAACTAATACCGAAAATCGAGAGGCACAAGCTGGGCCAGTACTTTACGAGGACTGACGTAGTAGATCTGATTTTAGGCTTTACAGTCAAGCATCCTGATACTAAGGTGCTTGATCCGGCTTGCGGCTCAGGGACATTCCTCGTCAGAGCTTACCAGAGAAAGAGATATCTTGCAGAGAAGCTTTATAAGGAGGGTAAGTATGACAGGGCTTACAAGCCCCATGGTGAGCTGATAAACGAGCTATGGGGTGTGGACGTAGCGAAGTTCCCCGCACACCTCTCCGAGATAAACCTCGTAATAAGAAATTTAGAAGCTCTGGAGAATAGGCCAAACATCGCATGCAGAGACTTCTTTGAAATACAGCCGGGCACTAGAACGTTGCTCTACAAGTTAGCCTATAAGATCCCGGGAATACATAGGGAAGAGCTGGAGGTAGAATTTCCTGCAGACTTTGACATCGTGGTAACTAATCCACCCTACACGAGACAGGAAGAAATGGAACATATCTTCATAGAGAAGTATAAGGAGCGGCTCAGAGAACTAGTGAAAAGAGCCCATGGAATAGATGTGGGCAAGAGATCAGGCATATACACGTATTTCTTCTATCATGGAGGATCGTTTGCAAAAGAGGGAGGGAGGGTAGGGTTAGTAACGTCGAACTCCTGGCTTGACGTCGACTTCGGCAAATATCTGCAAGAGTACTTTCTCAAGAATTTTAAGATAATAGCTATCATAGAGTCGAAGGTTGAGAGATGGTTTGAGGACGCGGATATCATAACAGCTATAACCATACTAGAGAAATGTGGTGATAAAAAAGCAAGGGACGAGAACATTGTCAAGTTTGTACAGCTGAAAGTTCCCCTAAGGCAACTTATCCCGGAAATAGAGAGTGGGAAGGCTGAAAAGGAGAAAATACGTTGGGAGTCAATTGACAAGTTAGTTAAGCTCATTGAAAAAACCGAAGAGTACTATGAAGATGATAAAATAAGAATATTCCCAAAGAAACAAGCCGAGCTATGGGATGAAGGATATGACGATGAAAAGGACAAGTATATTGGAGCAAAGTGGGGTAAGTACATTAGAGCCCCGGAGATATTTTTCAAAATATTAAAGAGAGGACAACAACTATTGATTCCACTAGGTAGAGTCGTTAGAGTCAGGAGAGGATATACCACAGGCGCTGATGAATTCTTCTACTTAACAGAGGAAGAAATTAAAAAATGGAGAATAGAGCTAGAATTCTGGACCCATATAGATGAAGAGACAGGTAAATGCGTACCTAACTACGTTATTAAATCTCCGAGGGACAGTAGAACAATTACAATTGACCCGAGTAAGCTGAAACATAGGGTACTCATCATAGATAAGAATAAGGAACAGCTTCGCGGTACAAATGTTCTCAAGTATATTTTGTATGGAGAGGAAAAGGGATACCACAGGAGACCTACCTGTAGATCTAGGAAGAGATGGTATGACCTTGGCGTGATAACCCCCGCTCCTATACTATTTCCCAGAAGATTTTGGGATAGATTCATTGCATTTTATAATCCCTATGGAGTTCTGGAAAACGATACACTATTTGGAATTATTCCATTTAAGCTTGAGTACGTAAAGCCGCTATGTGCGTACTTAAATTCCACTATCGCGGCACTTATTATAGAATTATTCGGAAGATCCGGTCTAGGACAAGGTGTCTTAGATACCGACGTATGGATGATAGAGAAACTACCTATAGTAAATCCTGAGGAGCTTTTAAACGATAGGAATATTGCATCTATTTTAGAGAATGTATTCGAAGAGATTAAAGAAAGAGGAGTAACTTCAATATTTGATGAGATTTTAGGACAACGTATCAAAAAGAAAGACTTAGAAAGAACAGATATTGAGTCGTTGAAAGAGAGTGTTAAATTAGACAGTGTAAATCGCTGCAGGTTAAAACTGGACGAAGTCTTCTTTGATGTACTTGAGTTAACCCAAGAAGAGAGACTGGAGGTTTATCGTGCTATTGTTGATTTGGTAGCATCGAGGATAAAGCGTGCCGCCTCGGTTAGGGCAAAGAAGAAGAAAGGGGACGTAGATCCTGAAGCTATTGCCGAGAGTATAGTGAAAAGAGCAAGTGTTGTATCGATAAAGAGGTTTCCTGAAGATTACCTATCGAGAGAGCCGGAATCTTTCATGTTAGAATTAAAAGCTCTTAAAACTGAGGATGTGGTTATGGGATCAGATCTAGACGGTTTTTACGTGAAGACGGGCGGAAGAGAGCTATATCGCGGTTGGGATCAATTTATCGCTGAATACATCTACTACTCGATTCTCTGTGGTAAGAACCAGGTTAGAGTCCCAGCGGACGAAAAACTCACTATAGAGGCTGTCAGTAGCTTCAAGAAAGATCTCAATAGGCTAAAAGACGAAATTAATAGGTTGGTAGAAATTACGGTACCTGACGCTAAGATACGTGAGGAGGTTAGAAGAATAGCCTTGAGGAAGATGTTTGACAGGCTGAGAAGCTAAGCCCTAAGTTAGGGGAGCTCAAATACGTATTGTCTCTTTCCACCTTTAATCCTGTCGCTTATCTTAACTAACGAGCATAATAAGGCCATTACTACCTTATCCGCATAGTGAATGGGTACATTTCTGTGGATAATCGTCGTATTTTCTCCTTTTATGTGCACTTTTACGTGTACATAATCGCCTAGGCTTGTTCTTAGTTTCACAGTTAACGGTCTTAGAATGATAGGCAGAACCTTATTTATTGCAAACGAGTATCTTTGCTCGAAGCCCCCCTCTTCTTTGTAAAACGTTACCTCTACTTTAGCACCTTTACTGGCTAATTCTTTCAGGATCTTAGTCACCTCTCCTAATATCTCTTTCTCAAATACTTTCAAGTCCTCCTTCCCCTGTACGATAAAGTACTTAGTGGCGACAGGCACTCTCACGGTAACCCATTCCTCCTTAAGAGGAATTTTTGCCACTGTCCACCCTCTAGTATCTGGATCCAAAACAGCTAAGATCGATCTCCTTTTCGCGATTTTCTGTAGCTCCTTCTTTACATCAAAGGGGCTACTCCAGCTATATTCGAGTATCTTATCAAAAGTAGTAATCCTTGTTCTTAATAGAGCCTCTTCGAGTATCGCTTTGAGGGACTCTTGCCATGGCCTTTCGAACGGGTACCTGACTATGCTCTCTGCTAAGTTACTAGGCTTATCCCGTATTATGATCACTGCACTTAGTTCTCCCTCACTTAACTTCCTCACTACGTCAAGGGAGGTGGGTATATCATAGTAGAGCAGAATCGCTTGTCTAGCCGCCTCCCTCCTGATTAGCGTCTCGTCGGATGGAAAGCCAAAGTGCTCTCTAAGCTGATCCATAACCAGCCTAGTGTATGGGGATCTCTCATAGACATGTCTCTCAACAAGCTTCTCTAACTCATTGGGGCTTAAGCTCTTAAACGCTTTGAGAGGATCAAATATCTCCGACCTCACAGCGAATCCATGTGGAGCGATCACGTACCTTACGAGCAGGCTCTTCTCAGCTATCTTCTCGTAAACAGCGGCCGCAAGCGTCCTATTCACCTGCTCACCCATGAAAGTTATAAAGACTGTTGTTTTCGCGAATGGTATCCTCTCGACGACTATATTACCTCCTAGAACTGGTTCTATATACTCATGGCTCAGCTTAGAGACGTATTCCTTCACAAGCTCGATGGTTTTTTCGTCGGCGCCATAATCCTTTAAGATACTTGGATCCTCCTTGATCATCCTGAGTATTTCTAGCATCTTCTCCGCTACCAGTTTGGGTCGTTGTGGGCCTTCTCCCTTCCAAGTCGGAGGCGCACCCTCTTCGTCTGTTCTGACGACTATCACTTCATGTTCTTTTTCATCTATCTCCACTACTTTCCAGTTCTGCCCAGCAAGCCTGATTACCATGCCGTTGGACAGTGCTCTGTAGACGTAGGAGGAGTCCAGCTCCCCGATCTTCCTATACTTTTCCAATCCGTACTCCTCAATAACAGTGAAAGTCTCCTTCTTGGGTATCATACTGAAGAACTCGCTGAAACTCAGTGACTGACCATTACTCTCATCTTGGTCAAACCTCCACACCTTCCAGAATCTCGGCCCAGGTAATAGTACGCGGCCTTCTATGCTAATTATCTTTTCGTTAGCGAGGAGCCATAGAACATCATTGAATTCCTCTGTCGTAAGTTTCCTAAATATTGTTGACCTATTTATGACCCTATAGGCTTGGTCGGTTGTCATAAGGGTGAAGCCGTTACTGCGCTTTCTCTTCCAGAAACGTCTTAGCTTATAGTTGTGCAACGCTATTCCTATAACCTCCTTGGCCAGCACGTCTAGGGGCTTGCTTATCACAATTGGTTCTTCAAGTCTCTCTTTCCTTGCTAAGCTTACAATGGCTATGCTCTCTAGGTAGTCTTCAATGTCTGTTGAGACTATCTTGCACTCGGACTCCTGGCCTGGCCTGTGTTTGCTCCTGCCGGCTCTCTGTAGCAACGCAGAAACCTGGCCGGGGGACCTATACTGAATTACTTGGTCTACGTCTCCTATGTCTATACCTAGCTCGAGAGTCTTGGTAGCTACTAGGCATCTGAGGAGCCCAGTTTTAAATGTGTCCTCAAAGACCTCTCTTTCTTCTCTCTCGATTGAGCCATGGTGAACACTACAGCCCACAGCCATATCGCTTAGCACAAATTGCAGCCTCTCCGCAGAGCACCTTGAGTTGGTAAATATGAGGATCTTCTCACCTCCTCGGGCGCAGTCTGCTATCACTCTAGCCCCCGCGAGGAACGGGTCCTCGCGTTCCTCGTCTGTTTCAGGTATGCTGAGCTTCACCTCGAATTTGTAGCGCCTCCTCTCGCTTGCCTCTATAACTTTAACATCACCGTCGGAACCTCCTAGTAGCTCTGCTACTTTTGATGGATTACTTACGGTGGCTGAAAGACCTACTCTCTGAAGTCTCGCTCGTGTAAGCTCTTTAAGTCTCTCTAGTAGCACCAGAAGCTGGTAGCCCCTCTTCGACATCAACAGCTCGTGTACCTCGTCAACGATGACCCACCTAACGGTTCTTAGATGCGGCCACCACTTGGGCGACCAGTCGAGAACTATCTCCAGACTCTCCGGGGTAATCACCACTATATCAGGAGTTGGCTTCCTGTAAGTCTTTACCACGTCACCATACAAAGGTCTGACCTTAAGGCCTAGAAAGGTAGCGTAGTACTCTATCCTATCCCTCAGGTCTCTAGTAAGCGCTTTCAGAGGGTTAATGTAGACGAGCTTTACTCCGTCCACCTCGCAGCTCCTCCTATAGATGAGGTCTAGTATGGGTAAGAGAGCGGCTTCGGTCTTCCCAGAGCCTGTCGGAGCTATTAACAGAGCGTTCTTGCCTCTGAGGATCTCCAGTATAGCGAGACTCTGTATCTCCGTCGGCTCGCGTAGCTTCCTTGCCACACATTCTTGCAACCTTTTATTTAGTAGCGTGAAGGGATACACTAGAGTTCCTCTTCTCATGCCCTCTATATTCTTCAGTTGTTGCCCTCATATAACATTAACCACAAAATTTATAGAAAGTACAGAACAATTACTTATTTAGTATATGGTGGTGAACATTCCGACCGAGGATGAGATTGTTAATGCATACCACGCGCTTATCGACCTTGAGTACAGGAAGTATGTTAATGGTAACGAGCGTCTTGAGGATTCTTGGTACAGTTACAATGAGGCTATAGGCACTATCTCCTCGAGTCTCTCTAAACCCCCAACAGAGGCAAGGGAGGTCTTTCGAGAGCTTCTAGAGAGAGGCTTCATAGTGGAAGCAGGAGACGATAGGTACAGGACGCTTCACTTCGACATAGCATATAGGGCTTCTAACATCAGAATAGAGTACGGTAGCCTCAGGTACCCGCTTGAGGCTAAGGTATATGTTAGGGACGAGGAGATACCCCGCTTCGACGACCACCCCTTCGCGGCCTTGAGGAACCTAGTGGATCCAGAAGTGTATGAAGTGCTCGAGTACGCCATGTTTAAAAATGTCAATCCTAGGGAGCGGGGCAGGATAGTAGGCTTCTCTGACTTCCAGCTCAGAGCAATAAAGACTCTCTTGAAGGGCGACAAGAAGGCCTATATACTAACCGCTCCCACATCTGGAGGTAAAACCTACGCTTTCCTGATACCGATTTTAGCTAAGATAATAAAAGCGAAGCTACGAGGAGAGGGAGAGAAGAGGGTAAAAGCCCTCATCGTCTACCCAAGGAAAGCTCTGGAGAGAGATCAGCTCAACAAGATCATCGCTATACTCTATAGGGTAAACTATTATTTTAAGCATGCAAAGGGCTTAAACACAGAGATAACGATAGGAATAGACGACGGCGAGACCCCTTGGGAGCAAGATGTCAGGTCAAGGACATCTTACAGAGGCGCTATATGCCCCTACGACAATGGGAGCCTCGAGTACCTTGTCGCTAGCGGGTTTAAAGGAATAAGGTGTAAGCACTGCGGGAGAATGTTCGACTGGATATACGGCTACCGTGAGCAAATATGGAATGAAAAGCCCGACATACTCATAACAAACGTCTGGGCGCTTGACTTCAGGCTACCAAGCACAACCATAGAGCACAATTATAAATTCTTCAAAGGCTTGTCTATAATAGTTCTCGACGAAGCACATGTGTATCAGTCACTCCTCGGGGGCAACATTAGGTACCTTCTTAAGAGGCTTAAGCTTGCTTCAGGTAGTGAACCCATGATAATTCTCTCCTCAGCTACCATATCAAAGCCCGAGGAGTTCGGCAAGGATGTACTCGACCTAGATCCGGGCAGGGAGTTCGATGTAGTGGAGGCAGGTAAGAAAAGGGCTAGGAAGAAGGTGATCTACCTCATAATGGCTGTGCACCCTCAGCGATCTTGGGAGACCGCAGTATACGAATTAGCAATACTCCTGGCCACAGTTTTCAAGTATAGAAGAATACAGAGTGTAATCTTCATAGATAGTATCAGAGAGCTCTACAGAATACACAGCCAAATGCTAAGGGTGGCTACGCTCTACTACCGAGAACCCAAGGATCACTTCGACGCCAGCATTGTCGCGAATCCAAACGATCCCTACAACTATAATGTTTACATCCGGGGAAAAGAAAGGTTCGACCCTCGCACTACGCCTGATGAAATTTACAGTTACATAAAGCTTCACCACGCCAACGTAAAGGATAGAGAGAGTGTAGAGAGGGAATTTGTAGAGGGAAAGTTGGGGGTGTTAATATCAACTTCTACTCTGGAGCTTGGCGTGGACTACCCGAACGTGAGCATAGTTGCAACTATAGGCATACCGTTTATGCTTGAAAGCATACCCCACAGGATCGGGAGGGCCGGCAGAGACCGAAGGAGGACCCTTAACACCACGCTCGCAATTATACTGTTGAGGAACACTCCCCTAGAGTTATACTACCTGTACAAGCCAGAGGACCTCATAGAGGGCTTCAAGAAGAAGGACATACCGGTCGCTTGGAGGAATATAGCGGTCAAGAAGTACCATGTGCTCTTTACGGTCTTTGACGAAATGGCCCGCAACGGCTTGGATACCTGCATTCTTCGAACTGATGGCAGATTGACGGATATAGATGAATTCGTAGACAGGATAGTAGACTTTATCGACAAAACGAAGAAAAAACTTGCCGTGCTAGCTTCCAGAACCGAAAGGGATGAGGATCCGCCTCAAGAAGTAATAGAGGATATCAAGAGGGAGGTAAAGGCTATTCCAGAGAGAATAGAGGAGTGGAGGAAGGCCCATGATAATATTTTGGATGCATATGGTGTTCTGGCTAACGTGAGGAGGCTGGCCAGGCATCTAATCGTGCTCGCGAAGAAGATGAGCGACCCGGACTTAGAGAGAGAATCGCGTGAAATACTCGGCCTAATTTGGCGTGCCATGTCGGGGTGATGCTGTGGGCTCAAGAGAGCTTGAGAGAATTGTTGATAAGATTGAAGCGTACCTCAGCAAGGCTCACATGAAACTATACCAAGAGATAGGGAGGCTCTCTACAACTGGAAAAGAGAAGATCATAGAAAGACTTCACAGAGTTTCAGCCGAAATCTGGAGTTCCTTACGTGAGGTCAGGGAGAAGAAATCGGTCATAGAGGAGTTCGTGAATCTTGTCAAGAAGACTAGGAGCATGCCTGAAGATATTATCAACCTATTATCGCTGAGCGAGCTACCCGTCACACGAGGCGGGGGAAGAGTAATAGTCGAAGGTATCGTGGGCTATAGGGGTCTAGGCATAGAGACTATAGACCACCACCTGGATAAGATTAGCTACGAAAACGTCGAAGAGCCTCGAGGAGAAGGCACACCGACAAACGTCTCCATAACAAGCTTAATGTACAGGGTTCCGCCCTTTGAGCTAACAAGGTGCAGTTATGAAAGAGGAAGGGACGAGGAGATAACGAAGATTCTAGGCGCCAGACATGTGTGGCTTGTCAAGCCTAGGGGGGTTACCGATTATTCATGGGGAAACGTGCTCACTAAGACTCTAGGGCGGAGAAGGAAGAATGTGATCATAGGCGAGTATGACCGGATCGGCAGGATAATACAACTAAACACGCTAAAGCTAGTCGATATCACGCAGAGGTCTCTGGAATTAGTGATAGTGGACACCAGCGGCAGAGGCAGGTACATATTCTTCCTTAAACTGGGCAGCTCTAGGCTAGAGGAGAAGCTAGAAAATGTGAGGAATAAGAAGAGGATTTTAGAGATTCTAAGAGAGAGGGAGAAACAGGCGCCCGCGGAACTCGGTTCTAGAGGATCCTGGCGAATAAGGCTCGACTACGTCTACTTCTGCTATAAAGGATTAGCGTTATCTACCGACCCCTACGACCTTGAGTGCCCATTCAAGAAATGTCCACTAAGGGTAAGTGGTATGTGTGACGGAGAGAGATACTGGAGCGCAAAGTACTTCAGGAGGAAGCCTTACCCGAAAGTATATCCCTTAAGAACGGTTTATCCGGGTATAGGAGGCATACCATCTTACAGAGAAGCGCTACCCGCGGGACTGATAGTGTTCAGTGCCTACGACAAGCGTAGGATAGAGTCCGTGTGGTACGGATTAGAGGTGGGAACTTGGTTCATCAGGGCCAGGCCTACCGTCAGGATATACTTTGACGATAATTCTAAGGTAGGGTACTCAATACCGACATCGCTACTAGAGCTTTCCTTCAAAATGGAATGGCTTAATGAGGAGATAAAGACCATACTCCTCGAGAATGATGAAGTAAGAAGGAACATAGCTCTCAAATACGTACTGCTAAACAGCTTAGGGAGAAGGCTAGACTACGACAAACTAGCCAAAGCTCTAACTAATATCATATCAAGTGAGGGTGATGAGTTCGAGCAATTCAATAAATATTATAAAAGAAAAGAGATAGACAATGGAATTCTTAAATTCGCTAGGAGGTTGTTGCTACACTCGCTCACCCATCTCTTAACGCAATACGTTCTCTTTAGACTAGTTGGTGTGGACTATAACTTTATACTTACAAGGTACTACTACAAAAATGCTGCGAAGGTTTTTGTTGCGGAGAACGCTAAGAACGGCCGTCTCGGGATAGTGGATACCGTAATCAAGCATGTTAAGAGGAAAGGTTTACCTGCTTTCCTGCTTGAGTTCACAGAATGGCTTAACGCATTCTTAGAAGCTCATGAAAGGGACTTCAAGAATATATCAGCTGAACGTAAGAACGAGGCGGCTAGGCTTATAACTGCTACTATTAGGAAGCTCAGGACAGAAGATCCCAGAAAGGCTGATAGACTGAATAAAATAAACGAGATAGTGCAAAGCTTCAGGGATGAACTGGATAGAGTAGAACTCGAGCTGGACATAGCCCTCGCTAGGACAGTGCTGTTAGCAAGTAATAAGATTAAGGAAGAGTTAATTCAAGACCTTGAAGATTACTTTGACGATATTCTTGAGAGAAACGGCTTCTACCTTTGCTGGGACGGTTGTAATGCTTGTGTCAGGCTTGAAAAGCGTTGCAACGAGGGTATATTCCAAGTGCTTACGACTAGTAAGACGTTACTGCATGTCTTTATCAAGCGCTTGCATAACCTATTATCCACGGGGGTCAACATAACCTCTAGGAGTGTTGGGAAAATCCTCGAGCCCCTACTCAGAAGAGCTGAAAAATCGCTTGATATTTCAAGTCCATTCATCTCTTCAAGGTATGCCAGAATGCTCGTAGATAAGTCTAAAGAGGGTGTTTGGGTCAGAGTCTTGACCTCAATGCCTGAAGGAGGCGAGTTTAAGTACCACTTAGAGGCGCTAGAGGTACTTAAACAGAACCTGAGTGACACTTTAGAAGTGAGAATCGCGGAGAGTCTGCATGCTAAGACGTATATCGTGGATGGGAAGCTTGCAGTAACGGGCTCTGCAAACCTCACGGAGAGTGGACTCTACAAGAACTTGGAGCACATTGAGGTTAAGATGGAGCCGAAGACTGTGGAAGATAACGTAAAGGTGTTCGAGGAAATGTGGAAGAGCGCTAAGCCGATTTAATTTTTAATTAATCTTATTATGTACAGGAACTTCTCCTTTCCATGTATGCCCTGTGCCGACGACCTAACCCTAGGCCGGTACCTCTCGATCTCCATTTTAAAGTGACCATCAATTTTTCTTCTGAGCATGTTAATAGTCTTATTAAACATCATAGAGCTTCTGTTATGTAGTATTATTACGATTCTACCTCTTCTTCTCACGAGCTTTTCCGACTTATTAACTAGGAGAACTATGCTGGATAGGTAGTCGGAAAATGTCCTTCCGACGACTTCATTAACATCTATTTCATAGCGCCAAAAGGAGTAATCGCTGAATCTAGGATCCCCATATCTGCCCTCTAACCATTTCTGCCAGAGATAAAGCAGTTCGAAATAGTGAACTTCATCGTAGTGTGGTGGATCCATTACTATAACATCGGCCTTAATGTCAAGGTCCAGCAAAATACGCGCATCGTATCTGAGGATTGTGACCTCTCTCCCCGTTCCAAATATGTACTTTGAGTTGCTATTAAGATCAAAACATACCGTCACTTCATGGTTTTCCACAGCTTTAATCCAATTTTTCTTAAAATTATGGACTAAGAACAGCCTCCGCAGGAAGCTCCTGCAGAAGTTTCTCTCTTCTCTTATGTAAGGTATCCAGTATCTCGGCAACTTCCACGAAGGCCCGCTCGAATCTGTATGAGGGATCATCTTCGTAGCTTGCGGGAGAGCTGCTATAAAAGCCAGCTTGAGGAGGTCTCCTTGATCTGCATCCTCGGTCCAGAAGTCCTCTATCTCCTCGTATAACTTCGAAGCTACATATAGGTTTCTCTTGGTGAAGAGATCCTCAAGCTTAGGCGCTAGGATTCCGGGACATTCTCTAAAATTCTTTCCAAGTTCCTCGTATCTAAACTCTCCTTTAGGATGCCATGATGTTGAGACAAAGGCTTTTCCATCTTCCTGGTACTCTCTAATTAATTGCTGATTCCTGATAACCTTTTTCTCAGAGAAAAGCAATATTACCTTGTCTCTTCTATCTGATGATGTAAAAGGATAGAATAATGCACCACAATGCGTACACTTCAATTTCCCGTTATACCTTGTCCTTCGAGGGTCAACCCAGTTGCCGCACTTAGGGCATTGAAACTCCGTTACCCACACTGCATAGTTCAAAACTCTCCTCTGACCGTTAACTAAAAGTGCATAAGCCTCTTCCTCTAGTTCATTGCAGAGCTCTTGAAATCTCCTAATAGTTTCTTCCTCTAAAGTGCTCTTGTTTAGGAGAGACCAAGAGATGAAAACTGCTACGGGATTTATGTCAGCCAGTATAGCAGAGCTCCCTGCTAGCACGGTCGCCATACCTGAAGTACCTGAGCCCGCGAAAGGATCCAAAACTAGCTTGGCATCTTTTATCTCCCTTAGGTAGAGTTCGACGGGTTTCCTAGCCCAGAATTTGATGACTTTATGAACCAGCCGTGTTGTTTTCATTACGTTCTATACTAATATTCTTTAGGAACTTATACTTTACTCATACTAGGATGAGAACATGCCTAAATACTGGATTTGCGTCACAAGCGAGGAAAACTGGGAGGTTATTAAAGCAAGAGGTGTTTGGGGTGTTTCTGAACGTGGGAAGCATTATATAATGAGCGTTAAACCAGGTGACCTCTTGATTTTCTACGTTATTCCCAAGCGTATTGGCAGAATCTTCAAAGCTGTATCAGAACCCTATGTTAACCAAGAGCAAATCTTTATTCCTGTCAAATCCAGAAATGAAATATTCGAGTACAGAGTTAAGGTAGAGCCATTGCTTTTACCCGACAAGCCTATTGACTTCGTGCCTCTTGTGGAGAAGCTATCCTTTATAAAGAATAAGAAAAGGTGGTCAGCCCCCCTCAGAAGGGCTATGCTGAGGATCAGCGAGGAAGACTACAAGGTAATCGAAGAAGAGGTAAGAAGGCACCTAAAATAGCTCTCACTTAGGCACCCTTATAAGGCATGCTAAACCAATAACTTGGAGATGTCCAGCATGGTTAAGGTCAAGTGGTACCGCGATATCTGGATCCCTCTTGAAGAAGATATAAAGAGGAGGGTTGAGGAGCAGATAGGAAAGATGGACTTAGAGAAGGTCAGGGGCTTCAGGGAGTATGAGGAGACTGGCGATGAGTACATTCTACCCGAGCCAAATCCCTATGAGGGACTCTTCGTGAAAGTAGTGAAGCATGAGGGTAAGCTTATGGTTGTTGCTGGCCAGTGGGAGCATGGAGGCTATGTCGAGGAGTACTACGTGGGAGAGGTAGTCGAGGAGAGCGCTGAGTAATGATGCACGACTATTATCGTAGGAGGGCTGAGGGAGTAATCCTAGAGTTCATTAGAGGGATTAAAAAGAGAGCGTCCCTGAACTGGGCCTTAGGTTGCCTAAGGGAAATGCTGGAACACGGCATGCGCTCCTCATCGGACGTCCTAGAGATAATGGAAGAGATCGAGGGCAATCCCTCACTCTATCTTCTAGACCGATTCCCCGAGCGGAGGGAGAGACTAAAGATGCTGAAGCGCGAGCTAAAAAGAATTATAAAAAGCTAAGGCGAGTAGCTATTAGCTAGGTTTAGGTACTTAGACTTCAGCGTTAAGCTCCTCTTCACTCTCTTAGTACTCTTCCCGATGGATCTCAGCCTGCTCTCCTTCCGCCTGTTTCTCCTCCTCATGACCTCACACCGGTAAAGTCTACTTGGATGTGCACGGGTACTCGCCCGTCTTAGCCTTGAAGGCCTTGCAGAACTTGAGGTAAGGGCAATCCCTGCATTCCTCCTCGCTTATCGGGTGGTGGAGTTAAAGCAGGCGAGAATTAGTATCTGGAGAACTATCGATAGAGATAACTTGTCCAGGGACTCGCTTTAGATCATACAGTCAAAATTTAGGGTATCTCGATGATAATTCAAGAACCCTAATAAGGGATTATATCGCTTTACTCAGTAGAACCTGTTTAGAGACTTCGATTTCAGAGCAAAAATCCTAACTTCAAACTCCTTCATGGTTATTATGAATCTTCTCCCAATCATTGGTCTCCCCCGCTGGGGGCTTAGTCGTATGATGTTGCTACCTAATTAACTTGCCCGTTCTCTCAGCCTCATAGTACTCCATTATAGCCCTTTTAAGATCTCTTGCATGCACTATCTTCACACCGTACGTCCCCCTCCTACCTTCTCCCCTGAAGTCCACCATGTACTCTATGACAGCTGTCATAGTCTCGAGGTCGAGGTAGGCACCATAGAGTCTCACATCCCTTATCTCGCCCAGCTCCTCCTCCACAAAGTCCCTCACCAGCTCGAAGGGTCTCATCCTGTCCTCCTCCCAAGCCTCCAGGATCTCGCTGAAGCTGTACGGCAGGGGCCTGAAGAGATCGCTAATATACAGGTACGTCCTAGATGGAGCAGACATAGGGGTCTC
>Ga0180302_10000545_pt1 | contig 16695 bp, 9 predicted proteins | sample GuaBasSediGuay17_FD_121794 | JGI IMG/M metagenome (GOLD analysis project Ga0180302, IMG submission 121794) | Subseafloor sediment microbial communities from Guaymas Basin, Gulf of California, Mexico - Guay17, Core 4571-4, 12-15 cm | ecosystem: Environmental > Aquatic > Marine > Hydrothermal... | reverse complement strand
ATATAAAGCTTAACGACTTCAGGGGCTTTAGTAGTTCCTATTTCGTTAATGAAGTAAATGAATTCTTCATAAGTCAGTTCTCTAGGAGACTTCTGTCTAATAGCTGCATACTCACAAAGTTTCTTAAATTCGACGAGATAGCGGTGTAGTGAGTTAGGAGAATACTCTTTTCTCGCCTTAAGCCATGCTAAGAAGTTCAGGGCCTCCTCTTTGAAATGTTTCCAATTTCTCAATAGACTCTCAGGATTTTTAAGTAGTGTGCCAGGCCTCACACTATTCCTTTGCGTTTCTTTATTTAATCCTGTTTGAAACGTCGTCATCAAATTCATCAGTGACCAGAAACTTCTTCATCTATCGGACGGGGAGTTCATTCATCATCTGGATATATACTCAAGAGGTACTTTCTTATAGGCTTTACCCATCTTCAGAAACCTCTGCTTTGAGTCTTTATTACTCAAGACTATCTATTTCAAATATAGGTTCATCAAAGAAAGTTCAGTAAAGCATATTAGATTAATAAAGGCGTGTTTAGGGCTTCTTCTTGAATGTGCTTACGTGAACTTTAGTTAGCTCAAGGTACTTGTAGCCATACTCTAGACTTGGCTCGATCTCTGTCCCTTCATGCCACTCATTCCATGAACATATCATTACCCATCGAGGGTTTAGTTCCAGTACAACGCTCCAAGTGTAATTATAGGTCTCTCCATTCTTCCGCTCTATTATAAACCCTGGTATCCTAACAGCTGTATCATCATACCCTGGAAGCACTGTTAAGGCGCAGAGAGCTCTGTATCTTTTAGCTTCATACATCATTCTACTGTAAAGCTGGAGTAAGTCTTGACCAGCGTTTAGAACACCGGCGGGTGAATATGTATATATCCCATCGAAAACTTTTAAGTACTCGTCAGCTTTACTGACAGCATCACACAAGAACAAGGCTTTCAATCCTTTACCTCGAAGTTCACGTATTATTTTAGCCCAAGTGTTACATGGAAAATACTGTGATGCATAGATGAAAATGACAGGGAATTCCTGTAATCGGAGGTACTTTGGGTGTGATCCATAATTCCTTATAATATAATATAGTTCATTAATTACCTCCTCGGGTGGAGCTTTTCTGTACTCGTATCCATCATATAGTATGGCGAATCGTAAGCTTGAATTGAGTATAGTGGCAGCCTTTAGCATTATGTCGAAGTTTTTGTCTATGTAGCCCCCAGGAGGTCCAAACCAATCAAAGACAAAGACATTTATTCCAGCATCTTCTGCCCACTTGAAGTGGGCTTTGAGAGTTTCAAGACTCCTCACGTCATAAGGTCCTAAAAGAGGATAGTGTACCGCGCCTATATCCCTTCGTCCTTCATCTACGAACTTCTCAGGGTTATGGTACTTCACTATTTTTCCTGTTTTAATGTCCATTATCCAGTGATTCCAGTGAACCCACTTCTTAGTAGGTCCTTCTGGACTTCCATACCACCCGTGGTAGAATGCCATAACTAGTTTTGGAACGTTATTCAGGTCTATCTCTGGCTTCTCGAATACACTTTCCTTACGATAGATTAGCAAGTACACTAATAGTATCAATACTGCTACTACCACGACTGATAAAGCCCACTTCACGTATAGACTTAATAGCTACTACAATTTATGCTTTCAAGTGTCTAGAGTGAGCTCAGGTACTAGCTTAGCTAGTTTAACGAGATTAGCATTAGGGGGAATAGGTCTTAGGATTATAGAGAATTCTACTGGTTTTGGTAATACCTCATATTGTGGTAGTGTATCAGGTCCACAACTAGCTCCACCTAAACCTCTCTGTTTGTAGTCTATGTGGAAGTACACATCTTGTCTCTTAATCAGTTCGTGAGTGTGTCTTGCTCGTGTTAAATCGTGTGCAGTAAAGTAGTGTACACTTACCTCTAAAGGCTGTAGGCCAATAACCATTACTCCCTGTCCTCTCTCATCTGTTAACGCTGCCCACCTAACGTCAGTCTTATTACCATTCTCTTGAGGCTTGATGTACGGTACGTACTGTTCCTCTACAGTTCCATGGTAAACATCTATCATCGCTCCAGTCTTCCTATCTTGATAATTCTCATGGGGTCCACGTCCATACCAGTGGAAGAGCTTGTACTCTCCAGGCACGCACAACATTATGCCTATTCTGGGCAGAGGTGGCAAGTTCTCATCAGGTTTAACATATGACTTCAAGACTATGTCTCCATTCCCATAGACGTAGATTGTGTGCTGTGATTTAAAGCCCTCTTTCACTCCCTCAGCTTTAGTATGAACTTTTAACCTTACGATAACTAACTGAGGCTTTGGATGATTAGTCTCTACTTTAACTACCTTGTGCTCCAATCTGTCAAGACCATATTTAAACCATAGCTTAGCAATTCTAGCTGCATCATTATCTGTAGGTGCTCTCCATATCTCGAGGAAGGATAGGTCTTTAATCAACTCTTTTCCTCGGAAAACGTAGGCAAGGGACGGCTTACGCGTATTGATTCTTACACTGAAATCTTCACCTACTACCTTTACTGATCCATCTTCAAGACAAAGCTTTAGAGGAGGCATGTCTCCTATCTTAAGCCTCGGAGGACTAGGAGTCTCGTACAGTAACTTAAATTGTGTCCACCCCACTTCATAGCCCTTTTCTGCCCATAAAGTGTTCTTTGTGAGCTTGTACCTTAATATGAGCCAATACTCTGTTCCAGACTTAAGCTCAGGCTTAGTGAACGGAATCGTTAGTACTGCTGTCTCGTGAGGCCTTGCTGGTGGAGGCTTAATGACTCCTTTTTGAAGTACTACACCATCCGCTTTTAATTCCCAATGGATCTCTATTGCTTCATCCAATCTTGTAAAATCATACCTATTGTGTATTCTCACCTTTCCTTTAAGTAGGTCTATTGGCTCTGCTTCAACAGGTTGGAGAACCTTCTTACATTCCCAAACTGCTGGTTGTGGTGTACGGTCAGGCCACACGATCCCGTTTATACAGAAGTTTCCATCATTTGGCTCATCTCCAAAGTCGCCTCCATATGCCCAATACTTTACACCATTTTCCTCCTTTAGAAGCCCTTGATCAACCCAGTCCCATATAAATCCGCCACAGAGACGTTTATATTTACGAATTACGTCCCAGTACTCCTTTAAGTTTCCTGTACTATTACCCATTGAATGTGCGTACTCACACATAATTATCGGTCTATCATCCTCCGGGTCCGTTGCGAGTCTCTCTAAGTACTCTAATGTAGGGTACATGACGCTGATAACGTCAACAGTTCTTGGGATCTTTCCTGGAACGTGTATCGTCCCTTCATAATGAATTAGCCTAGTAGGGTCATAGTTCCTTATCCATTCGGCCATGGCAGCATGATTTGGACCATATCCAGATTCGTTTCCTAGAGACCACATTATAACTGATGGATGGTTTTTATCTCGCTCAACCATTCTAACACAGCGTTCTATCATGGCGTGTAGCCACTCAGGGTCATTTGCAGGCTCTCTCTTTACTCTTCTACCACTTATAACCGCAAGACCATGACACTCAATATTTGCTTCATCTATTAAGTATATCCCATACCTATCGCAGAGTTCATACCATATCGGATGATTTGGATAGTGTGAAGTACGAACAGCATTAAAGTTAAGTCTCTTCATTAAAACAATGTCCTTAATCATTGATTCAATGGTCACTACATGTCCTTTCTTATCATCGTGTTCATGTCTATTAACTCCCTTGAGAAGTACGGGGATTCCATTAATGAGGATCTGTCCGTCCTTAACTTCAATTTGTCTAAAACCTACGTAACTTCTCACGACTTCTAAAGTCTCTTTACCTTTTCTTAACTCAAGTAGGAGAATATAGAGGTAAGGATCTTCAGCAGACCACTTTTTAGGATTCTTAACCTTAATTTGAAAATGGATGAATTTCTCTTGTCTCCCTGGGATTTCCTCTAATTGCTTGACAGCAGTTGTGATCGGTATCTTGTTCGTATCTAGAAGTTCTAGCGTTATACTTAATCCTCTTACAGATGTCTTAGAGTAATTCCTAACTTTCACTAACACGTCTAATATAGCATCTTTATACTCCTTATCAAAGAACGTTTTCACGAAAAAGTCTCTTATATGATAGGAAGGAGCTAGGTATACATAGACATCTCTGAAGATTCCACTAAGTCTCCACATATCTTGATCTTCTAAATAACTTCCATCACTCCAACGAAGAACCTTAACTGCTACCAAGTTCTCGCCACGATGAACGTAAGGCGTGATATTGAACTCTGCTGGTAATCTACTATCCTGACTATATCCTACTAGTTTACCATTAATCCAAAGATAAAAAGCTGAATCAACACCCTCAAAGACTATGAAAACTTGTTTGTCTTCGGGCACTTCTTCTAGCTTGAACCATTTTCTATAGAGACCTGTAGGGTTATTATCCAAGGGCACGTAAGGTGGATTAGCTGGAAAGGGATACCTCACATTCACGTATATCGGTTTATCATAACCTAACATCTGCCAATTACTTGGAACTGGGATTAAGTCCCAGGAACTATCATCATACTCTAGCTTATAGAAATCCTTAGGAGCCTTTAATGGACTTGAAACTAACTTAAATCTCCACTCTCCATTTAACATAATGACCCAAGAAGAGTCATAGTAGCCTCCTTGTAAAGCAGAATTCCTATCAGGATAGGGAATAAACCAAGCACGAGGTGGTTCCTTATTTATCTCAAAAATCCTTGGATTTTCCCAGTAGTTTAGAAGCCTTTCACCATCTATTTTATCGAAAGACATCTCCATCAGAACTTATAATGAAATTTAGCTATAAAGAATTAACAACTTATCACTATTTCCTCAACCTCAGGGTCGATGAAGACAGTCTCCTATACATCCTTAAGTACTCCAGCCCACTTGAGGTCACGAAGAGTTATGTAGAGCTATATGTGGGAAGCTAATAATAAGTGGGACATTAGGAATCCAGAATTAGCTGAGGCTTTATGATTGATCCTAAGCATTAACCTCTAAGCCAGGCTATAGTTCTAATAACCGTAAGATATATGAAGATGAAAGTGGGAAACATAATATGGTGGGAAAAATAGAGGATTTCGTTAGGGTTGATGAGAAGGGAAGAGTGCTTATACCCAAGGTTATAAGGAATGTGTTGGGTATAAGTACGAAACAGCTCTTGAAAATAAGTGTAGTTGGTGGTAAGATAGTTTTAGAACCTGTAAAGTCTACAGCTGACAAGTATTTTGGTGTTGTTAAAGTGAAAAAATGGCCCAAAGATATTGATGAATTCCTTAGTGAGGTGATCCGAGAGTGGTGGACAAGAAGTACATAGACGTTAATGTGTTCATTTATTGGCTTGGAGCTCATCCTAAATATGGGAAGAGAGCTAAGAAGTGGATTAAGGAAGTGGAAAAGAGTGGTTATGGAGAGTATGTTACTTCATCCTTAACATTATACGAGATTGCTGTAATATTGTCAGGACTCACGGGCACTACATTTAGAGACCACGAGTTCATCAAGACAGTCATGAATGCAATTAATAGTTTGAAGAGCTTGAAGATAATTTCATTAGAAGATAATCATCTTATAGACGCAGTCAAGCTAATGGAAGAATATAAGCTGGATTATGAAGATGCATTGCATCTAGCAGTTGCGCTTAAAGCTAGCGCAGAGGAGATAGTAACAAACGACAGCGACTTTGATAGAACCCCATTAAGAAGGTTATTTTGAGTAATTTAATTCATAACAATTCTACTACTCTAAGCTAGTAATGCTTATATTAGCTTGTGAGTTTTCTAATTGGGTGATGTAATTTTCGGGGATCTGATGTTTGATGAGGCCCTTATCGGCTGACTCAAAATAGTGGTTAGTCCCAATTTATAAATCCCCACACTCCCTTGAAGGAAGAAGTTAAACACTATAAGGAGTGATGAATTAAAGTTAATAACATCATCAGAATATTAACAGTCTTTACAACGCTCGTTAATAGTCACGCTTATGTAGAGTTACGATTGTGAACATGATTATAGAAATGAAGAGGAGTGTATAGATTAAATAAGTTAACCCTAGTATATGATCTCCAAATCTTGGGCTCTGCAAGAGGACAAGTCTTTAATTAGAGAAGACTGTATACTCATCTATGGAGAGCGTTTTAGATAAGCTGAAAATAATAGAGACCTTAGTTAAGATACCCCTCTATGGAGTCGTCGGCTATACTCAAGGAAAATTGGTATACAGCTCTAATGTCGAAGGAATTAGAGACCTTTGGGCTTTAGACCTCAGTACCGGCGAATCTATTAGGCTTACTAAAGAGGGTGTCTACGGAGTTGCTTCTATACGTCCCACATCACCTTTAGTTGTTTATACCAGAGACGTTAGTAAGGGAAGGGAGCAACATCAAGTGTTTTACACAGATATCCAAGGAAGAGAGGAGTTCAAATTTGAGGAGATGATGCCCAGGAGAATATGGGGGATAGACTTCGATGGTGAGCTCATAGGAGTGAGTGCTGCCTCAGAAAAAGCCATAGAGTTGTGGGTACTCAAGCCTGATGGTGAAGTGGAGAAGGTCTATGAAACTAATTCGATACTTTTCCTGACGGATGTAGGATATGGCAAAATAGTAGGTCAGGGGATAATTAAAGGGGATCCCAGAGCCTTCGAGCTCTTCGTATATGATTTAAGGTCTTTGGAATTCAGAGTGTATACTCCGAAGGAAGGCTCAGTCAATAAAAGCCCTAGGATATGGAAGGAAAAAACGCTCTTTGCTACGACGGCCTTCGGAGATGAGAAACTGATGATATACGACCTAACCAAGGACGAATTAGAAGAGCCTGAATTTACTTATGATGACTATAAAAAGTACAAATTCACAGAGTATGTGGCTTATGACTGGACTAGAGATGGCAAAATATGGTTCATAGGGAAGAGAGATGGTAGAACTAAAGCCTTTATAGACGGAAAAGAAATTCCGCTTCCCGAAGGGGTTTCAACTACACTTACTATCGTCAGTGATAAGGTGTATGCAACTTACACGTCATTATCTAGACCTCATAGCATTTATGAAATCGACATGAAAACAGGAAAGCAACGCTTAGTCCTAGGTGCACAGCTACCAAGCGAAGTAGTAAATAGAGTCGGTAAAGTATACCTAATTCGTTATAAATCGTTTGATGGCCTTGAAATACCGACGTTTGTTGTTGAAAGTAAGGTTATTTCGAGGCCAGGTCCTACTGTTGTATATGTACATGGAGGTCCATGGGCTGAGGTTATGGATAGCTGGAGCGTCTTCATAATGTCTCTTGTAGTCTCTGGGTATCATATAGTGGCTCCTAATTTCAGAGGATCTACCGGTTACGGTGAAGAATTCAGAAGAATGGACATAGGTGACCCTGGAGGTGGCGACTTACTCGATGTAGTTTATGCTGCTAAGTGGGCTGAAGAGTCTGGATTGGCTAGCAAGTTAGCCATAACTGGTTACAGTTATGGAGGTTACATGACGTTCCTAGCCACTGTAAAGCATCCTGACATCTGGAGTGCAGGAGTTGCAGGAGCTGGGATAGTAGACTGGGAAGAGATGTATGGATTAAGCGATGCTTTCTTTAAGAGATTCATTGAGGTACTCTTTGCTGGGAGGAGAGAACTATGGAAGGAAAGGTCTCCAATAACTTATGCAGAGAACCTCAAAACGCCTTTATGTATAGTCCATCCGCAAAATGACAGCAGGACTCCACTTAAACCCATACTTCACTTCGTGGAGAAGTTATTAGAGTTAGGTAAGACCTTTGAGCTACACGTGACCCCAGACATGGGCCATGCTATTATAAGGGTAGACGATGTGTTCAAGATAGTTTTTCCAATGGTGCTATTCTTCGATAGGCATATGAAAGCGACTAATAGGTGACAGTTTGAGCGTCGCCCTTAGATGTGAGAGTTGTGGCGCGCCCTTAGTAGTATCTCCTGAAACACTAGTGGCTATTTGTAGCTATTGTGGACACCCTAACTGGATTAGGGAAACAGCTCATAAAGAAATACTCGCGGTTCTATCTAAGCCCTATGATAGCGTCGTGAGAGCTTTTAATGAGTATAGGAAGAAAAGAGGAGGCATATGGAAAGATACAGTTTTGAGAGACGCTCAGTGCTATTACACACCATTTATATTAGCAGACGTAAATGTGATAGCAGAGTATGAGGGGGAATACGAAGCTCGGATAACGGTATACAGACGCGAGATTAGAAGGAGGTACGACGAGGAAAGGGACGAATATGTTGAAGAAGAGGTATGGGTTTATGATCGAACAGTAGCTAAGATGATCCATGTGATAGGTCGCTTAGTGAATAGGTATCACCTTAACATTTTAGCAAGGCGTAGTGCTGAAGCTAGGGGTATTGTGACTGTTGCAGAACACTTCAGAAAAACCTCCACTACCCCTGAGAAATTCACCAATGAGGTAGCGAAGCAGCCCAGGACTATGATATTAGCAGCGGAACTCAGTTTTGAAGAAGGAAAGAAGCTTGCAATAGATGAAGCCAGAGATAAGGCCCGTAATGCGGCAGAGAGAACAGCTGATAGCGAAGCTCGCTCAAAAGCAGAGGCTATAGCATTTGAGTATGAAAGCTCTGATAGGAGAGCTGAAGTTAGTGAATTAATTCCTCTTTACAAACGAGCGACTACTAGCGTTGAGAGCGTAATATTATCTCCCATAACCTTGCTCCCAGTATGGGTGCTGACTTATGAGTATAAAAATAGCATTTACAAAATCACATTCTCAGGATGGGACCTAAAGCCACTAGTTATAGAAGAACCGATAACCACAGCTACGAGAATAGCCTATCATGTTGCAAGTGGGCTAGCGGCTGGTATAGCTGGAGGATTAGGAGTATCATTTCTTCTTAGGGCTCTTAGAGGTCTAAAGGGGACTGAAGACTTGTTGTTCATAGGAGTTATAGCATTAATGTCAGGAATTAGTATAAGCTTAGCTCTAACTAAGCTAGCTTTAAGAAGTTTAAGAGTGAGGTACGAGAGGTGATATGTTGGCTATATGTCCCTATTGTGGAGCTGAGTTTGAAATACCTCAAGGCGTTCCTATAGCTACATGTCCTTATTGCGGTACTAGTATTAAAGTAGAAACAGGAGAACACTTCAAAGAACACTACCTCTTTCGTGTTAATTACGACTACAACGCAGCTTACGAAAAGCTCCTAGCTGTGGTCTCCAGAGAAGTAGGGTCGCCAAAGGATCTGTCTACTAGCTCAGCCCCTACAGGAGGCACACTCTACTTCATACCACTTTACGTCTTTCACATAGACTTGAAAGCTATGCATGGAAGAGGTAAAGTAAGTGAAGAAGTGGAAGATGTAGCAACACTAGCCTCTAAAGATGTCCCAGTTCCAATTCCAGAAGGCTATAAGTTCCCCGTGAGGGGTAGACTGTACTTCGACCCTAAAGTAGTTAAAGGGGGAAAGTACTTGAGCCCATTAATAGACCCTGAGAAAGCTCTTCAACTAGTCGAATCCCCCTTTAGAGACAAGGTTATGAAGGAAGCTCTCCTAGAAACAGGCTCTAAGCTTATTAAAATAGAATCCCATAGTGAGTTCATAGGATTAGCTCATTACCCCTTCTGGGAAGTTAAGTACAGCTACAAGGGGGAGGAATATAGAGGCTACATCGACGCTTGCGATGGAACTGTAGTATATGCAGAGTATCCAAAGTCACTAGAGGTCAGAGTATTAGCTTCCACCTTAGCTTTACTAGCCTCATCATTGCTAGGGGGTTTACTCACAGCTATGTTGGGCTTAAGAGTGTCTCCATTAGAGGGACTAATAGGAGGTCTGTTAACCTCTTTACCGGCCTTAATTATAACCTTAAGGAGAGGAATTGGAGAGAGAGGGCTTTATGAGCTTAAGGTAGAAGAAATAGGCATTACTGAGGAGATAAGGTAAGCAGTACCATGCTAGAGATATGGTAATATGGCTCTAGGCGGTAGCCGAAGACTTACAGAGACGTTTTGAAGGAAATCAGCCTTCGGGACGGTCCCCACCAACTCGTCGGCCCCCCATAGTCTCATCACATGAGGGGCTAAGCTAGATTTAAGGACCCTTCTGACTTTAAGACATGTCTGTGCTATATATAACTAATTTTAATAAGAGTCTGAAGAGTCCTTAAAAATATTCGCTTAAAATTGACATATTATCGACAATTTGAATTTTATTCAAGACCTCATGGTGTAAAAGAAGCCAAAAGAATACGAGCTTATCAGATTTTTAAACAAACACATCCTTTGTCATGCGACTTCTCTAATAGAGGCTGTCAAAAAGTATCAATTGAGTAGTAACTGCAGCTATACTCTGTAGTATATGTAGGAAAAGATCATGCAGTTACGAGGACCGTGACCTGCCTCCAAGTATCGGAAAGTCTATAGACCTTTGACACTATATCCTACCAGTATGAAATGGCTTAAGTTCCTAGCGCTTATAGTAATATTCATTGTAACAACGTCTCTGTTAGTTTTTATAATCTTAGGCTACCTAGACGTTGAGCTTACTCATATCAGTGAGAATAAAAGAAACGAATACCTGAAGTTAGCAATAGAGGGCACTGAGTGGATGTTACAATTTCAGATAACTCCTCCCTTTTATAACTGGGGTTGGCATACTCCTTGCAAAGGAGCTTGGGGAGGGCTAGCTGGGTACTATACCAGAGCTTTTAAATGGGCGGCTGCCTATGGAGCGGAAAGCGAGCACATAGTGTACGTGGCTTCTCACGATACTGGCTGGCTTCTAGAGATCCTCACGAAATTATATAAAATTACAGGTAAACGTAAGTACCTTGAAGCTGCTAAACTAGCAGCCGATTGGTGTTTAAGGTTACAAGTAGGACGCAGTGAGTGGATTAAGAAGTTCTCTAATTTTTACATTAAGATAAGTAAGGAGGATAGAAGAGTAATATGGAATTATGCTTCAGGACTAAAGCTCCCTAATGGGACGACTGGAGCTTTTACTGAGGGAATGTTCTTCTTCAGTGGTTTGCCCCCGAAGTTTGGTGAATGGTCCTCGGGCACCAACTTTGCTGAGCCGGCTACTTGGATAGCACCTGAACATGTTAACCCCATAGTGAGTGGTCTTTTAGAGCTATATGAGATAACGAAAGAGAAAAGGTACCTTGAGGCTTCTAAAGTAGCTATTAATTGGTTACTAATGATGCAGAGTAGAGAAGGTGGCATTTATACATCTTACCCTCCGGAGATCTACGGGATTAGGATGAGTGACACAGCAGCAACAGCGTTGACTCTTTTTAAAGCTTATGATGTGACTGGAAATAAGACTTACTTATTTGCAGCAATTAAATGCGCTGATTTTATGCTTGAGTATCAAAATGTTATGAAAGGGGATTTTGCGTGTGGTGGAATAGTTCACCTATCTAAGGCTGGTGGTGAATGGAGGCAGCATAGCTACTTTGCAGGAGATGCAATCGCTGCTATATTAGTTTGGATTGAAGCATATAAACGCACAAACGATACTAAGTATCTATGTGGGGAGCTGGGCACTTTTGAAGAACCAAAGGGTGGAGCGTTACTAGCAGCTGAATTCGTCTTGAGGATGCAAGTGACTCCTTTCTACTACGCCTGGGGCTCTCATAGCTACTCACTCGATAGAGGAGCTATTGGAGGTATCTACTGGGTTTACATTCCTAGCTATGGAATACTTCCTTATCAATTCACTTCAACAGCTAGTTACGCAATAAGAGCTCTCTTAACGTTATACAAAGAATTACCACAATATATAAGCAAACGAGGGATATTCAAGAGAGCAGCCGAGCTAGCTTATCATTGGTTAACGAAAACTAACATTTACGCTCCATCTAACAGGCTTAACAAGCTGCCAGGATTAATATACGTCGGGGATAGACATGGTCTCTATAAAGTCGGCTATGTGCCTAGTTACAAGAAGTACTATGATGAGATCCCTGGCACTATGTGTGGAGATCCTAGACAAGGGTTTACAGTAGCGATGTCAGTTAGCGGACCTGTCTTTGCATACCTGTTCCTTTATGAGTACTCAATAGCTAAAGCTCATTCCTCAACTGACCACTTAAGGGCTATTTTCCTCATTAAGTCGCCTACATAATAGGAGACATGCTCCTTGTGAAAACCATGAAGTTCAATGGGTTCTAGGTAAAGTGTTATGTTATAGTATTCCTCGTTTACTCTTCTTTTAAGCTCCAGCTTACACCAGGTTTTAAAGTATCTCCAAGAAGCGTGAAATGATATCACGAAGTTTAAAGTTAAAACATGAAGATCAGCAATTATACGCTCTTCCTTACTCGATTTATGAACATATACCAAAAACTCAGAAGACTTATCAGTGAGCCTAACACTTTCTCTTAACGTCTTCTCAACGAATGTTAAGAAGTTGTCGGCTAGCTCCTTACGAACCTTCACTGGAATACTAACTTCGTTGTAACTCTTCCTTTCTAATATCCACCTAATCGGGATATTGGGAGAGAGTGCTTTAATAGACTTCGCTATAATAGGTTGTGAACTAGCTATGGAAATTAAGGTTATTAAAAAGAGAGCCATAAGTGTATGTTCGACATTGATCTTAAGAGTAGCTCTCGTGATTCCAATAGCCGTTAGTATTTTAGGAATTCCTAAGAATGATAGCAAGACAGATAAAAAGCTAGGTGTTATAATTAATAAGAGTAACTCAATGATCAAGACTACCTGTAAGTGAGTAGGATTAAAACCTAGTGTTGACATTATAGAGAATTCCTTTCTCCTTTCATAAACCATATTCATGATCAAAGAAGCTGTTAAAGAAGCCACTATAGTCAGGAGAATGGTGATCTCAAATCCTCCTACAACTTTAGTTAGGGTAATGACATAGAAGTGTTGCACTTCTCCTTTTTGAAACGCCCATACGTCTAACTCGAAATCTTCAGCTAGAGATCTAGCCAACTTCACAGGGTTATCATTATCAGGAAGGATAAATAATGCCCTTGAAACTACACATCCGAAGTTAGGCGCTACATCACTCGTCACGATAATGAGTCTTTTATTAAGAGTTATGGCTCGTATGGGACAATAAAGTAGCTTCCCTCCCTCTGAAGTTACAGTAGAGAACTCTAAACCAAATGGGGCATAAGGTTCGCCGTTCACATCCTTGAGCTCAGCTAACTTTGATCCATTAATTATTCCTTTTATGATGAACTTTCTGGACACCTTGCCTACTCTAATTATTACTGAGTCTCCAATTGATACGTTAAGCTCTTCAGCTAAATCCACACTTACAAGCACACACTCTGAGTCATCATCATTTATGAAGTCTCCGGCTAATAACGTGCTTGAGAGGTTGACGAGCTTTAATTCTATGCTAGGACGTATTCCGAGCACGCCCATTATTGAGACTTTCTTGTTTCCTTTCATAATGTAACCTAGCGACTCTGGAATTTCGCTTAAGCACTTCATTTTCATGTAGTCATCCCAAGCAGGAGGAAGTGACTCGAATTTAAAGAATACCTCTATAGCATTAACTTGTTCTTTAATTGAAAGGATCAATGGTGAGTTTAAAGACACGTAATTAGGTAGAGGAGCGCTTCGATTAATCCTCTTTACTAGAATGGCATTCAAATCCAACCTGATATTACGAATATCAGATTTGAGCTCACTAGTTTGTTCGATACTAACTATAGATAAATAAGATACCATGACAAGGAATATCGAGGTTATGAGTAGGGCGTTTAGTGTTTTCCTCCTCTTAATATTACTCACAGCTAAATTAACTGAGTCTACAATGAAGTTCGTCACTACAGCTACTTTTCTAGCTCTTCGTTGGATGACTTTCACAGCACAAACTATGGTTATGAATACACTATAATAAGCGAACGAGCTCAATATCACGTGCCAATCCTCAATTAGATGAGAAGGAGGACTCAACTTTACAGCTAGTAACTGGAGGGCATATAGTAGAGCACTCAAGAATATGACTCCTCTTAGAGACTTTGCAATTACTAGGCTCAAGGCTATGGAGATAAATAGCGCTAAGATCATTACTAATTTCACATAAGATTCCACTTCAGACACATAAGAGTCTAGAGACTTCTTTATTCCCTTGATTAGCTTAGAGGCAAGCGCACTCTTTACCTCTGCTGAAGTATACTTACCTGACTTGAGGTCTATTTCTATTTCTTTTAAGAGTGTTAAAGCTTTAGAGACTCTTCGGTGCTCAGCGATTAAGCTTAATCCTAAGGACTCTAAATGAGCTAGCTTTAACCTTACCTGCTCATATTCGTGGTGAAGCTCTGATAATCCTACTCTAGCTATTAACTCTTTTCTAAGGTCTAATTTCAGAAGTCCTCCCTTGGGCAACTTGTAATAAGAGGAGGAATTATCGAACTTAAATAGAGCTCTTTCTAAAGTCTTCTCCATAAGTAAATTCACTAAGAGCTCAAACTTCACGTTAGCTGGAACTGCTAGAGCTATGTCTCCTGTCTCAGAGATCTTCAGAACATCCTTTAACTTGTTTAAGAGAGTCGAATCTCCTCTTACTATGTCCAATAAATGTAAGTATTCAGAGAAGTCATACTTTACAACTTTCTCTTTAATGTTAACCCACACATAACACTTCACCTTGAACCCTCTCACAGAAGCAGGTAATTTAATGACTACCGTAGCCCCTGGAATGAGAGTCTCTTCCAACTTCACCTCGTAATTCGAAGTAATTGATAGGAGGATCATCTTAGGTAAATAGTCTAGTCCTAAGGTTTCCTTGCAATCCTTAACTATTATGAGTCCGACGAAGTCCCTAGCTTTAACTTTGACCTTGAAAAAACCATATTCATTGGATTTTACTTCAACACATGAGTATTCACCACTGTTAGTTGGAGTAAACACTACTATGAGAGCTCCTTGAATGGGGTCCTTAGAGTAACTCAAGACTCTTCCTTGTATAGTAACAGTGTGGAATTTTGAATATTGAGGTGAACAGCGAACAGGCAACAATGGAGTTAAAGAGAGTAATAACAATAAGCAGCACTTGGTTATAATCCAAGGTCTTAATACGGTGCTATCCATATTGACCTCATTATGAGCATTATTGCCCCTCCGAGGGATATGATCACCCCTTCTCCTACGGCTATGCCAGCTATGATCGCTGTCCTGTACTTTTGCCACCACTCCTTCCCTTTGATCCTCTCAGCCACATATCCACTTATTAAGCCAATTATCAGAGATATAGCTAATGGAGGAGGTACAGAGATTCCAGCTACGACACCGATAAAGGTAGATAATGGTATTTTAAGCGCAGCAAAGACTACGAAGAGAATAACGCCTAGAGCTAACCCAGCTGAGAACAGTTCTAAGTTAAACACGGTCACGGTGACCCTACCTAAAGCTATTGATGGGAAAAACGTCCATCTAATGGCACGCAATGGCCATTGATAGGCAGCCCAAGGGTAGGCAGCTGACGGTATTGGAGCCATTCTCCAGAACATCTCAGTGTAAAGGAGGCTGAAGACCCAAGAGAGTACTGTTGCGACTATCAGTGCTTTGAAGTAACTTGAAGGCTTACAACCGCACCAATATCCAACTCTAAATGCATTGTTTAATAGTAGTGCAGCTCCTCTTCCAGGAGCCATTACCCAAGGTCCAAACCATATATCTGCATCCTTATATCCACTGAATATTATTACGGCCTCTCTCATATAAGGGGGTTCAAGGACAGCTAGTCCTATGGTAGCAACACCCCATCCAGCTACAAATGCATATATAAACTCCCAGAACACGAAAGGTATGAGTAGATAGAGTGGGAATTTCGGTATAAGAATGTGGAATAAAGCTAAGGAAGCAACATATGCTGCAAAGTACATGGTTAGCAGAGCTGTGAGTGATATATACCCAGCTTTCCTCAAGGTTTCTGGAAGGACTCGAAGACTCTTGAAGACTTGCGCGTACTCTTTTCTATAAACTATGAAAGGTACTACACCAGCAACTATGTTCAGAGCCATGTAGGGGTTGAGCCAAAGATCCATGAATGACATTTGGACTATGTGCATAACGTCTGAGCCTGGGAACCAATCTCTCTGCCATGCTTCAAATATCTTTAATGGCATAATGAGCGCTATGTGATTGCCGACGACGTACGTAAGAATTGAAGTCACAGCTATGGCTATTATGACGTTTTTCGGAATTACCCAAGCAGTGGTTATTGATAATATGTCAGGAACTATTCCTATGGCTGCTCCTTTTAAGAAGACTTCAGTGTATTTTGTTAAGTCGTTCCAAGGTAGCTTTAAGCCAGGTATTTCGAAGCTCTTGCCAAATATTGACTGAGTTATCATGGGTACCCCGTAGAGGAAAATGCCGTAAGTGAAACCGAAGATGGCACTGAGTATGAACACTCTAAATCTTTCAGGACTCCTCTCAGTTAAGTTTTTGATCAAGTCGGCTTGGTATTGAGCTACTGGGAATGGCATCTCTTCAATCTCTATATAAAGCTGTGCTAATAGATACGAGAGCGATATCTGAGCCATCAAAGAGAGAGCAGCACTTATGAAAGCTAATGAAACTGGTATCATCCAATCTGGATGGAGAAGAGTTCTCTTCAAGTATACCTCTGAAGTAAGAGGAGGAGCCCACCAATATGGTACTTTATCTCTTATCCCTAACATTTCAAGGAATGGGCTCT
>Ga0180302_10000544_pt1 | contig 16713 bp, 15 predicted proteins | sample GuaBasSediGuay17_FD_121794 | JGI IMG/M metagenome (GOLD analysis project Ga0180302, IMG submission 121794) | Subseafloor sediment microbial communities from Guaymas Basin, Gulf of California, Mexico - Guay17, Core 4571-4, 12-15 cm | ecosystem: Environmental > Aquatic > Marine > Hydrothermal... | reverse complement strand
GGCTTTAAACCTCGAAACCGCTAGGAGGATCGCGTATATCTCGGAGGAGGATGCACGGCTCCTCGAGTCGCCTATCAGACCGATCCTTCTACTCCCCGAGAGGGAGGATAGCCCCGTTTCGAGGTATGTGGCCCCGGGTCTATCCATGCAGGGTATAATGCTACCCTACACGGCGCTCCACTACATGCTCCTTTCCAACGTTGGAGACGGCTTCCTGATAATGACGAGCGGCAACGAGAGGGGTGAACCGATGTGCACAGGCAACCGGGAGGCCAGGGTTAAGCTCAGGGGGTTTGTCGACTACTTCCTCATGCACGACAGGAGGATCGTGAACCGGGTAGACGACAGCGTCGTCAGGAGAACCGGTGGATTCTACACGGTAATAAGAAGGGGGAGGGGGTACGCTCCGAGGTGGGTTAGGCTACCGTTTAGACTTCCAAGGCCTGTGGTCGCCTTAGGGGCGCACTACCAGAACACCGGATGCCTAGCCTTCGAGGACATAGCCATCCCAACCCAGTTCGTGGGGGATATGGATAACCTATCCTCTCTAGCGGAGCTTGAGAGAGCGGTCAGCTTTCTCCTAAAGACTTATAGAATCGACCTGTCCGACGTCGTCGTGGCGGTCGATAAGCATCCCAGATACCTAAGCCGACTGCTGGCCGAGAAGTGGATTGAAACCTATGGCTGTAGGCTGGTGGAGGTTCAACACCACCACGCCCATGCCGCGTCGGTCATGGTGGAGCTGGGTGTCAAAGACTCGGAGATGGTGGCCGTCACCCTAGACGGCGCCGGATACGGCGACGACGGGACGGTTTGGGGTGGAGAGGTTCTCATAACCGGATACGGAGCCTACACAAGGTTCGGTCATCTAGAGCAGGTGCCGATGCCGGGTGGAGATAGGGCTACGGAGTACCCCGTCAGGATGCTCATGTCCATACTATCCAGGTTCATGCCGGTGGAGGAGGTTAGAGAGTTCATAGTCGGTAGGGGTCTTCACAAGTGGCTACCCTACGGAGCTGAGGAGACCGACGCCGTGCTCTCCCTCCTCGAGAGGGGCAATGCGCCCCTGACCTCGAGCCTGGGCAGGGTTTTAGACTCCGCCTCGGCGCTTCTAGGGATATGCTTCAAGAGAACCTATGAGGGGGAGCCGGCTATCAAGCTGGAGGCGACCTCGAGCAGAGCTAAGCCCATAGACCTGCTCGAGCCCAGGGTTTCCGGGTCAAAGCCCCTCGTCCAAACCCACAGGATCTTCGAGGAGCTTTTGGAGAAGCTCGATAGGCCCCGTGAGCAGCTTGCCTACAGCGTTCAGAGGGCGTTGGGGTTATCCATCGGAGAGCTCGCGGTCATGGCCTCCAAGGGGAGGAGCGTCGATAGGGTCCTCGTATCGGGGGGCGCGGCTGTGAACACCGTGATATTCGAAGCCATCAGGGAGAAGGCTGAGGAGGCGGGGCTTAAGGCATACGTCAACACCGTGGTTCCGGCCGGAGACGGCGGGGTCTCCCTAGGTCAGGCGGCGGTAGCCGGTTTCAGGGTTTTGGAAAGCCTCCTATAGCCTTTCGAAGTATGGTAGAACCTTCTCGGCATACAGCTTCAACCCCTCTGTCGTGTCTTCGAGGGGCATGAAGTGCAGTACGAAGTGTGTGACCCCGTTTTCGACGTATTTGGCTATCGTGTCTATGCACTTGTCCGGCGAGCCGACGGTGGCTCCGTAGCGGACCACTATACCCTTAGGGAGATGAACCTCGGTGTCGTACTCGGCGACCTTCTCAGCCGGGTTGCCGAACCATCTTTCGAGGGACCGTCTAGCCTTCTCCAAGGCTCTATCGGGGTCTGGGTCTATGCTCGTGTACATCTCCATCGCCACGGTTAAGCCCCTATCGAGCATGTCGAACCTATCCATCCTATACTTGAGGTCTTCGAGCCTCAGAGGGGGGGCTAGCCATCCGTCGAGCCTAGCGTTCATGAACCCTTCGATGGCCTTCAACCCCACGGCTCCAAACCACATCGGCGGCCTAGGTTTCTGCAGGGGCTTCGGCTTGACCTCGCAGCCCTCGACGCGGTGGTACCTGCCCCTGAAGTACACCTTATCCATCGTCCAGCACCTACGGATTATCTCGACGGCTTCTAGGGTTTCCCTAAGCCTCTCCGCGAGGGGTCTCCAGACATAGCCGAAGCTCACAAACTCGTCTCTACGCCACCCCGCCCCCACACCCAGAATAAGCCTCCCACCGGAGACCACGTCTAGGGTAGCGGTCATCTTAGCCATCAAAGCAGGGTTTCTGAACGGTAGGCATGCTACTGAAAAGCCTAGTTTAACGCGTCTCGTGGCCTGCGCGAGGGCCGAGAGGAGTGTGGAGCTTTCGAGCATGTCGATGCTCGGCTCACCTAATCTTTGGACGGAGTCGAAGCCCATCAAGTGATCCGGAGCCCACACGGATACGAAGCCGAGCTTCTCCGCCGTCAAAGCGGATTCTAGACATAGCTCCCATAGCCCCCTGCCACCCCTAACCCTGCTGAAGGTGGGAAGGTAGACCCCAAACTCCGCTTTCATAGCGAACCACAGAGACCTATTTAGCTAGGAGGCATATTAAATCGACTACGCCGTTCCAGGCGACATCGATATTACCCGTGCTGATAACTCGATGCAGATAAGAAGCCGTCCCACGACCCCCTCCCTCTATAGTTTTTCCATGATAAATTACCTCGGGTAATTCCCCTAAAATTCAAACCTATAATGTTCCTCTATGAGGCTTAAACGAATCCTTGTGTCCGTTCTATCCTGGGATACGTTAACGTATGTCTATCGGCTTTAATCTTAAATAGTAGTCTTATCCTGGATTACAATTGGGTGAGCTGTTTGGGTAGGCTCGTTAACGTGTCTGTTAAGGTTCCTGAGGAGGTTAGGAGGCTGATGAGGAGGGTCGATGTGAACTGGAGCGAGTACCTTAGGAAGGTCATAGAGGCTAAGGTCAGGATGGAGCTTGCCAAGGAAGCTGTGAGGAGGCTGGATGAGATCCGTGGAAGAGCGGGCAAGGTGCCTACGGAGGAGGTCGTGAGATGGATAAGGGAGGACAGGGAGAGAAGCCTAAGGTAGTCGTCGACGCCAGCGTAGTGGCTAAGTGGTTCATCCCCGGGGAGCCCTGGGAGACTGAGGCCAGGACCCTTGAGGAGAAGATAGCCTCCGGAGACGTGGAAGCATACGCACCTTTACTACTTCTCTACGAGGTGGCATCCGTCGTATTAAAGTCCATATCTAGAGGAGCCTTAAAGGTCGACGACGGAGTCCAAGCCTTAGAAGCGCTAAGCCAGTTAGGCCTAAACATCCAAGCAACAAGCTGGGACGACCTAGTAGAGACCCTACGCATAGCCACAGCCTCAAAGCTAACCGTATACGACTCGACCTACCTCCATCTCTCCAAAAAGATAGACGCACCACTAATCACAGCCGACAACCAGCTAAAAAAGAGGGGGCAGAACATAGCTAAGATTATCCTCCTCGACGAAGTACACGAAAACCTCTTCAGAGACAAAGCGTAGCTAGGATATTTATACTCACCCTCCGGTAATCTTCCGGCTCGGTTTAGATAAACGGTCGTTAGCTAACGACCTCGGGTCTATGGCTTTAAGCCCTGCCACCGTTTGGTAAGCCTGGTCGACCGATACTATGGTCCTATCGTATGACAACGCCGACGCTGCGTGAAGAGAGTCGAAGTAGCTTAGACGGTAACGTTCTCTAAGCCTCGAAGCCTCTATGAGGACGCTTGAGGTTAGAGGAGCCTCTCCGAGGTTCGGAATCCTTCTGAAGGACTCGACGTCTTCACGTATGACATTCTCGTCGTAGCCTCTAGACCTAAGCACGAGCTCATACTCCATATACGCCGACGCCGGTATAACTACGTTTTTAAGCTCACCCTCAGCGATCTTCTCGAAGACCGCTACCGCTGTTCTATGAAGCTCATCTGAGGCGTTAACGAACGCTATAAGCATATCAAGCTCTATCAGAGGCATTCAATTCCCCCGCTAACAGCCTATCAGCCTTTTCCTCGACATTCTCATACGTGAGACCTACGTCTCTATACTTACCCACCAAAGCCCTGATAGGGTTTTTAAGAACCTTAACCCTCACCACCTTCAGATTCTCGTCTACCTCCCACAAAAGCATGTCGCCCTCCTCGACGCCTAAAGCCCTCCTAACCCTGACAGGGACGTTCGTCAACCCCTTTTTAGACACCTTACTTACGACCATAAATATCTAAGAAGATAGCGAATACTTAGAAAAATATAAGATTTTCTATACTTCCTAAGAATTCTTAGATAATTGACCTACTCTTAGCCTGAGGCTTGAGGGCTTTCACCCTGTAAGCCATTTAAGCTCTTCGAAGACCTCGTCTAGGTCTGTCGAGAACAGCCCTATCGCGTAGTCACCTACACCCCCTACCCACAGGAGCCTATCCTGATATACTAGAAGCCCGTCGCCGAATATCACTAGAATCCTGTCGCCGTATGTTTCGACCAGACCCTTCGAGGCTAGTAGATAATTGCTTAGAGCCAGGAGCCTACCGGTCTCGTCGACCAAGGCTAGGCCGTTTCTGTAAGATAGGTCGTCCTTCAGGACGGCATGCCAGCCCACAAGATACTCGTTACTCGAGACCTTAACAGTGTTAGTGGACCAACCGATTTTAAGCTCCCAATCCTCGAACCCTAGAACCGGCTGAAGAGTCTCGCCTATTATGACGCCGTCATGGAGAGAAGCCTTGCACCGCCAGCATATGTTTAAACCGTCGACCTCAGGTCTAGTTAGAATCGTGCATTCGTCTACATCCACATCTACGAACGCACTGTCCTTGTTCGACCTCGGTAGGAGGAATTCATCTCCGAAGCGTATGCGAAAGTAGAGCCTCCGCTTAACCTCGTACGACTCGTCTAGTATAGCCAGCCCTAACACGTCTCTACGCTTAAACCGTCCATACATGTAGACTTGGTTCAGAAGCTCTTCGAACAGCTCTACCGACGCGTCTCGTAAACTCGTCCGACCCAGTAACCTAGACAGCTGCGTCACATAGTCCGATGATGAAAGTCTCCCTAGGTAGTAGCCCTTCCCCGTGTAAAGCACGTATACTTCGCCGTCTCTTAGAAGAGTCCTAGGGTCTTCGACCCCTAGGAACTCCCAGATGTTCTGGGGCCAAAGCACTATCCGTGTCTCTATAGGCTTCGGCACATCACCGTTTAAGACGGACTCGATGTCGAGTTCGAAGACTCCTATGCTCGAAACATACTTATAGTAGTCGAATATGAGCCTGGGGAAAACCCTGAGCCTTTTGCCTTCCAAAAGCGCTCCTGGATTGAACGCTACGAGGGGCTTAGACCGGATATAGTTTGAAACAATCAGGTCGCTGGGGGCTATGTAGCATAATCTCTCAAACACGTCTTTAAGCTCGGGTTTCCTCACGCCTCTATGGCTATGCAGAAAGCGTCTCTGCCTCTCAACCAGGTGTTCGTAGGGTTTCATGTCCATTAGAGGCTTTGAAGGGATGGGTATTAACCTTATCGGTACATCGGTATGTAGGGTCTAGAAAAAGATTATATCCCTGAGTCAGATCCATAGGATATCGGGAACCGCCTAGATTATAGGTGGACGTTCATGGTCAGGGTTAAGCTGGAGAACCTTACTAAGAGGTTCGGTAAAGTCGTAGCGGTCGATAACCTAAACCTCGACATCAAGGACGGGGAGTTCGTCGCCCTCTTAGGCCCCTCTGGATGCGGGAAGAGCACGACCTTGCTCATGATCGCAGGCATCTACAAGCCGACGTCGGGATACATATACTTCGACGACGAGGTGGTGAACGATCTACCGCCTAGAGAGAGGAACGTAGGCATGGTCTTCCAGAGCTACGCATTATACCCGCACATGAGCGTCTTCGACAACATAGCCTTCCCGCTGAAGATAAAGAAAGCCCCTAGGGCTGAGATCGAGAAGAAGGTGCGTGAGGTCGCTAGGCTCCTACGGATAGAGGAGCTTCTAGACAGACGGCCGGCTCAGCTAAGCGGTGGTCAGATGCAGAGGGTCGCGTTAGCTAGGGCTCTGGCTAAGGAGCCCAACCTGTTTCTGATGGATGAGCCCCTGAGCAACCTAGACGCTAAGCTCAGGATCTTGATGAGGACCGAGCTTAAGAGGCTTCAGAAGGAGCTGGGTATAACGACGATCTACGTGACCCACGACCAGGTCGAGGCTATGACGATGGCTGATAGGATAGCTCTACTCAACGAGGGGAAGCTTCAGCAGGTCGGTAGCCCCGACGACCTATACCATAAACCCAGCAACATGTTCGTCGCTGGTTTCATAGGAAGCCCGCCTATGAACTTCATCGAAGGCTCCTTGGAGGAGCGGGAGGGGAAGATCGTCTTCACGTCTGGAGAGATGACGGTGGAGCTTCCGGCCGATATAGCCGATGTCTTGAAGGACCGGGTTTCCGAGGATGTCGTGTTGGGCGTCAGACCTGAAGACATAATCGTGGGCTGTGAAAGAGGGTTTAAGGCTTTGGTCTACGTGGTCGAGCCTCTTGGGAAGGATACGATAGTCAACTTGAAGGTCGGTAGCCTTATAATCAAGGCCGTCGTGTCCGGGGTTAAATATAACATCAACGACGTGGTCAACGTATCGTTTAACTTAGATAAAGTTCACATATTCAGCCGTAAAAACGGTGAGGCCCTGGTCTAAATGGGTTTATCCCTTCACGGCTCCTACGAGCTGGAGTTTAAGCAGGGTCTTCTGGGTTAACGCGTAGAACACGAGTATAGGTATCATGTAGAACAACGCCACCGCGGCGAGTAAACCCCAGTCGACGAACACGAACTCCCCTATGACGCTGTATAGGAAAACGGAGATCGGGTAGAACTCTCTCCTCTTGATGTACGTGTAAGCCAGTAGGAACTCGCCCCAGCCGCCCATGAAAGAGAATATGGCCACGGCGGATATGCCCGGAGTTATGATCGGGAGTAGAATCTTTCTCCACGTCTGAAACCTAGAGCACCCGTCGACCATAGCGGCCCACTCAAGCTCCCAAGGTATCCCGTCGAAGAACCCCTTAAGGATCCACGTATCCATCGGAACCCCTAACCCGGCTTTGACCAAGGCGACACCTATCAGGGTGAGAATCCCCTTACCGTAGAGACCCAGCCGGTTGAGTATGTAGAACAGCGCGATCAAGAGTATGACGCCTGGGAAAGCGTGAAGCGCCACTATAAGCTTCATAGTAGCCACCCTGCCAGGGAACTTCATCCTCGAAAGCGCATACCCCGCTAGGGCGGCTACAGGAATCTCGAACGCCACCGTTCCGACCGCGAGTATCAGGGAGTTGCCTACTATAGGCCATATGTTCGGATACTCCGAGAGCCCGAACCGTATCGGATGCCATAGAAACCTGAAGTTTTCGAATGTGAAGCCCCTGGGGATTAGCCCTGAGGTTGGGCCTTCGCTGAAGCTTTGGACGATCAACCACGCGATCATGCTCAGTATCGGGACGAGCGGTATCAGAAGCACAGAATACACTATGACGTATTTCAGCAGGTTCATGAGCTTCGCCTTTCTTATAGCCGCCCTGTATCCGGATTTCTTGGACGCCATATCCTCTACACCTCCACCTTCGAAGGTTGCATCATCCTCTCGAACCCGAAGACCCGGAAGAATATGAAGATGAATATCAGACCTATGGCCACGAGGAATATCGAGAGAGCCGCCCCATACCCGTACTCAGACGCGTAGAACGCTTTCGAATATGCGTATAACGCCCAGACCTCAACCTCCGCAGCCCTAGCGACCCCGGCTCCTCCGGCCCAGAGCGCGAGTATATGCTCGTAGGAGGATATCAGGCTGAGGCATTGCCAGGACGTTACGAAGAATATGGGCCACTTCAGCAGCGGTAAGATGATGTGCCGGCACACCTGCAAGTCCGTAGCCCCGTCTGCTATAGCCGCGTGAAATATGTCCCTGGGTATGGACGTTATCGCGGCGGAGTATATTATCATGCCGAACGATGCCCCTACGTAGCCGTTCACGGCTATCATGAGTATCTGAGAGTAGGGAGGCGTAAGAAGCCAATCCCTCGGCGTGGGTAACCCGAGCGACCCTAGAAGGGTGTTCAAGAGACCTATGTTAGGGTCTATAAACCATCTCCATAGGAGCGCGTAGATCACCGCGGGTGTTATTCTAGGTATGAGCCACGCGAGCCTTATAGCCATGGAGATAGGCTCCTTCTTGATGAAGTATGTAGTGAATATCGCTAACACGAGGCTGAAGAATGCGTTTATCGCTAGGACAGAGGATACGTACAGCACGGTTATATAGATCGTGTCTACGACCCGTATATCCCGTGTGAATATCCTCACGAAGTTATCAAGCCCTATGAACTGCATGTTCGTTATGGTCCACTGGGTCTTCGTGAAAGCCATATACGTGGTTATACCCACGGGGGCAAACCACATGACGCTTATCAGTATGAAGAAGGGTGACATGAAGAAGAAGGGCAGGACCTTACCTGACACACCCCCAGGTATGTACCGTTTAACCCTCTTGAGGAAGCCTGTTAAACCTAAAAAAATGGGGGATTCTCTTACATACCTCTTCATCCGACTTCACTCTCGGACGATAAGTTCTTCTCCAAGCTCAGCCTGCGCGGCGTTCACCAGGCTCTCGACGGCCTCATCGGGTGTTAAAGTGCCCTTCTCGACCTTAACCAGGTGTTCTAGGAGCATGTCTTTCAGGATACCCCACTTTGGATGGAGTATCGGCTTGCTCATACCGTGTTTAGCCACGAAGGTGCTTACCTTGTATAGGAAGCCGCCCTTCTCCACGAACGGCGGGTAGTTCAGGGTCGAGTAGCGGACAGGTAGGTGGCTGCTGGTCAAGGCGTGATCCGTATCATACGGCGGTATCGTTGCGAAGTAGCAGATGAGGAAAGCCAGCTCAGGATACTTAGACTGGCTGCAGATGTAGTACTTCCACGGCCCAGTCGTCACACCGGCCTTTCCACCCTTCTCCAGCGCCGGGTACAGGGCGAAGCCTACGTTCTCCCAGAGGTAGGACTCGGGTACGGCGCCCAGCGTCTCGTGGTACTCGACTTTCTGCCACTCGCCCCAGTGCCAGCTACCGCCCAGCCAGAACAGAACCCTGCCGTTGACGAAGCCCATGTGGATCTCTCTCCAGCTCGTCCCTATCATAGTGTCCGGAAGCACCTTATCGACCTGCGCCAACGTGTAGAACAGCGTAAACATGTCCTTCAAAGCCGACTTATCCAGGACAAGCTTACCCGTCTCCACGTCGTAGAAGTCCCCGCCAGCCAGGTAGTATGGTATCTCTAGGCTCGTACCCCAGTTGGGTCTATGGAAGAAGCCCCACTGGACAAGTCCCTTCGCTACGGCTTCCTTACCGACCTCGGCCAGGTCATACCAGGTGACCTCGCCCTTCGCTATCTTATCGGGTAAGGCCTCTATCTCCTCTTCGCTCCATCCAAGCTGCCTCAAAACGTCCTTCCTGAAGTAGAACACCTGGCTCGCTACGTCTTGGGGTACGCCCCACATCTTACCCTTATACTTGACCGCGTCCCAGAGGTACTCGGGGATGTCGGCGAGAAGGTCCTTGTACTTCGCGTAGTACTCGTCGACCGACACTATCCAACCGGCCTCCGCCGCCTCCACCATATCTATACCCGATATGATGTCAGGAGCCTCGCCGGCTTCGAAAGCGCTGGCGAACTTACTCTTCCAAGCACCCCAGTCAGACACGTGCTCATAGTAGGAGTCCATCTCTATCGTAATGTTGAGACCCACCCCTCTCAGAAGCGTCTCGAGGAGCTTAGCCGCCCTCTTGAGGTTCTCAGCCCTATAGTAGTCTACGGGCGACCCTGCGCTCCAAGCGCTCATCGTTATGACTCCATCGGTGGGTAGGGTGCCTACGAGCGCCTTAAGCGCCTCGTACTCAGGTCTGATCGCGTCAAGCTCAGACCTAAGGGCGTCGCGCTCAGACACCACGGCGTTATACTCTTCCTCGGGAACCCCCTTCGGGGTTACGGCCCAGCCGATCGCGGCGCCGATTATCAAGCCGATTATAAGCCCGACTATCAGATATGTGCTAGAAGGTTTCTGAGACATTTTCCCTCGTTTATAAAGATTAATAAACGGTGCGTTTTAAGTTTTTATTTTAAATCTATAAAACAAGCTCCTTCCTTTAAGACGCGTTTAAATTAAAACGGTCGGAAAGCCTGTTCAGAGGTCTTTCCACGGAGGGTTTCGATCACCAGCTTAGGGGTGTCTGTTGTTATGAAGTCGACTCCTGCTTCGACGCACCTCAGGACGTCTTCGACCGTGTTGACGGCCCAAGCGTTCACGAGAAGACCCCTCTTATGGCAGTATCTAACCACGTCTGAGGATAGCTCTTCGATACGTATCGAAGCTATGTCCACTAGGCTTTTCACAAGCTCATCCACAGACCCTTCGAAACCTCTTCCCACGTTTAAGTCGGCCTGAACCGTTATCCTAGGCTCCGACATCTTAACCCTCCTACCCACCTCTGGGGGGGCGATCACCATCGAGCCGTAAACCAAGCCATAGGACCTTAGCAGCTTTAAGACAAGCTCCTCGATACCGGTCTCCTTGAGGTCCACGGCCACCGAGACCCTGCCCTTCGCCAGGTTTAAAACCTCCTCGAACGTCGGTATTTTAACGCCTCTGAACCTCGGGCTGAACCAGGCTCCGGCATCCATAGACCTAAGCTCCTCAAGAGTGAAACGTGAGACCAGACCCTTCGAATCTGTCGTACGGTCGACCCGGTCGTCGTGCATCACCACGAGAAAACCGTCTCTCGAGCTACGTACGTCGAACTCTATGAAGTCGACCCCGACATCTATGGCTTTTAGAAACGAGGGAATCGTGTTCTCAGGAGCATGAGAAGGCGCGCCTCTATGGCCTATGACCACCATCTTAGACGATTTAACCTTCATAAGGGATGATTTAAATCTATGGGTCATAGCGAGGTGACCAGAGGTTTAAGCGTGTCTGCGGTCTGCTTCAGGGCTTCTTTTAAACTCGGCTCAGGCATGGCTTCTAGGCTTAGATAACCCCTATAGCCGACCCTTAGAAGGCGGAAAACGGTCTTCTCCCAGTTTATACTACCCATGCCTGGTGGAAGCCTGTTGTTCTCGGCTACGTGAACATGCCCTATGCTCGGACCCGCGTGGAGTATCGCGTCGTAGAGGCTCCGCTCCTCGATGCCCATGTGGAAGGTGTCGAAGAGGAGCTTGACCCAGTCTCCCGTCTCCCTGATGATCGATAAGGCCTCGGAGACCTTGTTGACGAGGTCTGTCTCATACCTATTCAAGGGTTCGAGCAACAAGTTCACACCATGACGTTCGCATGGATCCCTAAGCCGCTTCAGAGAGCCCACTAGAAGCCTACGAGCCTCCTCGACGCTTCTCCCTCCGCGTTTCCCCCTTATGAGGCCTACGACCACACCCGACTTATGGGCCGAGGCGAGCTCTATGTACTTTGCCATAAACTCCACGGCTTTATCTCTAACATCCCGGTCTGGATGGGTTAAGCTCAACCCATACTCTAGATACGCTAGACCTGTCGATATGGCAGAGACCCTCAGGCCATAAGCCTCCGTAGTATCCGAGAGCCTATCGAAATCTAGTTCGAAGGGGTTTGGAATATTGTACTCCACCCCATGATAGCCGAGTTCAGCCATGAACCCGAGTACTTCTTCAAGTTCTCCCCTGAGCACGTACTCGAACCTAGCTTTACCCGGCAGGGCGTAGACGGCTGAGAGCTTCACCCAGGTTTCCCCTCTAGACCCGCGTCCACCTTCAAGGTTTATCGTATTTGAGGTCTTCAGGGTCTATCCAGGTCTTCGGAACCCTACCGGGTGGATACTCGGATTTCAGCCACTCGAGAAACTCTATGAACCTCTCTATGGACTTCTCTATGAGAACCTTACCCTTCTCTATGTCGGCTTTAGACGCGTCCCCGACGACTCCTAGGCTGTAGTGGTATATCTCAGGAGGGTTACTCACGTCATACCAGTTGAACGGCTTATCCGGGAACACATTCCCAGCCGCGTTTATCCACCTAGCGTCTATGAAACGGGTCATCTTCTCGGTTTTAGACCTCTTCATAGCCTCGACGTTCACGAGCTCCGGAGCCACATACCATATGCAGCTCGTCTCGACCTCGTCGGCGTGTATGAAAGGTGTCTCAAGCCTGACACCGGGCGCTATCTCCTCACCGGTCCCGGCTTTACGCAGGAGGTCTTGAACCCAGCTCCACCAGCTCGTAACCATTATCAGAGCGTGAACCCCCTCCTCGACTATAGCCTTATCCTTGACTATCGGTAGCACGTACTCCTGCCCATGGCTGTTCCAGAGGATTATCTTCTTGAAACCCGCGTGGCTGAGCCACTTGACCACGCTCACCAAGTACCCTATGAAGGCATCCTTAGACACGGGTATCGTGCCGGGCATTCCATAGTGGTGGCTCGGATGGCTACCGTAGAATATTGGAGGAGCAACCGTAACCCCGGTCTCATAAGCCGCCCTCTCGGCGATGCTGGCGCCTATGAACGTGTCCTCACCTATGGGCGAGGGAGGTCCATGATTCTCCATCGAGCCGACCGGAACTATCACTATGTCGTTCTCCTCAACCCTCTCCTTAAGCTCCTCGACCGTCATCTGGTCGAGGTATATCTTCTTCCCATACCTATTCAGGACGGGTTTACACCACCTCTCGCTCAGGGGCTTAAACTCCAACTCTCACCATCCCCCAGGTAGATATATGGAGACTCCTATAGATAACGGTAACCGTAGGCTACAGTTTAAACTGAACCTTAGCGTGGCTTCTACCCTTGATCAGCAGCTCAAACGCCTCCTCGTATCGGTCGAGCGGAAACCTAGCCGTCACCATCTTACTCGTATCGAGCTTACCCGAGGCCATTAGCCTTATCACGTTGTAGAACACGAAGTGCCCGCTGTGGCCTTGGCTACCGTATATCTGAGCCCTATGGGTCTGGAACCTCTCGATGAATATCGGAGCCGTCCGGTCGGCCCTACCGATCCAAGCGATTTTACCACCTATAGCGAGACTACGCTCCATCTCCGGAAGCGTCTTAGACGGCGCACCAGCAGCCTCGACTTGCAGGTCAGCCCCATATCCGCCCGTCAGCTCCAAGACCTTATCGCTAGGTCTAACACCATCCTCAGCCAGCCTCCCGACGTTGAAGACATAGTCCGCACCCATATCCTTAGCTATTTTAAGCCTCTCCTCGACGAGGTCGAAGACTATCACCATCGATGCACCAGCGGCCTTAGCAAGCGCGGTCGCCGCTAGACCTATGGGTCCGGCTCCGTAGACCACCACGTAGGCGCCGGGCATGAAGCCACCCGCCCTGACGAACATCGCGTTGTAAGACACGCTAGTAGGCTCGACCGTGGCGCCGAGCATGTACATCTTATCTTCGCTCTTAACCACGTCGAGTATCGGGCTTATGCTCCAGGCATACTTCTCAGGCACCAGGACGTATTCCGAATGCGTCCCGTCTACCGTGAAACCCATCTCCTCGAGCCGCGCACAGTGGTTAGGTAGCCCGGCTCTACAGTAGAGGCATTCGCCGCACCACCACATCTCCTCAGCCGTAACCGGGTCTCCGGGTTTGAACATCGAAACCTCGTCTCCGACCTCCTCGACCACACCGGAGAACTCGTGGCCTATCACAACCGGAAGCTTCGTCAACCCGGGGTAAAGCATGTATCCCTCCTCGTCGCTTTCGACCATGTGGACGTCTGAGCCGCATATCCCTGAAGCCTTAACTTTCACAAGGAGCTGCTTACCCCTAGGCTTGGGCTTAGGCTTCTCTACGAGGGATAGCTTTGGGTTACGCCAGACACGGCTACCCATCGGGGTTTTATGGGTTTCCTCCTCCTCACGGCTAGGCATGTATCCGGGTTTAGGGGACCACTCCGCATCGAGTAGAAGGGCTTTCAAACGTTCCACCAACAGATCAGATATTAGATCCCATACTTTAACATATTTAAATGAGGTTAAAGGTTTCGGCTTAACGGCTCGTGATCGAAGGCTTATAGATTTGCTTAGCGGTTAGATAAGCTTAAGCCGCAACCCCACCCCGCTTTCTAAGGCTCTCCTGTAGACGGTCCAGGCTACAGCTATGTCTTGTATAGCCAACCCGGTTGAGTCGAAGACCGTTATCTCATATGGTGAGACCCTGCCCGGTTTCCTGCCGGTTACGATGTCACCTATCTCAGCGTATATGTCTGAGGTGCTTAGAAGACCTTGGGATATCGGAACGTTAACCTCCCCACTGTGGACGGCTTGCTCCATATCGTCGACGACTATTTTCGCCCTTCTAAGGATCTTGGGGTCGAGCTCCTGCTTCCCAGGAGCGTCGGCGCCTATGGCGTTTATGTGGACGCCCTCACCTATCCACTCATCCATTACCACAGGTGACTTAGAGGGTGTGGTTGAGACCACAACATCCGCTCCTCTAACAGCCTCCTCGACGCTTGAAACAGGCTCAACGTCTAAACCTAAGCGTTTAGACATCTCCCTGGCGTAGCGTAAAACCGCCTCTTCAACTATGTCGAAAACCTTCACACGCTCTATGGAGTTTAAAACAAGGTTTAAGGCTTCAAGCTGGGTTCTAGCCTGAACCCCAGCCCCGACCAACCCTACAACTCTAGAATCTCTCCTAGCCAGATATTTGGCAGCCACCCCTCCAGCCGCACCGGTTCGCATAGCCGTCAACCAGGAGCCGTCCATGATGCAGAGGGGTGCTCCAGTTTTAGGGTCTAGAAGCTCTATGATAGCCATAACTGTTCTAAGACCGTAGAGCTTAGGGTTTTTTGGATGCACGTTAACCGTTTTAACCCCCGCCACCCCGGTCTTCTCAAGGTATGCAGGCATAACCCTGAAGTCTCCACCGTATCTCGGAAAGTAGACGTAGAGTTTAGGAGGCATCTGAACCCTTCCAAGCCCCTTCTCTCTAAAAGCCTCCTCCACAGCCTTCAAGGCGTCTTCCATAGATAGAATGCTCTGGACATCTGAGAGGTTTAGGAATAATACCTCCAGCCCGCCCATGAACCACCACTAAAAGTTTAGCCTTCATTAGTAAAAAGGGTTCCGAAGCTGGGAAAGCTTGGAAGCCCGCCAGATTCAGGATGAGTCAGGTTATCGATGTTAAGGTCGGTAGGAAGTACGCTGTCATATCCAACCCAACGAGCGATCAGGAAGACCTCCATATGGTTTTCATCCTCGACGGAGGCCAATTCTCAGGCTCACCCGTCTTCGGAGACAGCGAGGCGATCACTTCCCTAAACTCCTTCAAGAAGCCGGTCAACTCCCCAGGCCTCAATACGAAGCCATTCTCCGTCTTCTCTAGAATGACAACGTCGCCGACTCTTTCCCTAGGTTGCTAAGTTTCTTCTCCCATGATCTTCTCGGCTACTTCTTCCAATCTGACCTTATGTCTGGGGTATTTATGGAACCATAGATCCAGACCATCGTCAGGATATCTTGGGATCAAGTGTATATGGAAGTGGAAAACACTTTGCTGGGCATCCTTTCCGCTGACATGCAAAATGTTAACGCCTGTTATGTTTAACTTTTCTCTATACTTTTCAGCGAGCATTTTTGAGACAGAGATTATTTCTTTTAAAAATTTCATCAGGAATGTCGAAAATACACACGTAATGTTTCTTTGGGATAATTAGAGTGTGTCTAGACTAACGGGATTAGCATTCAACAAAGTAAGAACATCTTCGCTTTCATATACTTTTAAAGCTTTTACCTCGTTATTTACGATTTTGCAGAAAACACAATCTAACCTCACGATAATTGTGGAACGTCATCACCACTAAATAGTTTTCTTCTGTGAGCACGTCCTGGATAAAGCAAGCGGCTTCGAGGATCTACGACTCGAATGGGTTTGATGAAGCTTTAACGGGTTATCTCTATGGGTTCGCCGTTTTTCTCGGCTGAGGTGTAGCATGCTTCTACGAGCTTTACGGCTTTGTATGCGTCTTCGACCGTGACCGGAGGAGCTACGCCTTTATCTACCGCCTCGACGAAGAGGTCGTCTTCCTCCTTGAAGCCCCAGGCTACATGCTCCGGAAGCTTCGTAAACTGATACACCTCGACGTTTGGGATATCCTCCTTACCCCATGCGAACGTGAGCCTGAGGCTCTCCTCTGTTATCGCCGAGCAGTGGTCCCCGTATACCTCGACCCTCTCGAACGGGTAGACCCACGACGCGTGCCCGGCCGAGGTTATCGATAGAATCGTCCTCTCCTCGTTGGAGAACTCCATCATGATCACGAAGCCGTCTGGATGCGGGTATATGTTCCTCCTAGCCAGACAACGGATGGTCTCAGGCTTCCCTACCAGCCAACGGGATAGGTCCAGCATGTGTATCACACTGTCGTACAGGAAGCCCCCGGCGACCTCCCTAACCTTGGTCCACGGCGGCCTCTCCATCTCACCCCGAACCATCTTGATACCGACTACGAACGGTCTGAGACGCTTAGAATCCACAAGCCCCTTAAGCCTCTTGTAGACAGGCCAGAACCTCCTGTTGAAGCCAACCTGATAGATTAAACCCGCTTTCTCCACGGCTTTAACGAGCTTCTCAGCCTCCTCGAGGCTTATGGCGGGAGG
>Ga0180302_10000543_pt1 | contig 16724 bp, 20 predicted proteins | sample GuaBasSediGuay17_FD_121794 | JGI IMG/M metagenome (GOLD analysis project Ga0180302, IMG submission 121794) | Subseafloor sediment microbial communities from Guaymas Basin, Gulf of California, Mexico - Guay17, Core 4571-4, 12-15 cm | ecosystem: Environmental > Aquatic > Marine > Hydrothermal... | reverse complement strand
CCAGAGACACGATGACGTGCGCCAGTACAGCTAGCGGGCCTAGGCTGTGTGCCTCAGAGGCTTCCTTAAGCGCGTCTAGCAGCTCGTCAGAGACGTCCTCGACCTCGCCGATGAACAGGCAGTCAAACACTCTCTCCAGGGGGCGCGGGTTCTCGGTTACCACTGGCCCTCCAGCTATCAGTACCGGATGCTCGCCGGGTCTCCGGTCGCGCGCTAGGGGTGGGATCCCAGCGGCTCGCAGCATGTTGACGAGCCCCACCAGCTCGGCTTCATAGTGGATGGAGAAGGCTAGCACGTCGAACTCCCTTAGGCTCCGCCGGCTCTCAAGGCTGAGCGCCCCGCCCAGGACGTTAACGAACGCTCTCTCACACAGCACGTCCTCCCTCTCGTTCCACAGGCTGTAGAGGATTTGTAGGGCTAGGTTCAGGAAGCCCACCTCGTAGGGGCTAGGGCTGCAGAGGCACAGTCTAAGGTCGGCCCTTTTCCAATTCTTGACTACCACGTTCCTCTCCAGGACCACCCTAGGCCTTGTCATCGCGCTCCGTCCCCCTCACCAGCCTAGCCAGGAGGCCACGCGCCCCCCTCCTCTCACTGAGGGCCTTTAGGAAGAAGACATCATCCTCGTACGCGTACAGCGCGTCGATCACGAGCCACGCTCGCGAGCCTAGCGCGTCGAATAGCTCCTCGAGGAATACCTCGCGGTACCCTAGCCTCCTGAAGAAGGCCCTCGAGGCCACGTTGCTGCGCACGGTCGAGGCCATGGAGTAGGAGCACCCCCTCCTCGCAAACCACCTAGCGGCCTCAGCCTCGAGGGCTCTGCCCACGCCCCTCCTCCTGAACCCCGGCTTGACCCCTATGTAGTATATGACGCCGACGCGCGACCCGAGGACCTCAGTGACATAAACCTCCGCGAACCCCACCAAGGCTCCACACACCTCTGCGACTAGCGTCCTTGCGCGTCTCAAGCCCAGCGTCGCGTAGTAGGCGTCGTAGCCCCGGAACACCTCCCGTATCAGCTTGGCCACCTCTCCCATCTCAGGGGGGCGCGCCCTGCGCACCGATAAGCCGCGCATCCCTCGCTAGACTGGGGGGCATAAATAGATAAATACTGAGTTGGGGAAATGGGATTTCAGCAAGGTGCCCGTATGACGGTCATTGAGCTCAACTATGCGGAAATGCTCGGATACAGGGCTGAGGACTTCGAGGAGGTCATGCCGAGGGTCAGGGAGTCCCTCATGCCCAGACCCGGCAGGGACTACAAGGTGTTCCTGGGCCCCGAGCCGGAGCTGCGGGAGGGGGAGTCACTGATCGAGTACACGCTGTCCCTGTGCCCCCAATGTCTCTCCCTAGTGAGGGCGGTCGTCTTTGAGAGGGAGGGGAAGGTTCTCATAAGGAAGAGGTGCCCTGACCACGGGGAGTTCGAGGAGGTCTACTGGGGCGACGCGAGGCTCTACCGCAAGTTCAGGAGGTGGCAGTACGACGGCAGGGGTGTGAGCGAGCCAGTGCTGTCAGCTAGCTTCTTCTGCCCATTCAACTGCGGCCTATGCGTGAGGCATAAGTCCCACCCCTCCCTGGTGAACCTGGTGGCGACCAACAGATGTGACCTCTCCTGCTGGTACTGCTTCTTCTTTGCTGAGCGGGCTGGCTACGTCTACGAGCCCACGCTGGAGCACGTAAGGTACATGCTGAAGGTCGCTAGGTCCCTCCGCCCAGTCTCGGCCAAGGCCCTGCAGATAACTGGGGGGGAGCCCCTCCTGAGGGACGATATAGTGGACCTAGTCAGGCTGGCTAAGGAGGAGGGCTTTACACACGTCCAGGTCAACACTGACGGGATAAGGCTGGCCTTCGAGCCTGAGCTGGCTACTGAGTTGAGGGAGGCTGGGACTAACGTCCTATACCTGAGCTTCGATGGCGTCAGGCCCTCAACGAACCCCAAGAACCACTGGGAGATACCTTACATCCTGGAGAGCTGTAGGAGGGCTAGGATGGGCATCGTCCTCGTGCCAACCGTGATAAGGGGCTACAACGACCACGAGCTGGGCGACATGATAAGGTTCGCCCTCAGGCACATAGACGTGGTCAGGGGCGTCAACTTCCAGCCAGTGTCCATCACGGGGAGGGTGCCGAGGGCAGAGAGGGAGGCCCTCAGGATTACCATACCCGACGCCATAATTAAGATCGAGGAGCAGACCGAGGGACAGATATCGCGCGACGACTGGTACCCAGTGCCCTTCGTCGTTCCTATATCGCACTTCGTCGAGGCGATGACGAGGAAGCCGCAGGTGGCCTTCACCACTCACTTCGCGTGCGGAGCCGCCACCTACGTCTTCAAGGATGGCGACAGGATGGTGCCGATCACTAGGTTCATCGACGTGGAGCGGCTTTTCGAGAGGATAGAGGAGCTGAGCCAGGTTCTCTCTAGGGGTGCCAACAAGTACGTGACTCTCCTTAGGCTTCTCAGGGCCTTAGACTCCTGCGTCGACTGGAGCAAGGTCCCCTCCTGTCTCGGGGGCAGGGGGAGGGTGGTGAGGCTCCTCTTCAACATCTTCGTACGCCACAACTACGAGGCCCTAGGCGAGTTCCACTACAAGACCCTATTCCTCGGGATGATGCACTTCATGGACCTCTACAATCACGACATCTCCAGGGTTCAGCGGTGCTGCATCCACTACATCACGCCGGACGGCAGGCTGATACCGTTCTGCACCTTCAACGTCATCCCAGAGCTCTACAGGGACAGGATCCAGCGGGCCTTCGGGATACCCATCAGGAAGTGGGAGGAGCTGACGGGCAAGAGGCTGGTTGACTGCAAGTACCGGAGGAACGTCAGGAAGCTAGTCGAGGGCGACGCCTATAGGAGGTGCTACGAGGGTTTCGTGGACTTCAGCGCTATCTCAGTGGAGGAGCACGTGGCCATCTCGAGGAAGTTCGGCGTCCCAACCTCCTGAGGGGGCGCTGTATGGCGGGGCTGAAGTTCAGCTCGTATGAGGCGCAGTTTGAGCTGACGCTACCGAGGCGTGAGGAGGTCAGGCTGAGGGTCGTCGAGGTGCGCGGCCTGTCCTCTGAGGGCAGGGAGGTCCAGCTGCCGCCGCCTTCGGAGGCGCCTGTTGGTATCGCTGACTATCTGGAGTTTGAGAACCGCCTGGTTAAAATGCTCTTCCTAACCCTCTCTGACGTCTTCCACGGCCAGCTGGCCATCAGGAAGCTGGTCTACGACGTACCTGAGGGCGTGCTGGCGCTAGTGGAGCGGGTGGAGGTCTCTAGAAGGAGCTCAGGCAGCGAGACCGCCACTCTGTACGAGCTCAAGTATAGGGTGGGCGCTGGCGTGGAGCTGGCGTCGGTGTCCGAGCTGAGTCACACCTCAACTTGATTTAGGATGGACCTTATCTCCCTAAGGACGCCCCTGAGCCTCTCGACCTCGCTCGTGAGCTCCTCAATCCTCCTCTCGTACCCAGCCCTGAGCCTCTCAGCCTCAGTCACTCTCTCCTCGTACTGCCTGCGCAGCTCCTCCAGCCTGGACTCGCAGATCTTCTCCAGCTCTGACTCTGGGAGGAACCTGTCGATCACGGGCTCGCTGAATATTATCTTGTTAGACTCCCTATCGTATCGAGCCTTGACGACGATCCTAATGAGGTCGCCCTTGCCGTAGCCTCTCTCCTCCACAATGATCTTGTAAAGGTGCCTGTTTAGCTCGCTCACGTCCCTTATTATGACGTCCTTGGGGGCCACATTCCTGAGCACCACCAGGGCGACTCTTCTGAGCTTGTCGGCGTACCTAGCGGCTGGTATGACGCCCGACCTGATCTCTACTACCTCCCCACCCTCCTCGCTCATACTACCACTATGTAAGACTACACCGAGCCGTAAAAATAATCTTTATGGTAAAATGGGAAGGTATTAGTCCACTTTTACGCAGAGCTGAGCGCCACTGAGCCCTTCGGAGAGCTTGCGGACCCCTCCCTTCGGGCACTCGATCAGGAAGACCAGACATGACCCGAGCTTGAGGCCGCTACACCACTCAGGGTTCGTCTGCTCAAGATCGGCGATCACTACGTCGGTGAGCTTGACGAGAACTGCCTGCCCACTATATGGGGCGGCTGCGGGTTTAGCTACCACGGCGGCCTTGAGCGACGTGCCCTGCACCATCGACGAGCGCAGCGCTGATGCAAGCTCCCTGAGGGCGCAGTCCACTGAGCTACAATTAACCATGAGCACACTCCCGTTCACACACGCTAGCTGGCGGGCGACGCTGAGGATGACCAAGACTCTGAGGGGGTGTGTCACCCTGATAATCGTCCTCCTCTCGACTCCCGCGCCACAGTCGTGCGATATCTTGTATGCTATGTGAATCTCAGCCACGGCTCGCTCTGATAATTCCCTCACTCTAACACTTAGAGCGAGGTCGGCGACCCTAAGCTTCTCTCCGCTGAGCGCCCGCGACAACACCTCTGCCCTCACCCTCTCGAGCACACGCCTCTCGAGCAGTGGCAGATTCAGCTCACTCGCCGTGGAGCTCTGCAGCGCCTCGTCGATGGCAGCGAGGGCCAGCCTCGACACCCCCCTCTCGAGGCTAAAGCCAGCGAGGTCACAAACCTTGGCCATGGCGACCCTGACGACTATGTTGTTGTATGCCACGGCGCACATCGCTGCGTCGGACACTGCTGTGAGCACTAGCGCCGCGAAGCTCACGAATGCCATGGTTATAGTGAAGTATGTCTTAACCACGGCCCCTCACCAGCACTTCCACTACGTAGGGGGTTCGCCGCGCCACAACTAGCACCCGCGCCAGGATAGCTCCCTCCCTCCCCACGAGCAGCAGAGTCTCGCCACTGAGGCTAGTGACCCTGAGTCCGACGACGCCCCGCGGCGCGAGCGGCGCGAGGAGCTTGCTGAGTTCCCCCCTCGCCTCAGCCACCCTACCGCGCTCGAGGAGCTCCGCTGCTCTCTCCAGGGACCCACCCTGGAGCTCCTCCCTCACCACGTCTACGATGGACTTCACTGCTCTCAGCCCCTTAGCTGAGGCTCTCACGGGCGACGTGAGGTCAATACACGCCACTAGGTATAGGGTCAGCGCGGCTACGGAGAGAGCCGCGAGTGTGTCCCACGCTAGCGAGGACAACTCTCAGACACCCCGCGCGGCCTCAACTAGCTGGGTTAGCTGCTCCACCAACCTGGCGCACGCGAGGAGCGCCAGGAATAGGCCCAGCGCCAGCAAGATAATCCCCAGCGCCGCGAGGAGCACGCTACCCCTCCCCATGGCCCCTCACCACCATCTTTCCTTCGTGCTTAACTAGGATCCAGGTGTCGCCGGGAGGCTGGGTAGCGTTGGTCAGGCCCATGGCGGCGAGTGCCCTGTGCTCAGCTACCACCCAGCCGCCCTCAGGCAGCTCGCGCTCGATTAGGGCTATCAGCTCTCGCCCGAGCTGGCGCACGCGCTCGGCCACCTCGCCTCTCACTGACAGCCACGCCTCCCTGAGCGCGGCGACGAGCGACAGGGTGAGCGAGACCCAGATCAGGATCGAGAAGGAGAGCTTGACCGCCTCCACGTCAGACACCCAGCACCAGTACTCTCAGCTGACCGTGGCGGCCCCTCAGCTCGACGACGGCCGACGGCCCGCCCTCAGGGGCGCCCATTCTCTCGAGCAAGTACAAGTAGTCGAGTATCGTCAAGAGCGACTCCCTCACCTCACTCGCAGCCTCCTCGACGGCTACCTCCAGGCTAGCTAGGCTGCTGAGCAGTATTGCGGCGTCGAGGGCCAGCGCCACGGCGTACTCCACGCTCCTCCTCATCGCTAGGCAATTTCGCATAGCTATTTAAGGGGCCCGGATGCTGGCAGGGGCCAGAGCATCGATGCCAGGGTCAGCGCCAGGTGGAAGGTGGCTAGGGCCTGAGTGGCGTGCGCTAGGGCGCCCCTGCCCCCATAGAGTAGCCTGAAGAACGCGGCCGAGGACGAGAAGAGCAGGGCTGAGTTGAGGTAGGCTGAGCACAGAATTCTCAGAGCGTCCGGCGGTGAGAGCACGTAAGCGCTGCATAGCGTTAGCAGTGCCAACGAGGTCAGTACGGCTGCGGATACGGCCCTAGCTCTGAACTCGATGGTTCTAAGCTCAGCCTCCACCTCGCTCGCTATCCTGCTCTTGACCCTAACGGCCCTGACCAGCCCCTCCAAGACCTGAGCTGACTTAGCCCCTCCCCTCGAGCAAGCCCAGATCGCTGATGCGAGCCCGTAGTCACGCGCTTTGGCCATGGCCCTCGAGAGGGGGGTGCCGCTCCTAACGGCCCTCGCCACATCGTCGACGCCGCTAGCTGCAACACCCTCAGCTGCTGCCTCCACGAGGGCTCTCTCGATGCTGCCGTGGACCGCCAGCCCCTTGCTGAGCTTCAAGTACAGGGACTCCAGCTCGGAGTACCGCCGCCTGAGGCTGACCCTAACTCGCGGGGCCAGCCTCCAGCTCAGTAGAGCAGCCGCAGAGTAGATAGTCAAGCGCCACCACTCACTGAGGCATACGAAGGCTAAGGAGGCTATCAGCGGTAGGGCCAGGCTGACCCCCACCGTCGCTAGGGCCCGAGGGTGAGCCCGCTTGGTCGCGAGCCAGCAGGCTAGCTCGATGGCTAATGCGAAGGCGGCCACCGTGACCATTGTATCTAGCAGGTGGGGCCTGCGAAATAGGTTGCTGAGGCCTAGGATCACTGGCGACAGGAATGCCACAGCCATGATCATTGTCAGCTTGTCAATAAACTTCCTCAAAGTCAGCCTAGCTGAGCTCACAGCTCTCTCAGCCACGTGGTCGGGGACTCCCCTGAGCGCGCGCACGGTCGACTTGCTCGAGAGGGCAGCTAAGGCCATGACCTCGCGCACCTCACTCTTCAGGTGGCTTAGGGCGCGAGCCAACGCTGTTCTCTTCTCGCCGCTCCTGAGGGAGGCTAGCGCCGCCAAGCTAGCCAGCCTGACGCTCGGGTCGTGCAGCAGGAGCATGTTCTTAAGCGCTCTCTCCAAGTCGCCTTCACTTAGCTCGAGGGCGAAGACAAGGTCGAGGGCTGCCTCAGCTCTCCTAACCTCCTCTGCGACTCGCCCCGCTAGGCCATCCTCTGAGCCGCCCACCTCGGGACACCCCCCGCTCCCTCGCCCCTCACCCGCCTGCGCACCACCTTCTCGAACAGCGAGACCACGTCAGCAGCTCTCACGATGCTCCTCTCAGCCATGAACTCCAGCGCCCTCCCGTAGACCTCGCACTCCCTAATCAGGTCGCCCATCGTGAGCCCCTCCTCCTCGCACACGTGCTTCAGGAACTCGGAGGACTCAAGGCGGCTGACGTCAGGCCTGCCGGGGTACGAGTATAGCACCAGCTCGCTGCCCGCTGGCAGCATCTCAGCGACCTGGACTACCCTCCTGAACTCCCTAACACTCACGTACCTGCGCATCACCACCACCAGGTCGTATGTGCCGAAGACTAGCTCCGGCCGGAACCCGTAGTCGCACGTAAGCCTCCTGACGAACTGCTCGAGCGTGGGGGCGTGGCACGTCTGGAGGCACCTGAGCCCGGAGACCATGGCGCTCAGCGCGGCCTCGAAGTGGTCCCTGCTCTGCAGTTCGCCCAGTATGACGTAGTCCGGCTTCCTGTGGAGCAGCTTGAGCACCTCGTGCTTCTTCAGCCTAGCCCTGTCAGCCACCTCCAGCGGCTCGACCCTGAGCCTCAGCTGGTGCTTGCCCAGGGCGTGGAGCCTCGCGGACTCAACTACGTCCTCCACGTAGATGCGACGCAGGTGGTTCGGGAGGCATAGGTCTATGGCGTTCAGCAGCGTGGTCTTGCCGCTGCCTGGCTCGCCGACTATGGCTATGTTGGCCCTGTGCGTGGCGTACAGGAGTATCAGTGCCGCGACGTCAGCAGTGAGGGCGCCAAGCCTTATGAGCTCAGGCAGCGTCATGGGTTCCTCCCTGAACTTCCTGACGTCAAGCGCTGCCCCGTCAACGGCGAGCGGAGGCACGTCCACGGAGACCCTCAGCCTGAATCGCCCGACCTTTAGGTCCGCCTTCAGGGACGGATTTTCAGGATCCAACGGAAGCCCGCTCTCGAGCTTCACGTGGGTGATAAAGGAGTCAACGTCCCACGCACTGACCCTTACGTTGCTGACGCACCTGCCGAACCTATAGTGGTCTAGGTAGACGAGCGTCCCAGGCGCGTCGACGTAGAACTCGCAGATGTCGTCGTCCAGCAGGAATGGCGCGAGCTTGAGCAACCCCAGCGACCTGTAGGAGGCCACGGCGCAGACGTGCCTGACGAGCTCCCTCGGGACCTCCTGGAGGGACCGCGACATCACTGTAGCCGCCCTCCTCCTCCTGTACCTGAGCAGTGAGTTTAGCGCTAGCCTGCCCTCAACGGTGACGTCAGCTGTCTCCCGTAGGACCCGCGACACGAACACCGACCCCAGTCTCACCATGAAGTGGTCGGAGGCGTAGCTAACCCTGTACTCAAGCTCCTCGCAGCCCTCGCGCTCGACCACGGCTACTCTGAATGGGCCCAGTGAGTACTCCTCGAGGGGCTCCGGCAGCTCGCCCCCCTCATTCTCACGAGCTCCCTCCCACGACTCGGACAGCGAGGCTCCCCTCACAGCTGCCTTAAGCGACTTGGCCGCGTCCCGCACGGCCCTGAGCAGGGCCTTCCTCGCCTCCCCCCTTACTGCAGCCCTTACCTCACGGCTGAGCTCGCTGAGCGTCCCGAGCGGGTCGGTCATGAACGTGCCGCCTTCTAAGCTGAAAATCTCGGAGGAAGGGATCAGCTTGGCTTCGGGGGTCAGGGCTAGGAGCTTCCTGAGCTCGTAGAGCTTTGAGGCGGGGCCTTGGGCCACGGCCCTCAGCGTCCTACTGCCTACGCGTAGCGCAACGCCCTCGCCCTCGAGAGCGAGCCCCCTAGCCCTACCGAGACCAGGCGAGAGTGATATCAGGTACGTGACCAGGGCGAGGGCCGCGCTGGCGTCGCCGAGTAATCCTTCATCTATTGTGACCTCGCCCAAGCGCTTGAGGGAGTGCGCTGTCTTCACGTAAAGCCTCATGGCTCAGCACTCCACCAGGGACTTGAAGACGGCCCTGTAGCAGGCCCTTATTGCGCTCTCCGAGAAGCCCGACGCTTCCGACAGCGCCCTCTGGGTAATGGCCCTAGGCCTCCGCTTGCCCGAGACTAGCACAGCAGCCGCGTAGACCGCAGCAAGGGCTACTATGTACGGGTTCTTCCCAGCCACCTGCCTCCTCTCGACGTTCGAGAGCAGAAGCATGGCTCTCCTGTACACCCTGAGCCTGAACTCGTCATCACTTAGGCTCCTGCCGGGGATTAGGCTCTCCAGTACGCCGTACACGTAGGCCCTTAGGTTTACGCGGGGGTTGTAGCCTATCAGCTTGCGTATGTGGAAGTGGGCCCTCAGGACGCCCGAGTAGCTAACCCTGTGGCCCAGCTTCCTGAAGCACAATATCACGTCCCTTATCGGCACCGTGAGCTCAGCCTCCTTGAGCGCCACAATCAGGCTGGCGGCGACCAGCCTGTAGTGATTCGGCCGGACCACGCCGTCTGGGAGCACCTTGAGCATCTTGTGGTACACCTGGACCGCGCGCTCGCGGACGTCCTCGGGGATGCGTAGCTCATTGCACACTCTCTCCAGCACCTTGATGGCTCTGTAGAGGGTGCTCCTGTCCCCGTAGACGGGGGATAATTTGTGAGCCTTCGCGAGCCGCCGATACCTTGACGCGCCCTCAGGCCCCAGGCCCTCAGCAATCCTCAGCGACACGGTGAGCAGCGAGCCCGTCGAGTGGACCTCTACCGGGAGCCTCCAGGGCATCACCCTGCGCTGAGAGGCGCGCCGCCGCTCAGGTACGAAGTCGCTAACTACCAGCCCGCAATTGGTACACACCACCTCGCCCACGTCGTTGAGCGTGAGGGGCGAGTGGCACTCAGGGCACTCGGCAATCATCAAGTGACGGTGCCGACCGTTCTCTTTATAAGGAGTGAAGGACCACTCACCCCAGGGGGAGGGGTTGCCTAGAGGGCGCTGCGCAATTGAAGAGGTATTAGGTCGGCTAATGTACCTTAAGGTCATAAGGGAGCTGGCCTCGTCGCCAGAGCCTCTCACCAGGTACAGGATCGTCGAGAGGACGGGGCTGAAGTTCAGCGACGTGAGCAGGGTGCTGGCGCGGTTGGTTGAAATGGGGTGGGTCATTGAGCACAGTACGAGGCCTAAGAAGTTCTCGCTGAACTACTCGGTGAGGGAAGTGGCCAAGCTAGTTGAGTGCCTGAGGGAGCTCGGCTACATACCCAGCCGCCCCGAGGGGGGTGGCTAGAAGATCTTGCTCAGCGTGTAGTACGAGACGTTCCCCTCCCTGTCGACTATGGAGATCACTAGCTCCTTACCCATCCGCAGGGCTCTCTCAAGCCTCTCTGATAGGTCCCTGAAGTCCACCCTTTCCCCCTCCCTGACTATGCTCACGGCGAATTCCATGGCCTTCGAGCCCCTGCGCTTCATTACTAGGTCTATGCCTCCCGAGAACCCCCTCTTCACTATGAACCCCCTTTTTCTCAAGTCCGAGTAAACGGTGAACTTGACCCAGAAGTTCCCCTCGCGCTCAGAGAACTTGGCGATTGCCTCGGGCAGGCTCAGCTTCCTCCCCTCGGTGTAGAGCTCGAGCTTCCCTCTCTCGAGGAGGAAGGCTGCCTCCAGGGGGTCCAGCGCGAGCACGCCCCCCCTCAGCTCGCCGTACTCGCTCTTGTGGTGGAGCTCTAGCAGCTCTCCCGCCTCGCTGGCCCTAACCACGGCGCAGCCGTCCTCGGAGAGGGTTGCCCTCGGAGCGACCACTGCCCCCTCGCGCATGGGATGAGAACGGGTGGAGGAGTGTAAAAAGCGTGTCGCGAGCAGCGCCGGGGGCGGGATTTGAACCCGCGCGGGGTTTCCCCCAGAGGGTTAGCAACCCTCCGCCATAACCAGGCTAGGCCACCCCGGCTCCAACCCCGTCTGCTAGTCTCCCCGCACGCGATATAAGTTTTTCGTCACGCTAGCGGCGGTCACACTTATTAGTGGCCCGCTCACCTAGAGACTCGGGGGCCGCGGAGGAGGCCCGGGGGGCTACCCCTCCCCTGTAACCGCAAACGGGGGTCATGGCGGGGGCCGCTAACCCCGAGGGAAGGCCTCCCTCTTCACGGCGGCCGCTGGATAAGCGGCAGTGAAGTCCAGACCCACGGGGCCGTCAGAGGGCGGTGACCCGCCCGGAGGGGCGGGCTACGCCGCCCTAGCCGCCCGAACCGGGTCAGGCCCGGAAGGGAGCAGCCCTAAGGGCGGATGGCGGCGTTCGTGGGCCGCCTGGGCGGAGCTGGCTGTCCAGCGCACCGCCGTGAATGGAGGTCGACCCTGGGGGACGCTCCGCGGCCCCCCGCAGCTCGCGGAGCCTCTCCAGGCTACTCACTAGCCCGAACTTAAGCCCGGGGTTCCCTGCCTCGAGGTCGTACATGAGCCCAGCCACCACTTCCTCGACGCGACCGAGCCCGCCGCTTGGCCTGACCATAGGGAGCCCGCGCACTAAGGCGTAAGCCAGTGCTTCCTTCAGGCTGACCCTAGCGAGGGGCAGGAGCACCTTGACTTCCCCGACTCTCCAGGGGAGCCCGTAGCCAGCGCCTCGCAGGAAGGAGGCCGTCCACATGACCACGCAGTCGTCTAGCGTCAGGGGCACGGCGAGCGAGGTGAAGCGGAGCTGAGCTGCCGCCCTGAGGCACACCTCGAGCGCCGAGCTGAGCCCCCAGTCCCCGCCGACCTCTGCGCAGCCGACTACCTCGGCCCCCACCTCCTCGGCAGCTAACTCGACCACCCCAGCATTCTTCTCCTCGCCAGCTCGCCTCACTGCCAGCGCTGCGACCCTAGCGGAGGGCCACCTCCTCTCGACCCTCAGCAGCAGATCGAGACACACGAGGGACTTCGTGCCACCAATCAGCGCCACTAGCACCCGCTCGCTCGGCGTTAGGTCCCCCCTCCTCGCTAGGTACCTCCTGACCTTGCCCTCTAGAGCTTTACTTAAGCAGCGAGCGCAGAGCCCCCTCCTCCGTCCTCCCTCCCGGTACACGGCGGTTGAGCCGCACTCGCTGCACCGCGCGCTGACCACGAAACTAATTTTGAGTTCAGGCTATATAGGTGTGACATGCCCTTCCCTGAAGGGCTAGCGTGGGTCAGGTACTACTTGCCCCTAGGCGGGCGTCCCATCCCCCTGGCGGTGCTCAGAGAAGCCGTCCTGAGGTCAGTGCTCGAGATGGGGGGGCGCACCGTAGATACTGTGCTGTCTTCCTGCGGGTCGAGCGGGCTCAGGAGCGGGCTAAAGGTCACAAGCATCAGCTACTCGCTGGGCGGCGAGGAGCGCCCCGTTGAGAGCTGGGAGATATCCCTCCCCCCGTCTGAGCTCCTCGACAGGGTAGACGAGGCAGTGTTCACGCTGAGGGTCGACTATTACATCTCACGTGGGGGCAGGCTGCGGAGGCTAGCGAGCGACACCTACAGGGTCAGGGTCAGGTGCGGTGAGGCGGGAGTTGAGGTATGGGTCAGGCACGTCGAGGGGCTTCTAAGGACCTCCTTCGATGAGATATTTGAGATGTTCAGGGTGTCGCTCATGAAGAATCTGAGGCTGGTCCAGAGGCGGAGGGCCTAGCTGGGTATCCTAGCCCTCTCGAAGTGGTGCGAGGGCTTGGTCAGGGTCCTGGTCGCGTCGATCCCCATCTTAGTGGTCAGCAACGTTCTCTGGTCAGCTGATGGGTCTAGACTCGACCCCCTGACCCTGCCTATCACAACCAGGTCTCTATCCGCTTGAAACCTAGTCGCCACGGCCCACTCGACGTCGCTCGGGTCGTCGACGTCTATGTCGTCGTCCACCACTACCACCATCTTGAGTGACGGGTGGGCTGCGAAGGCCGCCAGTATCACGTTCTTGCCGTCCCCCTCAGTCGCCTTCCTGATGGATATCACGCAGTGGAGCCAGCCGCACCCGCCCTTCGTGAGCCTAACTGCCTTCACCTCAGCGACCCTGGAGGTGTAGCTCCATATCAGCGCCTCCCTGAAGAAGCCCATAAGCACTCGGTGCTCCGAGCCGGCCGGGAGGAGGGCCTGGTACATGGCGTCGCTCCTAACGAGTATCCTGTCGACGGCCATGACGGGCTGCTTCCTCACTATGTCGTAGGTCCCCGTGATGTCGACGAATGGCCCCTCATCGTGGATCTCACCACGCAGCAGCCTGCCAACTAGCACCACCTCGCACCACCTCTCCACTTCTAGCCCGACCTCGGGGAGCATCGCGGTCTCCAGCCTCCCTCCGAGCAGCCTGTTGGCGACGTGCAGCTCGCTGACCCCGTAAGGTGGCGATGAGGCGGCGGCTAGCATAACGGCGGGATGGCAGCCTATCATCACGGCCACGGGGGCGTCCTTGCCAGCCGACCTGTACTTCTCATATATCCTGTAGAGGTGCCTTGGAACTATTCTTAGCACCAGCCGCTTGTCGTCGATGACCATCATCCTGTGGAACGAGGCGTTCTGAAAGTCGGTCTCCGGGTCCCTAGCGACCACTATCCCGGAGGTGATGTATGGGCCACCGTCCCCCTCGTAGTGGATCAGTATCGGCAGCTCCTTGAGGCTGCTCAGCTCCACCTCCATGAAGGCACCGTCGCTTGAGGGCTTAGTCCTGAGCGGGTTGGAGCACGCGTCCAGGAGTTTTTTGTAGAGCTCCACATCTGAGCTCGCGCCAGTGGCCGCCATCAGTCTGTCCCTCTTAGAGACTACGTTCCCCACGACTCTGAGCTCATGACCCTTAACCGACTCAAACAAGATGGCTGGCCCCCCATCGTGCTCCTTGAGTATTCTGGACACGCCGTACCTGATGTCGACCTCATCACGCCACACTAACAGCTCCCCGCTACCCCTGAGCCTCTGCAAGAAGCCCCTCAGGCACAACTCAGCCATCCTCCACACCTATAGGGGCCACGGCTCGGTCTTCGCTCTCTCGCTGAACTTCTCGTCGAGCTTTATCCTCCCGAGCTTTATGAGCGCGACGTCGCCTTCAGCCTTTGATAGGATCCTTATGAAGCCGCGCCTGTAATCTATCTCCTGCACTAGGCCGAGGCCCAGGAACGAGCCAGCGCCGTCGTAGAGCCCCACGATGAGCCCCCTCTCGTCGCCCTCCCTTATCACCCTCACTACTTTGTCCACGCCCCCCTCCTTGAGCTTCTCCCTTATCTCGCGGACCCTCCTCTCGTCCCTGGGGACGACCAGCACCAGCAAGTCGGCCCCCGCGCCCACGTAGAGGGGCTTGACGCCTAGCTCTGCCAGCACCTTGCTGACCTCAGGTGGGGTGTAAGGAAACGTGGAGCTGAGCTCCGAGTACATGAAGTGGGTCTTGCTCAGCGGCAGCTTTATCACCCTACCGCCCTCGAAGTACTTAAGGTACATGGACTCCCTCTGCACCCTCCTCTCCTCAAGCGTCCTGGCCCTTATCGCCTGGGGGGCGACCAGCCTTATTATCTGGAGCCACCTCTGCCCCTCGAATGGCCTTATTATCGGCTCAACTTCGTTGCTCTTCTGTATGGCCACGACCACGTTGGGCTTAGCCAGCATTATCATGCCCATCTTGAGCTCCCTGGCCTCTCTTCCCAGGATCCAGCCGTCCGTGTTTATCACGACACAGTCAACCTTGTACTCGGCAGCCCTGTCCAGGAGCACCTTGACGCCGATCAGCACTCTGTGCATGAGGCCTGCTGGGCTAGTCGAGCCGACGAAGAAGGCCTCGACCCTCCTGACCTGGGCGAACGAGACTATGGGCCTCGTCACGTAGGCCATGCCGATCGTAGTGGGGGCACTTATCTCGGACTGACCCAGGTCTTCGTCTATTATTAGCACCCTCTTACCCTGCGACGTCAGGTGATTGGCTAAGTACAGGGTGAACACGGTCTTACCCACGTCAACTCCGCCCAGTATCAACAGCCTCACGGGAGGGGACATAGAGGCTATCTTTTCTATAGCCTCCCTCCACTCGTAGGGGAGCGCCATCTCCTCCAACTCTTCGAACTTCCCCTCCTCGCCCAAGCTAAGCTCCACGGTCGAGTCCTCCAGCGCCGTGACGAAGACGACCTTGGATTTAGGTATGGTGAGCCTCTCCCTGGCTCTCAGGATCTTGCCCAGGGCCTCTATCTCGCCATCCCTGACGAGTATCGAGGCGGGCCCCTCCACTCTCAGCTTCTTGCCAGCCTTGACCTCCAACCTCACGCGCACCACCTCAGTGATGGAGGCTTGCCAGGCGAGGTGGCTGGCCCTCTAGGGCCCCACCTCTGAGTGCTTTTTCACTATCCTAACGTACTCAGCGTTTATAGTTATTGGCAGGGGGTAAGCAGCCTCCAAGATCTCCACCTTTATCTCGCCGCGGCTTCTCTCTATCTGTATGACCCTCCCCTGCATGCCTCGGAACGGCCCGCTAACGACCTCAACTATGTCGTTGAGCTCTATCTCCTCTATGACTGGCTTCGGCATTATGAACTTCTCCAAGTCAGAGTAGGTCATCACGCCCCCCACCTTACCCTTCACGTACTTGGTCCTGGCTATCAGCTCGTCCACGTAGAAGGGGGCGTCGCTCTCTATGAAGATGAAGCCCTTGACTCCCTCTAGCACTAAGATGGACTTGACGGGCGACCTCCTCGACCGAGCCTTGGCCTCAAGTATCAACGCGACGTTCTTCTCCTGACCAACGGTCGTCCTCACTGCGTAAAACCTGCCAGACCTAGCCGAGGTCATGCACCTCTCCTCCTCCTGTACGCGATGACTGCCATTATCACCACCATGACTCCTATTAGCGCGTACAGAACGAACTCCCTCGGTATCGCAGGCGGGGCGACCATCTGAAGCATGGACGCGGTGAGCTGCACCATAAACCCTATGCTGCCCAGCAGGACTGTGGCTAGGAAGCACACACGCAGGGACAGCTTGAATGAGTCTCTGGTGGGCTTCCTAGTGACCTTGAGGACTCTGATGGTCGACCTTATGAACGACCTCATGGTGCCCGATTCACTAATTGGCCGCTCCCTTTTAACCTTTGCCTACTACCTTTTCAATGAACCACTCAGGGTCGAACTTCATGATGTCTGAGTAGCCCTGACCCGTCCCCACGTACGCTATCGGGCGGCCAGTGGCGAACACTATGGAGAGAGCAGCGCCGCCCTTCGCGTCTGCGTCCACCTTGGTCAGGATGCTGCAGTCGATGCCCACGTACTCGTTGAACTTCCTCGCCTCGTCGAGCGCGTCGTTCCCTGTGAGGGCGTCCCCCACGAATATCTTCAGGTCTGGCTCAGTCACCCTCGCTATCTTCCGCATCTCCTCCATGAGGTCCACGTCCGTCTGCATGCGACCAGCGGTGTCTATGAGCACCACGTCTATCCCCTTGCTCTTAGCGTGCAGTATGGCGTCGTAGGCTACAGCAGCCGGGTCAGCGCCGTACCTGTGCTTAACGACGCGAATTCCTAACCTCCTGCAGTGCTCCTCCACCTGCTCTATGGCGCCAGCCCTGAATGTGTCGCTGGCGGCCACGACGACGGTGATGCCGCGGTCCATGAGCAGCTTAGCGACCTTAGCTATGGTGGTGGTCTTCCCGTGCCCGTTGGGCCCGAGGAAGAGGATCACGACTGGCCTCTTCTTGACCCTAAGCTCTTCCACGTACTCGACGAGGTCTATG
>Ga0180302_10000542_pt1 | contig 16729 bp, 15 predicted proteins | sample GuaBasSediGuay17_FD_121794 | JGI IMG/M metagenome (GOLD analysis project Ga0180302, IMG submission 121794) | Subseafloor sediment microbial communities from Guaymas Basin, Gulf of California, Mexico - Guay17, Core 4571-4, 12-15 cm | ecosystem: Environmental > Aquatic > Marine > Hydrothermal... | reverse complement strand
GGCCTGGGCCCTTGTCTCAGTGCCCATCTCGGGGCTCCCGCTCTCACGGCCCCTACCCGTTATAGGCTTGGCGGGCCGTTACCCCGCCAACTACCTGATGGGACGCAGCCCCATCCTCGGGCGAGTGTAGCGGGCATGGCGCTACACCCCTTTCGGAGAAGGACCATTCCAGGCGCCTTCCCCTATCGGGGATTAGCCCCAGTTTCCCGGGGTTATCCCCGTCCCGAGGGTAGGTTAGCCACGCGTTACTGAGCCGTGCGCCACACCCCGCCATAGCCCGGGGCGTTCGACTTGCATGGCTAAGTCCCACCCCGATAGCGGTCGGGTCCGGCAGGATCAACCGGAGTTACGGCCGCAGGCCTTTTGTTGAGCGGGTGTGTATTGACGGCTGTCCGTGGGCCTGTATCAGGTCTGAGTTCCCAGGTCGGGAGTTTGACCTGGTTTACTCAGACCCTCACATGAAATTGTTCCCGCAACTGGAGGCCAGATCTTCATTCTGGGGCATTCGCCCCTGTCGATCTGAGCCGCCGGGAGTTGCGGGACATATTTAATACCACATTGAGACTTATAACGTTTACTCTATCAGCTTTCGCTCGTTTACTGAGTCAAGCGGTCTATGAGTTCTCTGTTGATTTCTTGACCACTGTCGCCGTTAGAGAGCATCGAGCTCTAGACCCCTATTCGTTTTATCTTAAGGAGTTTAAAAGTTTATCTTCTAGGCGTTATTTAACTTAAGTTGAAGTTGCCTTATTACCGTTAGCTAGAGGGTTAAAGTTAAAAGGGTGAAATGCGAGATATGATTGAGGGGATGGGCCCGTGGCTCAGCCTGGTTAGAGCGTCCGGCTGATAACCGGAAGGTCGGGGGTTCGAATCCCCCCGGGCCCACTTTTCAATCAAGTTGTCTTTAAGGATTTGAGAGTTAACGAGGTCTAAGGCGTAGGCTATTAAAGTGAGGGATACTATATTATGTCTTGCCAGTATATACGCCAAGTGTTCTTGTAGAGAAGAAACGTGCGTTTTATAAACGCTATCTTTAATCAAGAACGGGTGACTCTGTTGAGCACTATAAAGATACGAGTGTCTCTTAGAATGTATGAGTTCTTGTCACGAGCTTACAAGTTCTGTGAGGAGCTCATTGAGTGTACTTTGATGAGCTTGTCGCAGAGTTGCTTCTCGACGGTATTATGTAAAGTCATGGAAGTAGAATCATACTCTGTAATGAAAAAGGCTTAGTCTTTAGGAAACATAGTCGCTGAAAGGTTGTCAAACATACGGAGCGTACTGTATTCGGAAAAGGAATGATAAAATTCACGTTGACCATCGCAAAATATGGCTTGAAGGACTGACGACCGCCATGAAGCAACTATATCAGTCTCTCATGGAGTTTTGGAGTAGAGAGCTCTGACGGTGAGGCTCAATGATATACCAATATGTACTCGAAGACATTAGAGACAGGACTAAGTACGAGCCAAATTTGGATGAACTCCCTCCTGAGATTAAATCAAGAGTACATCGTCTAGCGAAAAATATATGCAAGGACACTCTCAGTGAAGTCTCTCATGAGGGCTTCTGAAAGGAGGTTTATTGGGATTCTCAGAAGGTCTTGAGAGCGAGATCGGGACTATACTTGAAGAGCTGAGGTCATTTGAGGAGAGTTATAAACGGGAGCTATGGTCATGTAATATATCAAGAATGTACATAGAGCTAAGCAAGGGATCTGTGAGTGATGTGGGCAATTGACTCTAGCGTTACTGAATACATAGTCTTTAGCTAAATCCGAAAAACACTCAAACTTCCTTTATCGGACGACTTTAGTTCCCCTACCCTCCGAGTCAGTGTAGGGAATAGTGAAGTGGTCTAGATTCACTGAGCCTCTAGGAGTTAGAGACTTACTTTATGTAGTGCGGGGGGCGGGATTTGAACCCGCGCAGGCCTTCGCCACGGGAGCCTCAGTCCCGCCCCTTTGACCTGGCTCGGGCACCCCCGCCTCACTTGACTATTGCCCACTCACAAATTAATATTTTTTCCTAAATGAGAGATTTTCGTGCTCTACGGGAGTGTAGGCGCTCGTGACATGGGAAGTTACATCTTTTCTGGAGCTCGAATCCCAAGGATGTTGAGAGCGTTCTTTATGGTTATGCAAAAGGCCTGTGTCATGGCTAATCTAACTGCTCTTAATTCGCTCGATTTAGCCGACAGTACTGGGTACTTGTCGTAGAACGAGTTGAAAGTGGTCGCTATCCTGTTAGTGAAGCTGGCTATCAGGTCGACTTTTAAATTGTCAGCTGCTTTAGCGACTACTTCTGGGAACTCTCCTATGGACTCCATTAGCTCTACTTCTAGGTCTTCCTTGAGTAGGCCGACGTCGAAGTCTTGTGAGAGGGGGTCTTCGACTCTACTCTTCCTCAGTATGCTCTTAGCTCTCGTGTACGCGTATTGTACGAAGGGCCCGCTGTTTCGAGTGAAGTCTAAGACTCTGTTCCAGTCGAAGGAGAGAGGTCTAGAGGGAGTCACTGATAAGAACGCGTACTTAATAGCTCCGACTCCAACAGTCTTAGCTATCTCTATGGCCTCGCTCTCGGAGACTCCTCTACTCCTCTTCACTATCTCTTCGTAAGCTCTCTTAACGGCCTCGTCGACGAGCTCGTCGACCGTTATGTACCTTCCTCTTCTGCCGGAGAGTTTGCCTCCAACTACGTTCACTACTTCGTATGCGTGGTGGATTACTTTGTTGAGTTGGTTTCTGTACCCTAGCAACCACAGAGATATCTTGACCTGTAACTGTTCTAGCTTTTGCTCTACTCCTATTACGTTTATGACTAAGTCAGCTCTCTTCATCTTCCAAATAGTGTAGGCTACGTCGCGAGTGGCGTATAGCGTAGTTCCGTCTGACCTAGCTAGGACGAACTTCGGGACCTCATATCCTCTAGGTATGTCTAAGACGTCGTACAAGTCGAAGTCCTTTACTACTTGGTCGGCTAGCAAGACCAGCGCGCCGTCCTCTCGAGTTGTGTAGCCTGTCTCAGAGAGCCTGTCCATTATTTCGTAGACGAAGTTGTTCCAAACAGTTAGTAAGCTCTCCCAGTCCCAACTGTCGAACTCTATGTCGAGCTTCTTTAAAGTCTCCCTATACCCCTCTAAACACTTTTCACTGACCTCTTTGACTAATTTCACGGCGTAGAGTTCCCCCTTCTCATAATCTCTGTTTAACTTGTAAATTTCGTCCATTGGTTTTTCAACTCTCTCCACAATGGTCAACAACCTCTCTACTAACTCTGGGAACTTCTCCTTAAATCGAGCTAAAGTCGCCATCCACTCGTCGATTTTCTTTAATATCATTCTAGCTCTTTCAGAGTCCCTGTCCTTGGCTTCGTTGTACTCGTCTCTTAAGGACACTATCTCAGTCAATGCGTTGATTATGGAATACATAGCGCCGATCCAGTGGTCTATTTTAGTCGCGGGCTTTAGGTCTTTAGCGTGTTTATAAGCGTAAGCTGCGTAAGCCACTTGTAGTCCTACGTCGTTTACGTAGAAGTGAGTCTCTACTTCGTGTCCCCTAAACTTGAGTAGTCTAGCTAAGGAGTCTCCTAGAAGCGCGTTCCTCAAGTGTCCTATGTGCATTGGTTTGACTGGAGTAACGCTAGTGTGTTCGATTAACACTTTAAGGGGGACTTCGACTGGGTTGTAACCGTACTTGTCCCTCAGTTTGCTGACGACATTTATAATGAGTCTGAAGTACTTGTTTTTGTCAACTTTGAAGTTTATAAAGCCCTTTACTGCCTGTGCGGATAAAAGCAACCCCTCTTTAGGGAGTTTCAGCTCTCTTTTTAACCCCTCAGCGAGCTCTTCTGGCTTTACATTCAATTTCCTAGCCAGGTTGAAGACAGAGACGCTTATGTCTCCATAGTCCTTAGAGGGCGGTTTAGTCACCGTGATGTCGTTGAAGCTCGCCCCAAGAGTTGCTAGAGGTTTGCTGAGAACGTCGTAAATCTCGTCTATTAGAACTCCGTAAGGGCTGACTACGTTGTTCATCAACACACCTCAGCTAGGACTAGTGATTAAGTCACTTTATCTTTTTGTTAGTCAGATTTATACCTTCCTAAAGCTTAAGCAGTTCTAAGGGAGAGTTAGTCCTCGAGTAGCGGGCCCGGGGGGATTCGAACCCCCGACCTACGGCTCTCTTCGTTACGTCCCCATGAGTTAACTCCGAAGGCTCGGCCAAGAGTGCCTCCTCTTGTCCGCCGCTCTGTCCCAGCTGAGCTACGGGCCCCTTGAGCTTAATAAATCTACGTGTGTTATTAACTTTTCCTCATGACAGGACTACTGGAAAAGTTACGCTAATCTTTTAGCTTACAGACTGTCCTTTATCAAGGACAAAGGTGTGGCTAATGAAAGTGAGGGATGTGGGAGAACGAGATCTAATAAAGCTCTTGTTGAGAGTGATAAATAAACGTAAAGAGAATTTAATGGTTTATGATGATGTTGTCGCTTACCCTATTTCTGAAACAGAGGCTATAGTTGTTAAGACAGACTCGTTTATAGAGTCAACTGACCTATTGCCGAACATGAAACCAGAGCAAGTAGGGCGTAAGTTAGTAGTCATGAACGTGAGTGACTTTGCCGCTAAGGGAGTAATGCCTTTGGGAATGTTGATTTCCCTAGCACTTCCTAGCGATTACGATGTTAATTACATAGTTAGGGTATACGAGGGCGCTGAGGAGACAGCTCTAGAGTACGGTTTCGACATAATGGGAGGTGATACAAGTCATGGAAAGGAGTTAATGCTCTCTGGCTTTCTTTTTGGATTTCAGCGTAAGAGTAAGATAGTTAGGAGAGACGGAGCGAGAGTTGGGGACTACGTAGCTACTACTGGAGTCTTCGGAGATACCTCTGTAGCTTTCTCGATATTGTTTAAGGGCCTTGAGGCTCCAGATGAAGGTTTAAGGAGACGAGTCTTAAAGTCCGTCTATGAACCTAAAGCTCGGCTGAAAGAAGGTTTAAAATTAGCCGAAAATGCGTTTATAACATCGTCCATAGACAGTAGCGACGGATTGGCTATATCACTTTACGAGCTCGCTGAGTCAAGCAATGTTGGAATTCTAGTTGAGAGTATTCCTCTTTCTCAAAACTTGATAGATTTCTGCGAGTATCACGGACTTGACCCCATAAAGTTAGCACTGTACGAAGGGGGAGAAGAGTTTGAACTAATAGTCACAATACCACCGCGGTCATGGCATGAGGCTAAAGAAATCATCAGGGGAATAGGCGGTGAACTTCACTATTTAGGCAAAGTCGTGAAAGGGAAGGGAGTACACTTAAAAGTGAACGAGAGGAAAGTTCTCGTAGAGAAGAGGGGTTGGGAACACTTCAGAGGTTGGGTATGAGAGTCGTAATTTTAGATGGCTACTTTGATGAGCCGGCTGGTCTAGGAGTCCCTCCTTACATAGACGTATACCCTAGGTACGTCGCTGGAGCTGTGTGGTTTGTTGAGAAGTCAGCTGACGTACTGTATTTCACTGTGGACTCAGTTAGAGTGTGTTTCGAGGAATTCATCAAGTTAGCTAGCGAATCTGAGCTAGTGATATTCCTAGCTGGCGCACTAGTTCCTGGGAAGTACCTAGGGGGAGAACCCATAAGACCAGAGGAAATCAAGTTGTGGAGCACGCTTTTAGAGAAGCCGTTGAAAGTCTTAGGAGGACCTGTAGCTCGTTTTGGTATGGGGACTGAGGGAGGGAAGCTAGCTATACCTCCTGAGGAACTAGGCGAGAACTTCGACTTAGTTGTAAGCGGCGACGTTGAGTTAGTAGTGTATGAGCTATTGAAGGAGGGTCTTTCGACAGAGTCCATAGACCCTAGCGTTATCAGAAATGACTACGAGTTAGTAAGAGAATTTGCTGTGAGAGGGGCCAAGATAGTGACTCAACACCCTAATCACAAGCTGAACTTAATTGCTGAAATCGAAACTTACAGAGGATGTCCTCGTTACGTAGTGGGGGGATGCTCGTTTTGCATAGAGCCGCTTTATGGCGAAGTAGTGTTCAGGTCAATTGAAGACGTACTGCTTGAGGTGAAGGCACTACACGACTATGGAGTTAAAAACTTCAGAATAGGTAGACAATCTGACTTGTACGCTTACATGGCTAAGGACACGGGAAGGTTAGAGTTTCCGAGACCTAACGTCAAAGCTATCGAACAACTCTTCAAGGGCATAAGGTCAATAGCGCCTAACTTAGAAGTACTCCACATAGACAACGTGAACCCTGGAACAGTTTATCACTATCCTGAGGAGTCTAAGCTGATAACTAAGACGATAATAAAGTATCATACTCCAGGTGACGTAGCGGCTTTCGGAGTCGAGTCAGCTGACCCGAGAGTTGTCAAGTTAAACAACCTTAAGGTGACACCAGATGAGGCTTTTGAGGCCGTGAAAATCTTAAACGAAGTCGGAAGTTCAAGGGGGTGGAACGGAATGCCAGAACTCCTTCCAGGGATAAACTTCGTTCACGGTTTAATAGGAGAGACAAAGGAGACTTACGTGCTAAACTACCAGTTCATGAAGAGGATATTAGACAGCGGATTGATGGTGAGGAGAATAAACATAAGGCAAGTCCTCCCTATCCCTGGAACTAGAATGTGGGAAGTTGGCGATAAGATAATCACAAGGCACAAAAGGGTATTCCAAATATACAAAGAGAAAATTAGGAAGGAGATAGATATACCTATGCTCAGGAGAGTAGTACCAAAGGGCATAGTACTCAAGAGAGTTTTCACGGAAACATATGAGGGAGGGAAGACGCTAGCTAGACAAATTGGAACATACCCTCTCCTCGTTCAAATACCTATGAAGGTCGAGCTACACAAGTTCGTTAACGTAGTAGTAGCTAGCCACTCATATCGTTCAGTCACTGGAGTTCCAGTGCCATTGAACGTCAACACGGCGCCTTTAAAGGTTCTGAAGATGTTACCGGGCATGAATAAGGAAGTGCTGAGAAAAGTCATGTTAAGTAGACCAATAGAGAGCGCAAGGCTTATGAAGGACATCGTAGGAGAAGAATTAGCCAAGTACCTGACGGTGTGAGAAAAGTTAATAATGCTCAGCAACTTATTAAGCTCGAGGGCCCGTAGCTCAGCCAGGATAGAGCGGCGGCCTCCTAAGCCGTAGGTCGGGGGTTCGAATCCCCCCGGGCCCGTCATGATTCTAAGACTACCTAATGCGACCAACTTTTATTCATAGAGATATGTTAAGCTAAGAACTCTCTAACCTTTAGCTTATCGAGCCTTTTAAGTTTAGCATAGCGAGTCAGTTTTAAATGATACCTCAAGGTAATATTATGAAAGGTGTTTCTCAATGCGAGTTAGAAATGTCTAGACATCTTAAAGTTAGATGATGAAGGAAGAGACGAACGGATAGGTGAAGAGCTCACTCTTGGCTGATTAGTGTTACTAGGGACCTTATGAGTTTCCCTTTATAAAAGGAGGTTAAGGTCTAGTTCTCCATATTGCGTACATCTCTAACCAGTTAGTATTTGCATCGTATATGTAAGCTTTATAACCTGAGTACCAAGTCCCCACGGCGTAGTGGACGTAGCCGTATATAGCCATTATTTTAACTCCTAAGAGGGACATCTGTTTTATACCACCCTTTATAGGGACGTTGTTCTCAGTTTCCTGGCTAATTTCCACGTAGTTTCCTCCTTTTTTAGTTCCATTCCATGTGGTTACTACTTTATCGTAGCCTCTAGGGTCAAGGACTCCTGCTGTGTGGTCTATTGCGAATGCCCAGTCTTCATACCACTCTTCTCCAGTTTCCCAATCAATGACGTGATAGCGCTCTATCCTATACTCATACTCAAACTTCACTATAACCTTACTGTTCTCAGTAAAGCTTCTAGTCTTTAAATCTCTGTCGATGGTTATTTGAGTAGAGCCAGCACTTAACCAAGGCTTCCAATTCGCTCCATCATAGCTTACCCTATTCTTAGTCTCAACTTCGTACTTATTGCCAACATACCACTTAGCATGCGCTGATATGTTATACCATGTAGCGAAGACCACTACATTAGTGTAAGCCCAATTGTTGTAACTATCTATCAAAATGTACTCAAGAGATTGAGCTGTAGGGCTAGTAGGGTGAGTTATTGAAGTAGAAAGAGGTTTTGACTCTATAACTGACCTCTCAGCGAACACATGTCTTGCCACTATCCTTAGCTCTATCTCATCTATTGGCCACTTCATGAACGTGGGGTCAAGCGGTATTGCACGTACTACGTGATAAGGGTACTTATGGACCACTACGATTATATTATGAGCCACGAAAATTGGCACTTTATTGAAGGTCTCTTTCTCACCCTTACTTAACATAACATTAGTCCACCCTACATGTAATCTGTAAATTCTTAAGATAATCGAGCAACATCCAAGCTCATTAGTATGACCAGTAACAATGCGTACAGAACCTTTTTCAGTTAGGTTAAATATTAGAATTGACGCCATTGGGAGAGGTTCTCCCATCTCATCTACTACCGAGATATTTAACTCAATTATTTGATAGTTCTTGTTCAGAGCAAATTGTCTCCACACTGTGGTTATGAAAGTTGCAGAGGTCATAGTTAAGATAGTTAGCAAGATCCCTGTCAGAATTGCTGATAGCCTTCCTCTTTTAGTAAGTAAAGTCTCTCTACCTATCACATGATAACATAGTAAAATCTCCTTATTATACTTTTATGAAATCCTAATTTATGTCAACTATTTATTTCATATATGTAATTTCAAGTAAGATATTAGAAAAAGAAAGCATAAGCCTATAATGGGCTGTAGTTATGGCAAAGTAGAACAGGAGAATCAGTACCTAGCCTGCTCTTCACCTATCAGTGCTCCATACTTTCATCACAGAGACGAAATCTTATAACTGAGAAGTTTGTATTAAACTTGCCTTTCTCGACCTTCAATACTACGCGATTCCTGAGGAACAGACACGTATTCTTTGACTTCAATAAGAGGACCGTGGAAACCATGTCGTAATTTATACACAACTCCACGAAAGTCCTCCCCCCAGGATTTGACTCCCTCCTCAAGGACTTTGACAAATCTCGGATCCTGCGTTGCTATTATGACCTGTCTTACCTCATTTAATCTACTAAGCATTTTGACCATGGCCTCTTTACACGCATCGTCTATGTTCGGTAACGGCTCGTCTAGTATCATGACGCCTATGTTGTGTGGCGTCGTCATGAAGAGCGCCGCTAGGAAGGAGAGGGCGAGTATGGCTTTTTGTCCATCACTCATCCTCTTTAAGGCTGGTACCCAAGAGTTGTCCGAAGTCCTGCGGGCGTAGATTTCGTATACACTCCTCCTGTACTTCTCCTTAGTAGTGATGATTTCAATTCTTATGTCTAACTTATCGTAGTCTGAGTAGACGTAGACTTGGTTGAAAATTTCATTCATCTTATTGGTAATTCTCTGTAACATTTCAGCTCTTATCTTAGCTTGCATGTCTCTGAAAACTTGCTTCACTTTCATGAGCTTCTCTCTATATTCCTTTAATCGCTTTAACTTCTCCCTCATTACCTTTATCTCTTCCCTTAACCGAATAATCTTTTCAATTTTTTGCTCTAATTCATCTCTTTTCTTCATCAGAGTCTCTAATTCGCGTTCTATTTGACTTCTCTTGGCCTTAAGCTCAGCCAACTCGTCTTCTACGTATTTGTGATATTCAGGGTCATACTGGAGTTCTCTAATTTTGACAAGAGCCTCTTTCAGTTTGTTCTCATAGAACTTCAACTCGCTAAGCAACTTTACGTAGTCTCTATACTTCTCAATTGCCTGTGAATCACGGTGAACTAAAGACCTGTGATATATTATCTCGTCAAGCATTATCCCGAGGTCTTCTAGCATGGACTCGACATCACTAATTTGTTTGTTCAAGTTATTCAACTCTACCTCAGCCTCGCTCAGCTCTATTTCTAACCTCTTTCTATCGGTTACTTTCTCTTCTAACTCCTTTAGTCTTTCTAGGATGTCCTCGAGATTCTTTTTCTCTTGTGTTAGCCTACTGTAATTCGCTAAGTACTCTGCGTACTCGCTCTTAATCATTGAAGTTATCGCTTTTTCGATCTTTAAGAGGTCTTCACCGGTGATTTCTTTGCCACATACTGGACAGAACCTCTCTTTCCTTTTGAGGACCTCCTTAGTTATCGAAAGTAGAGCTTTCTCGTACTCTATTAGTCCACCTATCTCAGCTAACTTGCTCTCGATCTCTGTAATCTTATTTTTCACTTCTTGAGGAGTACCGTATGCGGAAAGTAACTTTTCGCGCTCTTTTTCGTATATCTCAAGTTCCTTAATGTGTCGCGACAATATTCCTATTCTAGCTAACAGACCGTCTTTCTGTGCCTCAAGCGCGATGAGTCGACTGTTTAACTTATTTATCTCCTCCTCTATGTCACGACGCTTTTCGTCAACTAAGTCTAAGGTCTCTTGAAGCAGTTCTAGGAAACGTGGTAAGTTCTCTTCAGTGACTTCCTCCTTCCTAAGTTCTTCTGCCTCCTTGTAGGCTAGTAAAGAGACGAGTAGGTCAGCTAGCTTAAACCTGAGCTCGTTAAGTTTCGGGAGAAGATCTGAAATCGAGGCTTCTTGCCTTATTTCAGAAATTCTCATTTTGATGTTGTTGATTATCGCTCTATACCCAGTAATACTCTCCTTTAACTTCTCATACTCAGGTCTCTTTGGGTTAAGGTCCTCTAACACTCCTTCATAGTATCTTATATCAGAGTTCACTCTCTCTAATTTGTCTTTGACTTTATTTACTTCATCGTTTACTGCTTTTAACTCGTCCTTCATTTTACTTATATCGTCAAGTTCAGAGAGCTGTCTTTCAAGCCCTGCGATCTGTAGTTCTGTAAGAGTTATCTGTTCGTCAAACCTTCCTAAGGATATTGCCTTGAATATGTTTTCGAGAATCTCAATTCCAAACAGCCTATCTATGGCTTCCGCCCTTTGAGTTGGAGTTCCATAAATCAAAGCTTCTAACTCTCTCTGTCTTATGTAGACTTGTTTAGAGAAGTCGTCAACACTTAAGCCAGTTAAGTTTCTCGTGTACTCAGAGATCACGTCTACGGAGACGCTCTTTAAGACCTGTTCTCCATCTACATATATTCTCGTTCTAGTCCTTCTCCCCCTCTCCTTACGCCTGATTATCTCGTATGTTTGCCCGCTTTCAAGGTCCTTTAGCTTGACTCGTACACGAGCAAATTCGTTAAAGTCGTTTATCAAATCATCAAGTCTCAAAATCCTAGTAGATTTAATGTCATACGTAGTCCCGAATAGAGCGAATTCTATTGCGTCTAATATCGTTGACTTACCGCTACCTACAGGGCCTAGTAATAGGACTACATTGTAGTCTAAGTTGATCTTCAACTTTGAACTAGCGTACTTAAACCCCTCTAGCTCTACCTCTTTAAGGACTAGGTTTCTCGGCATGTTTGATAGCCTCTTCAAACAACTCGTGAATTAACTCCTCTACGGCTCTCTTACCGTCTTTTAAGTAAGCCTCTAAAACTTTGATAGACAACTCTCTAATCTCGGGATCCTTTATTTCCCTCTCAAGGGCCTCCTTTATCAACTCAGTCAATCCGAATCTCTTCTCCACGTCAGTCCCCTTTACCCCTCTTAGATAACTCAATTAGCCAAGGGTTATCTCTTACGAAACTCGGGAGTCCCTCTCCGACATCTACGCTAACTCTCTCCTCGGCTTCGCTCACAATTGCTTCGGTCCTCGTAGAGACGGCGGCTGAACCAATCATAGCCCTGATAGAGTTGATTTCCTCACGTGTTCTAGTCAATTGATCGGCAAGACTTCTAATAGAACTAATTACACTACTGACTTCCTCACGCCACTCATCGACAGTTTTCTCAATACGCGAGATCCGTTCCTCTAACGCCGAGATTCTCTTCTCCACGTCTTTACTCATGCTCACGAAAGAGACTCTCTCAAAAGGCCTTGCTGGTATGACCTCCTCGATCGTTCCATTGACACCTACGCTAATGAGTCCTATTCCGACATCTTCAAATATTTTTCCATCAAGGATCGTTGGCTTGACGTACTCTTTCGGTAACACCAAGTACACTTTATTTGCATAGCTTGTCAGTTTGGAGAGCTTAGCTACTTCTAAATAAATTAACTTCCTCAATTGGGGGTCCGAGAGCACTCTTTGAGACAATACTGAGAAGAAGATCACGTTATCTCCATCTTTAACTATGAGGTCCACTAGCTCGGTTAGAGAAAACGGTAAAGACACCTCCTCTATGAGCAATAACTTGAGATTTCTCTTAGCTACGTATTCTTTTAAATAGTTAATTATTTTAACTCTATTAAGTGACACTCATCTGCCACCTTATCTCCACTTATACCAACCTTCCATTCTCCTCCAACTCCAGAGATAGTCATCGGGAACTGCGATACTATAAACGATACACCCCTTCCAAACAGAGTACATGGGGTCCTTTGTTAACTCAACGACAGCGTCTATATTTCGCTCTTTGAGCAACATCTTGATTTTACTAGCTGCATCAACTGCAATGTCCTTGAACTCTTCGGGGACTTTCCATGCAAAGTTGCCTCCGCTGAGTATTATCCTCTTGTATAAGTGAGGTTGTAGTTCTAAAGGCGTTTTCTGAGCTGACTTTATTATTGCGTCGGCTAAGTTTATAGTACCTCTGATGATCTCATCGCCCAATCTAGTGTCTTTGGGTCTAGGCATTCCTCTTTTATAATAACTTTCAAATATTTCATTCTCTGGGTCAAACACTATTTCACCTATTAGAAATCTCATCCATGAGTTATCCCCTAAGTCTATTATAGTTGGCGTATTAGGGACTTTGAAGATAGCTCTAAACCTCTCCCTATCCTCTCTAGCCTTTCTAATGGCTTCGCCAAGATCTCTAGGAATAAGCCCTATAGCCTCTTTTACCATTCTAACTAATTTCTCCTCGTGAACTAAATCTCCATATCCTGTGTCCTTTAGTATCTCTGCAGTAATAGCATTAGCTTCAGACCCGCCTCTGTTAAGGGAAATAACAGCCCCTCTTATTGGATAACGTGAGATTGGAGTTATTTGAGTGTTTCCATGTCCAGATTCTACCACTATGCACGTTATGGTCTTCTGAGCTATAGCTACGGCCAACGGTTGGGGTATTATTGTTACTGCCCTCACTACACCGTGTTCTTCATCAATTCTCTTGTGAATGTCGAACATTTTCTCATACATGTATTTAGGAGCAATTGCAGAGAGAGCCGCAGTGACATAAAAGCCCTTAAACTTAGGATCCTTTGGCTTAAACTTAAGTAATCCGTACTTCGTTATCTCGTAGATCACATTCCATGCTCTCTCATCGTCCATGCTCACTATCCCGTCTCTCATCGGGTATATGAGAAATCTAGCCATGTCTTCTCTTGATCCTAAGTACATGGAGACTTCAGGCCCTACAATTATGTTCTTTGTGATTCCAGCTATTCGATAAACTATTGACGACTTATCTATGATAAAACCTCTGTTCTCTATTATGTCAGGTCGCTCTGCTACTGGACCGAACTTGTACTCGCTAGTCCCATAATCTTCCCCGAACGCATATTTCCTTCTATACTCTTCTATTGAGATCATGACTTCACCTAAACTAACTACAACTATCAACTTGATTTTCGTGAACTACTTAAAAAACGTAACTTTTCACTACGTTAGCCGTAAAGTCTTTCTTCGCCAGTTATGTACCGCATTTGAACTAGCCTATCCATTATCTCCACGAACTCTCTTTCTATAGCCTTTCTCTTTTTCTCGTACTCTTCCTCGCTTATTTCCCCTCTTTCCCTCATCTTAATTAGCTTTTCAAGTTCCTTCTCAAGCTCTTTCTTCCTCTTCTTAAGTTTCTTCAAGTACTCGAACGGATCCTCTCTACGCACATCCTCCACCAGACTTACATTTTTATACCCTTTTATTAAGCATAACCACTCGAGAGGTGTAGTTATGAGTCTAATCGAAGTTAAGATAACGTTCGAAATAGGAAAAGAGTTTGTCCTTAAAGGAGTTCTTAAGAAGAGTTTAGCTCCTTTGACTATTAAGAGGCTATTGATGAACTCTCCCTATAACACTAGGTGTTACTTCTTTGGGAAAAAAGTAGTGTACTTCCCCATAGGTCTAATAGCGGGTGAGGAGAAAAGTACTTATGAGCTTAAGAAAGGCGACGTGTTTTACTGGATAGTCGGGAAGAGTCTAGGCATAGCGTTAGATAACGTAAAATTTCCGCAGAGAGTAAATTTACTTGGAAAAGTCTCAGAACCAATAGAAGTCTTGACTAAAGTTAAGAGGGGGACAGAAGTTAAGATAAAGCTTGAGGAGTGAGACTATGAGCCTTAAAGTACACCCTCCCAAAGTCTTAAAGGTAGCTAGACTAAGTGACCTTGCCAGGTTTGCGGCCTCGTTGGCTACTCTAGGTTCTTCAGTGTACATTGTGCACTTCCCCCATAAGGGGAAGCACATATATGGTCTTTTAACTGTATATAGGGACTATTACAAATATTATGGAGTTCCTATATTCTACTACCTTGAAATAGATGAAAAATTAGGTGGAGATTACATACTAGTAAAGCTAGACGAGAAGGAGAGAATAGAAGTGACTAATGGAGTTAGACCTGGGTGGATGCACATTCCAATAGTCTCGTTAAAGGAGAAGCCCGACTTCATAGAAATACCTTAGGTGACTGACTTGATATTAATCATCGAAGGTATAGCAAGCTACGTGATAGTGACTATAACTATATCTAAGGTGTTAAAGGGAATAAGCAAGCGACAACGTAAAATAATGTTAGTTTTAGAGGGCTACATCCTAGCTAGCTTAGTTTTTAGCGCACTTAACCTTTTCGGGAGCAACTACATAATGGAGCTCTTACCGATAAACATATTGGAAATATATGTTAATTTCATCCTACATCTAGGGTTAGTGCCTTATGCTTGGATAGTGCTAATAAAGAAAACTAGATAAAAATTCACACTTGAACTATTACTCTACCTTTATCGTGAACCCCTTCTTACGCTCTGGTTCAGCCTTTTTCATAGTAATTGTCAAAACGCCGTTCTTATATTGAGCTCGAGCCGTCTCAGGGATTATAGGCTTAGGTAGATTGACTTTCTTGTAGTACTTCCTCTCACCTCTTTCAGCTGAGACAGTGACACTTCGTTCTGTAGCCTCTACTTTTATATCCTCTTTCTCAACTCCGGGCATGTCTATTATTACTTTTATTACATCTTCTTCCTCAATTATGTCAGTAAACGGCTCTACAGTCTCGCTTATCATAGGCCTAACAGGTCCAGGCCTGATATTTCCCCACTCCTTTATTCTAGGGACTCCATCAGGTCCTATAGTCACTGAGAATCCGTAGAAGTATGGCCCATAGACCTTTCTCCTCCCCCTCTCCTCAGGAACTCTAAAGGCCTCTCGCATCATTTCATCAATCATCCTGTCAATATCTTCGAAGAACTTCCTAGTCCTCCTCCACCACTCCTCAAACTCGCTCATGCGAACCCCTCTTATAATACCAAAGGGGGTCTATATTTTGATTTTGGAGTTAAACCACACATCTAGTGTTAAAGGGGCAATCCAGCGAGTTTATTAGGAAGTTGATGCACTATGTGACTGATGAGAAAAGTAGAAGTCAAAATTAAAGCAACTTTAGTTAGTAAAAGCATGATGTCTAGTCCTTTCGGTGAAAGACTAATAAAGTTAGAGTTTGCTGAAGAGAGGGACATACCCGGTCCAATAATAGTTCAAGACGCCAATAACCCCCTAGCTAGAGATATAATGCCCATATTATCACAAGTACTTAGGTCCTTGCCCATGTTTAGTGGAAGGAGAACCATGATGCATAGACTCACGATGTTCTTGACTGAAGACGAGTGGGAGAATCTCCCTACAAAGCCTGATATAGGAGATGAAGTGTTGATAATAGTTAGGGAGAATCAAATAGAAGTTAGAAAAAGTAGTGATTGAAGTACTATCAGGTTAAGTCTCTAGCAGATACCTTAGTGGAATATCTTGGTACTTTCCATCAGGTAATCTCCTTCTTATCACTATCGGTAAGGCGCCTGCTTTGAGCTCTTCCTCGGCGATCTCTATAGGATCATTGATCGAGTCTACTCTTATCAAAGGTGGTGCTCCAAGTGCTAGTTGAAGTGCCCTAGCCCCTATGACCCTCGCTCTTTCATATTTTGTTAATTTTAATGGACCTATTATCCTAGCTCTCTTCTTTGTAAGTTTTCGCATTTTAGTAGCTGAACTCACTTCCAGGGGGCTTCTCCTCCTTCTCTTTCTTCTCCTTAGGTGGCGCCGCTGCTATTATGTCGTCGATTCTTAATATCATTACTGCTGCTTCAGTAGCAGACTTTATTGTCTGTTTCTTAACTATAGTTGGTTCAATAACTCCCATCTCATACATGTCAGCTATTTTACCTCCCAATACTTCAACTCCAGCCCACCTCTCTCCCTTATCATGCCTACTCCTCAACTCAACTATAGCGTCCACGGGCTCGATTCCAGCGTTTTGAGCGAGTATCGAAGGTATATACTCAAGAGCGTCAGCATATTTCATCACTGCTAGTTGCTCCTTACTAGGTAACGTTTTAGCAAACTCTCTCAGTTCTCTAGCTACTTCTATTTCAACAGCTCCACCACCTGCTACTAT
>Ga0180302_10000541_pt1 | contig 16768 bp, 16 predicted proteins | sample GuaBasSediGuay17_FD_121794 | JGI IMG/M metagenome (GOLD analysis project Ga0180302, IMG submission 121794) | Subseafloor sediment microbial communities from Guaymas Basin, Gulf of California, Mexico - Guay17, Core 4571-4, 12-15 cm | ecosystem: Environmental > Aquatic > Marine > Hydrothermal... | reverse complement strand
TGAGGGTGAAAGCGAGGAAGAGGAGACAGAGGGCGGCGAGCCGATCGAGGTCGAGCGTCCTGTGAGGGGCGACCCCAGGGTCGAGCTTCGGAAAAAGCTGGCCGAGGAGTTCGATCTGGAGCTGATCGGGGAGCCGCTGGTCGTGAGGGGGGAGGAGGTCGATCTGGTGAGGGCCGAGATCTCGCCCGATTCCTTCGGCAACCTCCTGAACCCACGCATGCGCCCCTTGATCCTCCCGATGCCGGCCTTCAGGATCTGGCTGGACGAGCTGGAGCGCTTGTCTGGCCGGGTGGGTTGAAGTATAATATCATCCTGAGGTCTCCGGGGAAGCCATGGTTTATCTGGTCATAAGCGATATCCACTCCAACATGGAGGCGTTCGAGGCCGTCCTGAAGGAGGCGGAGGGGTTCAAGCCGGACGTCTGTCTTTTTTTGGGCGACGCTGTGGGATACGGCGCCGACCCGGATCAGGTGGTGCTGAGGCTGAGGAGGTTGGGAAACGAGGTCTCGAAGATGTTCGCCGTCAGGGGGAACCACGACAAGGTCGCCTCCGGGATCGAGGAGGGATGGGATTTCAACGAGCACGCCAGAAGGGCGGCCCTCTGGACGCGCAGACAGCTCTCCCCGACCAACCTCAGCTATCTGAGAAGGCTGCCCCAGGGGCCGGTGGAGGTGAAGAAGGGGGATGTGCAGATCGCCCACGGCTCGCCCACGGATGAGGACATGTATATCCTCAGCGGCTATCACGCCGCCGCGATCCTCAGCTTCACATCCCACAGGATAACCTTCTTCGGCCACACCCATATCCCCGTGGTCTACGAGCTGCTGGACGGGAAGGTGAACGTCAAGGTTCCGGCGGGCGACGAGGCGGTCATAAGGCTCGAGAAGGAGGGATGGTATCTGATCAACCCGGGATCGGTCGGCCAGCCGAGGGATTTCAACCCGAAGGCCAGCTTCGCGATCTACGACGACGAGAAGGAGGTCGTGATCATAAAGAGGGTGGAGTATGACGTGGAGGGGGCGGCGGAGAAGATCATAAAAAGCGGTCTGCCGAGGATAAACGCCGAGAGGCTGTTTGTGGGAAGGTGAGCCATGAAAGCGGTCGTGTTTCCGGAGCCGGGCAGGCTGGAGATCAGGGAGGTGCCGGATCCGAAGCCGGCGCCGGACGAGGTCGTCCTGGAGGTGAAGGCCTCCGGGATCTGCGCCACCGATATACACATCTTCCTGGGCGAGTTCATCGCCACCTACCCCGTCATACCCGGACACGAGTTTTCGGGCGAGGTGGTGGAGGTCGGGAGGGAAGTGAGGCGGTTCAAAGTTGGCGACAGGGTGGCGGTCGACCCCTGCATCTACTGCCACAGCTGCCCGGCCTGCAGGTCACATGAGGAGAATTTCTGTCACAACTTGAAAGCGTATGGGATACATCTGAGCGGCGGGTTCGCCGAATACGTCGCGGTTAAGGAGTCGAACCTCTACGGGATAGAGGGGCTGTCGTGGGAGGAGGGGGCGATGGTCGAGCCGGTGGGGTGCGCGGTCCACGGCCTCAACCAGATCGCCCCCCTCAAGCCGGGCGGCCACGGCCTCATATTCGGCGCGGGGCCTATAGGCCTGATAAACATGCAGCTCTACCTGAACGCCGGGCTTTCGACCGTCACGGTGGTCGACCTGATGGAGCACAAGCTCAAGATAGCCGAGGAGCTGGGCGCTACTTACACGGTGTTGGCCGACGATGATATGGACGGAAGGCTCAAGGAGATAAGGCCGGAGGGGTTTGATCTGGTTGTGGACGCGACGGGCAACCCGAAGGTCGTGGAGTCGATGTTCAGATACGTAGCCGACAGGGGAAAGCTGCTCTTCTTCGGCGTCTGCCCCCCTGATTCCAGGATATCGATCTCGCCCTACGAGGTTTACAAGCGTGAGCTGAAGATATACGGCAGCTTCTCGCTGCTATACACGGCCTCCCGGGCCGTGGAGCTGATAAGATCGGGCAGGGTGAAGGTCGAGCCGCTGATCTCCCACAGGTTCCCGCTCGAGCGGTTTGAGGAGGCGTTCCGGCTGAAGAGGGAGGATCCCAATCCGATGAAGGTCATGATAACGGGGGGAGGTGCGGGGTGAGCTTGGAGCTGAGGCGGGCCGATTGGGCGGTGATGGCCGCCTTCATATCGACCTTCCTCTGGTTCTCCGTCAACGCTCTGGTCGTCTGGATAGGGTGGCTCTACCTGAACTTGGCGATCTCGGCCGCCGTCCTGACGCTGGCCGCCCTGAGGTGGGACGGGCCCGGCTACCTGAAGCACGGCGTTATAGCGGCGATCGGAGGCGCGCTGATCTATTCAATAGTGGACAGGCTGTTCGTGAGGATGGTGATGGTTCTGAGCTATCTGAGGAGGGACGTGCCGGTTTTCTCGACGCCGCTGAGCGTCGTGCTGACCTGGGCGCTGATGATAGAGATCGGGATCTACCTCTACCTGAGGATGAGGGAGTTCACGGGCCGGTTTTACATCCCGGCGCTGATCATAGGGGCTTTGGCCTTCGCCTCGACGATCGGGCTGAGCGAGCTGGGCAGCGCGGGGAGGATATGGGTTTGGAACATAAGCAGGGCGCCCAGGCCGTTTATAGCCCACACGCCGCTTTACACGGCGCTGGCCAACTTCTTCGTCCCCTTCACCGCCCCTTACGTGGTTCAGCACCGGATCATAGGGGCGATAAGGTGTGGGGTGGCGATATCGGCGATTCAGCTGGCCTGCTACATCTTTTTCTTCAAAATCATGCCGATCCCCCTTTGAAGGGGGAGTGATGTGAGATGAAGCTCAGATCGACGACGATCCTGGCCGTCAGACATAGAGGGGAGGTGGCGTTGGGCGGGGACGGGCAGGTGACGCTGGGGGAGACGATCGTCAAGCACAAGGCGGCCAAGGTCAGGAGGCTTTACGGCGGTAAGGTCCTCATAGGCTTCGCCGGCGCAGCTGCCGACGCCCTCTCGCTCTTCGAGATGTTGGAGTCGAAGCTGGAGCGGTTCAGCGGGGATCTATATAGGGCGGCGGTGGAGCTTGCGAGGGATTGGAGGACCGATAAGGTTCTGAGGAGGCTGGACGCCTCTATGATAGCCGTCGATTCGAGGCATATGTTCCTGATCTCGGGCACGGGCGATCTCATAGCGCCGGATGATAACCTGCTGGCCATAGGGTCGGGGGCGCCGATGGCCATGGCGGCCGCCAGGGCGCTGATCGAATACTCCGACCTGACCGCTTCCCAGATCGTCAGAAAGGCTTTGGAGATAACCTCACAGATCTGCATCTACACAAACGGCAACATAACGGTCGAATCGCTGCCGGCGGAATGAAAAGCCGCCGGCTATCGAAAAGGAGGGATGATCCCCTTGCCTCGCAGGGAGAACAAGAAGAGGAATCCGTTGGATGAGATACCGACCCCTCGGGAGATAGTGGAGGAGCTGGACAAATACATCATCGGGCAGGAGGAGGCCAAAAGGTGCGTGGCGATAGCGCTGCGCAACAGGGCGCGCAGGCTGATGCTGCCCGAGGAGATAAGGGACGAGGTGGCGCCCAAAAACATCATCATGATCGGCCCCACGGGGGTCGGCAAGACGGAGATAGCCAGGAGGCTCTCCAAGCTGGCCAACGCCCCCTTCATCAAGGTGGAGGCCTCCAAATACACCGAGGTGGGGTATGTGGGCAGGGATGTGGAGTCGATAATCAGGGATCTGACCGATATCGCCGTCAACATGGTGAAGGAGGAGCACCTCAGGGCCGTCAGGAGAAAGGCCGAGGCGATCGCCGAGGAGAGGATACTCGACGCCCTGTTACCTCCGCCCCCTAGGAGGAGGCGGCGCAGGAGGAACGGGCTGGAGGACGAGGAGCTGAGGAGGCAGGAGGAGAGCTGGAGGAGGACGAGGGAGAAGCTGAGGGCCAAGCTCCGCTCCGGCGAGCTTGACGACGTGGTGATAGAGATCGAGATGGAGGAAAAAGCGACCCCCACGATCGAGATCTTCGCCCCCCTGGGGATGGAGGATCTGGACATAAGCTTCAGGGAGCTGTTCAACGCCCTGCTGCCGAAGCAGACCCGCAGGAAGAAGATGACCGTCAGGGAGGCCCTCGAGATGATCGCCCAGGAGGAGGCCGAGAAGCTGATCGACATGGACAAGGTGATAGCCGAGGCGATTGATAGGGTCGAAAACTGCGGGATAGTCTTCATCGATGAGATAGATAAGATCGCCTCCCGCGAGACGGGGAGCGGGCCGGACGTGTCGAGGGAGGGGGTTCAGAGGGATCTGCTCCCGATCATAGAGGGGACGGCCGTCCCCACCAAATACGGGATAGTCCGCACCGATCACATCCTCTTCATCGCCGCCGGCGCCTTCCACGTCTCGAAACCCTCCGACCTGATCCCCGAGCTTCAGGGGCGGTTCCCGATAAGGGTCGAGCTTAAAAGCCTGACCAAGGAGGATTTCAAGCGGATCTTAACCGAGCCCAAAAACGCCCTCATCAAACAATACACCGCCCTGCTCGAAACTGAAGGGGTTAAGATCAAGTTCACCGAGGACGCCATAGAGGAGATCGCTTCGATCGCATACGAGGTGAACGAGAAGGTGGAGGATATAGGGGCCAGAAGGCTTCACACCGTGATGGAGAAGCTGATAGAGGAGATCTCCTTCAACGCCCCCGAGCTTAAGGGGAAGGAGATCGTGATCGATGCCGAATACGTCCGCAAGCGGCTGGGGGATATCGTCAAGGACAGGGATCTGAGCAGATACATCTTGTGAGGTAGGGCGAGGTGAAGCGGCTTCCGCCGACCAACAAGGGGGCTACCTTCCGCGCGATACTGATCGGCCTGCTGCTCATTCCGTTCAACACCTACTGGATAACCGATTCGGTTGGGCAGGGGTATCCGACGACCGTCTCGCTTTACTTCAACGTCATCTTCTGCATATTCTGGCTGACGCTCTTCAACCTGCTGCTTTTGAAGCTGGCGCCCAAACACGCGCTTTCACAGGGGGAGATCCTCACGGTCTATGTGATGCTGTCGCTGGCCTCCTCGTTGGCCGGCCACGACATGCTGAGGGTTCTCATCCCGATGATCCCCCACGCCTTCTGGTATGCCACCCCTGAGAACGAGTGGGCCGAGCTGTTCCACAGGTATGTGCCCGACTGGTTCGCCGTCAAGGACAAGGAGTTCCTGGCCGACTTTTACAGGGGCGAATCGACCCTCTACACCTGGGAGCATATCAGGGGGTGGATCGTCCCGACGCTCTCGTGGACCGGCTTCTTCTTCGCCCTGACCTTCCTGATGTTGTGCATAAACGTGATAGTCAGGAAGCAGTGGACGGAGCACGAGAAGCTCAGCTACCCGATAATCCAGCTCCCCCTGGAGATGACGCGCGGAGGGGGGGCGACGGGCGCCCTGAGGAGCAGGGCGCTGTGGCTGGGGTTCGGGATAGCGGCCGCGATCGACATCATAAACGGCCTCAACTTCCTCTACCCCTCCGTCCCCAGTCTGGGCGGAAAGCTTTACGACATCAGACCTTATTTCACCACAAAGCCCTGGAACGCCATAGGCTGGACGCCGATCGCCCTCTTCCCGTTCGCCGTCGGCCTGGCCTTCTTCATACCGCTGGATTTGGCCTTTTCGTGCTGGTTCTTCTACATCTTCTGGAAGGTCGAGCGGATCGTCGGGGCGGCGCTGGGGGTCAGGAGCATGCCCGGCTTCCCGTTCATAGATGAGCAGTCGTTCGGGGCGTATCTAGGCCTGTGTATACTGGCCCTGATCGCCACGAGGAGACACCTCTTGAACGTCGCCAAGAAGATCTTCACGGGCGACCCGTCGATCGACGACTCCAAGGAGCCGCTCCCCTACAGGTGGGCGGTCGTCGGGCTGCTGCTCTCCTTCGGCTTCCTCTTCACCTACAGCAAGCTGGCGGGGATGTCGAGCTGGGTTATCGTCCTCTTCTTCCTGATCTACTACATGATCGCCATAGCGGTGACGCGGATGAGGGCGGAGCTGGGGTCGCCCGTCCATGACCTGCATTTTTTGGGGCCTGACTCGACCATGCCCAAGATATTCGGCACCAGAAAGCTCGGCCCCCAGAACCTCACCGTCATGACCTACTACTATTCCTTCAACCGGGCCTATCGCGGCCATCCGATGCCCCATCAGCTCGAGGGGTTCAAGCTGGCCGAGAGAACCGGCATAGATAACAGAAGGCTTTTCCTCGCGATGAGCATAGCGATGCTTTTCGGGATACTCACCACCTTCTGGGCCTACCTGCATATCTCCTACATCGAGGGGGGGAGGGCCTGGTTCGCGTGGGAGGCGTTCAACAGGCTTCAGAGCTGGCTGGTCAACCCCCGCCAGCCGAACAGGCCGGGGACGATCGCGATGTTGATCGGGATGGGGATAACCTTCTTCCTGATGATCATGAGGATGAGGATATTCTGGTGGCCGTTCCACCCGGCGGGGTTCGCTATCTCAAGCAGCTGGTCGATGAACGTCTTTTGGTTTTCGATCTTCGTCAGCTCGATAATCAAATGGTCGCTGCTCAAGTTCGGCGGGCTTAAAACCCATAGGAAGGCCATCCCCTTCTTCCTGGGGCTGATCCTCGGCGAGTTCATAATCGGAAGCATATGGGCTCTGATCGGGATAACGATCGAAAGGCCGATGTATAGGTTCCTCTACTGAGGGGATGAAGGTCACGATCGAAAAGGTCAAAGAGGCCATATTGGCCCGCCAGTTCGAGGAGAACGAAAGGGTCTTCTCCTCGATCGCCCCTCTCCTCAGGGATAAGCTGAGGGGGAGATCCACGCTTTACCTCATCTGCGGCGGCCTGATGCTCCTCGATCACCTGAGGTTCGCCCCCGGGGAGAGGTTTTTCGCTGAGGTGAAAAGATCGGAGGCCATAAGCAGGATCTTAAGGGTCTTGAGGAAGAACAGCCTGATCGATATCTTCGGGGGGATGCTTATAGGGAAGGGGTTCGATTTCGGGATCGTCAGGTTCAAGCTGTCCGAGGAGCATTTGGGCTGGCTCCGGGAGGTGTCCTCGAGATACAGGCGGTATATGGAGGCGATAGCCGAATACTGCTCCGAGAACGAGCTGGAGCCGGGCGAGGTTCTGGATGATCCTTCGAAGCTGGTTCATCCCGTCAGAAAGGCGTGGGGTTCGGTCGATGGGTTTCTGAATTACGAGCTGAGGCTGATGGAGGGCTTGAGGGGATGGGCGGGGAAGCTGGAGGGGATAGCCCAGCTTCCCCTTGAGCCTATAGCCCCGATGATCCTCAAGGCGAAGATAAACCGCGATCCGAAGGAGTTGGGGCTGACGGACGAGGCGCTTTCAGAGCTGGTCAGGTCGATCAAGGCGTTCATCTCCGATCTGGTCCTGATCGTCGATCTGTTCATCGACCGCAAGAGGGAGCTTCTGCTAGAGAGGCTCGGTCGGCTGATCGAGGAGGAGAAGCGGCTCACCGCGTCATCGTCTTCATCCTCCCCCACGTGACGGCCAGCATGTTCGGCCTGGGGGCAACTCCCAGCAGGCTCTGCCACCCCTTCATCAGCTCTTTAATCTCATCCTCGCTCAGCGCCCTGGAGAAGAGGAAGATTTCGTCCATAGCTCCCGTGAACGGCTCGGGGCCGTATTTCAGCTGGAAGGGGTTGGCCGGCACCTGGATCTTGCCGCTCCACTTAGCGTCCCAATCGGCACCCTGATCGGTGAGGGCCTTCGGCTCCGGGACGCCGTCGATGTAGAGCTTCATCGTCTCTCCGTCGTAAACCCCCGCTATGTGATACCACTGCCCCTGTTTCAGCTCGGTCGTCCCGTAGAACCCGGGCGAGAGGCCCCTATCGGTCCAGATTCTGAAGGACCAGCCGTCGGGAACCGGCTCGACGTTGGACTGGTCCTCAAGCAGATAAGCCCCCTGGCGCCTCGGGCCCGTGTCAGAGGGGCCATCGACCCTGAACCAGCCGGCTATCGTGAGGGCGTCCCTGATGCTGTCGAGGCTCGGGGATGGCGGCACGTCGATGCTGCCGGTTGTTTTGCAAAGCACCGCCTTCCCGAACTTCCCCTCCGTCCACTCAAACGGCCCGTTGAACCTCCCATGGTTTTCGTTTCCCGACGAGTCCTTGACGACATCCCCCGACCCCTCGTCGAACAGCCAAACCCCTACCAGCGCCGGATCGTCCGGCCTAAGCGCCCACGCCCCTGAGACTAACAGAAGCGTCAACACAACCGATACCGAAACCCTCATAATCCCCCTCCGACAAGCGTTTTTCCACCCTATTTTAACCACAAGCTTGACCGGAAATCAAGGGCGACCGGAGGCTGGTGGCCCTTGACATTTCCCGCGAGCTCATCTCAAAATGTTAAGCGGCTTTGCTTATGGTAATCGCGTGGAGAGCGTAATGGGCTCCAATGGCGTGAATGACACACAGCCGGTGATCTACACCATAGGACACTCATCGAGGTCGATCGGGGAGTTTCTAGGGCTGTTGCGGGAAAACGGGATCACCCTGGTGGTCGATGTGCGCCGATACCCCTCCTCTAGGAAGTTTCCCCACTTCAACCGCCCCGAGCTGGAAAGAAACCTGAGCGAGAACGGGATAAAATACCTTTGGCGAGGGGAGGTTATGGGAGGCAGGCTTGGCAGGCCATCCCCCGACTCGCCTAACCTCGGCCTCCGCAGCCCCGGTTTCAGGGCCTACGCCGATCGCATGTTGACCGATGAATTTCAGGCGGCGCTCAGGGAGATATTGAGCCTAGCCGAAAGGGAGAGGGTGGCCCTGATGTGCGCCGAGGCGCTCTACTTCCGGTGCCACAGGTTCCTCATCTCCGACGCCCTCACATCGCTGGGGGCCGAGGTGATCCACATCCTCGGCCCCGGACAGATAAGACGTCATAAGCTGACTAAGATAGCCCGGATCATCGAGCCGGGCAGGGTGATCTATCCCGCTCCGGAGGAAGACCGGGGCTCATGTTGACCGGCCCAGCAGCTCGGATAGGTATCTCCCCGATTCCTCCGCTTTCGCTTCCGCTTCAGGCTCCTCCAGCTCTATCACGAACAGCCCTTTATATCCGATCGCCTTCAGCCTGTCCACCAACCTCGGGATGTCTATCACGCCGTCGGGAAGGGAGCGGTGATCCTTCCAATCGGACGCCCGCACGTTGTGGAGGTGGAGGTTAAAGAGCTTCCCCCCCAACCTTCCCACCAGCTCCTCGATCAGGTCGTTCAACCTCCGGATTCTGGCCCTGAGGGATGGCAGCGATTTCACCTCTTCGAAATAGGCGCAGTGGCCGATATCCAGGGTAGCTCCGACGGCAGGGTGATCGATCCCCTCTATCAACGCGATATACCCCTCATATCCCCCGCCCGCGTTCTCCACCCCTATCCTGATCCCCGCTCGAGCGGCGTAATCCCCCATCTCTCGGAGATACATGATTCCCTCCCTTAGTCCCATCTGAGGGTGGTGAACCGTCACCAGCTCCGCGCCGAAATAGGAGGCGCAATCGATCCAGCTCCTCCAACCGCTGTTCCAAGCTTGATGGATCGTTATGCGCTTGAACCGGCTCAGCTCCTCTCTGAGCCTTCGCCGTTCACGCTCGCCCGCTTCGTAAAAGCGAAGGGTGGGGAACTCGCCCAGGGAGTGGCGGGCGTTAGGGCCGCCCGGAAGGGACATCACCGATTGGAACCCCAGTCGCCGAGCAGCCTTCAGCGCCTCAAGGATCGTATAACCCGCCAGCGATGGCAAGCCTAGGGCGATCCGCTCGTCGAACATCTCTGTTCAGTAAGCCCACGCCTTGTCCGTCGTCCTCATCTCCTCCATAGATCCCAGCTGCTTCTCCAGCTCGCCCGACGGCTCTCTGAGATCGGGGTTCCCGCCGCAGGCGATCTCCTTGATCAGCTCCCAGCTCCTGCCTATACCAGGCCTCCAGCGTCGATTGCCTGGGGTGGTCGAACCTCTCTCAGCGTACCCTCAACACCTCCCTCATCTTTCTCATACCGGTTTTCGCCACCTCTTCAGGGGGCATCTCCCAGTATCTCGGGTTGAAAAGCTCGAGGGAGACCACCCCTTCATATCCCATCTCCCGAAGCATCCCGGCCACCTCTTTGAGCGGCAGTATCCCGTCGCCGGGGAAGACCCTGTCCGCATCGGTTTGTTTCGCCCTCTCGGGCTGAGCGGGGGCGTCGTTGAAGTGGAAAACGGCTATCCTGTCGGCGGGTATCTCCTTGACCTGCTCGAAGCTCGACCCTCCCCTGAAGATATGGAACGTGTCCATGACGATCGTCCCGTCCGGATGGCCGGATCTCTCCACGATATACCAGGCGTGCTCTATTTTGTATATCCCTTCGACGAACCCCAAAAACTCCATGGCCGGCTTGACCCCGATTTCCTTTCCGAGCTCCAGCAGCTCCCTATACCTTCGGGCCGCCTCGTCCATGTCCTCTACCTTCCCGCGCGGCGGGCTGGCGATTATGTAGGGCGAGCCGACGGCGGCCGCTTGCTCCATCCTCCTTCTGGCCTCCTCCAACGCCCTCCTGTATTCCTCCCCCTTTGATTCGATCCAACCCTTCAACGCTATGACCGTCGCCACCTTCAGGTTGTTCCTCTCAAGCTCTTGGACAACCTTATCGAGCGAGCCGACCTCCCTTTCGAACTCCGTCAGCTCATCGTTCCAAAGCTCTATCGCCTCAAACCCCGCATCGGCAGCGATCTTTATCTTATCCAGAAGCGGGGCCGGCCTTATGGTGCTCGTGTTTATCCCCAAAACGAACCCCATCCCTCATCCCTCCGATCGGGAGTCTTCGTCTGTAATTTTAACAGAGCTGCTCTGGGTAGTCCATGCCCCTTGGGCCAGAGGCTTGGAGGATGAAAACAAGCGAGTTCTCAGCGGATGATTTTGGGGGTTATGAAGACGAGCACGTCCGTCTTCTTCCTCACCTGGCTCTTGAAGCTGAAGAGGCTCCCTATGATGGGAAGCTTTCCCAGGATCGGCAATCGTTCCACCCTTTCGCTCCTCTCCTCTCTCATAAGACCCCCAATGACCACCGTCTCGCCGTCTCTGACGATGACCCTTGAATGCGCGACGCGGGAGGAGATGACGGGCGGGATTTCCTCTGAGGGGGATATCTCCTTGATCGAATCGATCCTCGGGTTGACGTCCAGTATTATGCTCCCATCCTCGTTTATATGGGGGATGACCGTCAGGATTATCCCCACATCCAGATATTCATAGCTGGTCGTGGTGAACCTTTCGGTGGCGTAGACGGTGGCTATCGGTATCCTGTCGGAGACGATGATCTGGGCCAGTTCGTTGTCGAGCGTTGTCATCCTCGGGGAGGCCAGCACCTTCGCCTTCCCCTCCGCCTCTAGGGCGCGGATCTTCATCATGAGCTCCTTCAGGACATCTATCGACACCTTGCCCAGCTCTATGCCGGAGGGGGATTCCTGAGCGGCGGAGGAGAACACGCCCTTCAGTTGGGTTTCGGGCCCTTTGAGCTCCCATCCCCATTCGATCTCACCCCTTAGCCCGAGGGAGGCATCGGTCGATATCTCGACTATCCTCGCCTCTATGAGCACCTGTTCGGGCTTGACGTCCAGCTTTCGGATGAGCGATCTAACCCGGTCGATCACGTCGGGCGTGTCGATGACGATCAGCGTGTCGGACCATTTCTCCTCGAACTCCTCCCGCCTCGCCCCGGGCGCGGCCGTCTCCCCTCTGTAGTAGATCGGTCTTGCCCCGTACCCGGCGGGTGCCCTCTCCGGCTCCAAGGGGGTTATCATCGATTTTTGCGGCAGGAAGGCGAACGCTTTCCCTTGGGGGGAAAGAAGCTGTTTGACGGCCTCCGCGGCGGAGTTCGCGTCGATGTATTTGAGCTTGAAGACCTCCACGGCGATCCCCTTCCCGGGGAGGGGTTGAACCGCATCGATGCGGCTCAGAAGCTCGGCGATGAGATCGATCCTCTCAGGCAGGTCGTAGACGATGAGCGAATTCGTCCCCTCCTCCGCAGCAGCTCTCCCATCCTTCGATAGAAAGCCGGTTATGACCTCCAGGGCGCTTCGGGCCGATGCGTTCTTGAGCCTGAAGAGCTTAAGCGTCTTCTCTTCCGTTTCGACGTCAAACTCATCGATCAGCTCTTTAACCCTGGAAAGCAGATCGGGAGCGCACGTGATGATCAAGGAGTTTGTCTTTCGATCGATCTGGATATCCTCCAGTTTCAGAGCGGAGGAGATCACCTCCTTCAGCGCGGACGCGTCCGCGTGCTTCAGCTTGAAGACCTCCGTTCTCACCGCCGGAACAGGCTTGATATATCCCTTCCCCTCCTCGATCGTGTAACCTATGCTGTTCAAGACGGCTTCGATCGCCTCCATCGGCGTCACGTCCTTGAGGATCACGCTCACCTTGCCCTTTATCTCTTCCCCTAGGACCAGATTGACCCCCGCCTGTTCCGCCAAAGCTCTCAACAACGCTCTGACATCCACATCTTGGACGTCGAGCGAAATTTTACCCCCGCTATCCTCCCCCGCTTGGGCCGCCCAGCTCAGGAAGGATAACGCTGTGAGAAAAGCGATTAAAATCGCTTTCATCTCTTCACCTCGAGCTGAATGCCTTCTAATCTCAGCTTTATATCCCTCTCCCCTCCTCTCAGGAGAGCCGAGCTCCTATCTATCGCGACCACCCTCAATCCGGCCACGGGATCGCCCTCACGAGCGATGATGATCCTGCCATCCCCGAGCTCTATGATCGCCATGTTAGGCTTGCCAATGATCACCCCCTTAAGCTTGAGCTGGAGTAGTTCACCGGCTCCCCGATCCCCGGGCGGAGGGTTTTCGACGGGGCTTTGGGATGCCTGTCCGGCGGGAGCCGGTTGATTCCCTCTCCTTCCTATCAGCATTTCAGGGGGCTCAAAGGGATCGTCCCTCCCGAGGAGGGGGATATCCGTCCCGCGAAAGCTGAACCTCATCCCGGGTGTCTCCCCTTTGAACTTCTCCGCCTCCCCCGATTCCTCGGGCGCCGTTTCCCTCCGCTGCGGGATGAGAGGCTTACCGACGGTTTGAACTCCTTCATCCCCGGGTTTGAGCCTGAGGATCAAAAATATCGTTATAAGAACGGTCACGATCGCCAACAGCGCCTTCGCCCTACCTGTCAGCATTCCTCTCATCCTCCGATATCCAATAGAGAACCACGTCGATCTCCGCCCTCAGACCCTGAGCCTTCGATCCCCCGGTTATGGATATCCCCTCGAGACGAACGGATTTCCACCGGGATTCGAATGATGAAATCAGCTCCAGGAGATCTGGGTATCTCCCCTGGAGCGCCACCCGCAGCCGGCGCGTTTTCAAGTCCCCTTCGGAGGAGATCGGCCCTTCGGGTTGGATCTCGATCAGCTGGAGGCTTGAGCTTTCGGCCATATCCGCGATCCTCTTGATGAACCCCTCGGCCTCATCGGCCGATAGGAAGGCCTTCCTCAGCTCGCTGAGCTCCGAGAGGATCTTCTCCCTTTTCGCCTCAAGCTCCTTTAACAGCTCCGCTTGGCTTCGCTTCAGCTGGAGCATCGACCTTTGAGCCGCGAGCTCCGCCTTAATCCTCTCCAACTCCGCCCTTCTCGGGCGGATTATCAACAGGTAGACGGCCAGAAGCTCGATCGCGAGGACGATGGCGGCTATCAGCTTCCTTTCCCTCGATGTCGGATATCTCACGCCTCACCACCCCCAAACGTCGCTTGAAATGCGATCACCTCCACACCCCCGACCGATTCCCTTTGGATGGACACCTCCACCTCGTCGGCGAAGAGCCCCTTCAACAGATCGATGAAGAGGAAAACGGACCCTTCGGAGAGCGATCTGCCTTCGACTGTCACAGCTCCGCGGTCGACCTCAAGTCTCTCGAGCCACAGATCCCTTGGAACCAGCGACCTCACAGCCTCCATTATGTCGGAGATCTTCCTCCTCTCCAGCTCCTCTAGGACGTTTCTGTAACCCCTCGCTTTATCCCTCATCGCCCTCAGCTCGGCCTGGAGCGCGGCCGCGCCGCCCATAACCCTTTCCAGTTCGCTGATCTGCCTCTCAACCGTTCTAAGCTGCTCTGTAACAGTTTTTATCTCACCCCCAAACATCTCCCCCAAGCCGATCCCCAGGATGAGCGTTCCCGCCATCGCCGCTCCCAGCTTGAGGAGGTATCTCCTCAGCTCCGCTTTGGCGATCAGCGATCGGGGCATGAGGTCGAGCTCCGGCAGCTTGGGCCCGAGGCCGGCGGCTCTCAACGCCGCTCCCAAGGCGGCGCACCAGGAGAGCAGATGGGTTTTCATCGGCTCGGCGGAAACCTCCATCAGATCCACGTTGGCCAGCGGATCCACCTCACCAGCTCGTTCTCCGACCTCCTCGGCTATCCTACGGGATATCCCCTCATAATCAGGCGAGTTGAGGATCAGAAGCAGCCTATCGACCTCCTCGTCGGGGTGATCGTTTCTGAAGAAGCTACAGCACAATCTCAGCTCATAAGCGAGCTCTTTGGGATCCTCCGATCCGACATCTATCGGATATATGAAGCTCGGATATCCCTTCCGCAAAGCCAGTATGACGGCGTTCTGATAATCGACGACCGCCGCCATGATCGTAGGGGCATCGGGACCGGTGATCTCCGGGGAAGCTATTGCCCTGAGGACGGCGAACGGGAGCGGATCGACGAAGGCCGCCTTCAAACCGGCTCTCTTAAGCGGGCCGAGATATTGGACGACCGTCTCGACGGGGGTTGCCGCCGCGATCAGATCGACCGTGTGAAAACCCGTCTCGAGACTCTCGGGGATGATCTCGAAATCCACCGCAGGCTCCGAGCCGGATATGACCGCGTATCCCTCTACCTCCGCTCTGACGGCCTCGTAAAGCTCCCGTTCCGACATCCTCGGCATCTCCATCGTCCTCATCACCACGCCCCTCATCGGCAGGACAAACCCTACCCTTCCCCTTTTTATCCCCTCCAGCTCCGCCATCCCCCTCAGCTTCTCCGCCAACGCCTTGGGGTCCTCCACTATCCCCTCATCAACCGCCCCCTCCGGCAGCTGATCGATGGCCAATTTGCTCAACACAACCCTCCCCTTTCTCTCCTCCACCTGAGCTATGGAGATATATCTTTCGCCTATGTATACACCGATCCCCCTCCTGGCCACTCCTCCCTCACCTCGCCCTCAACACAATGGTGAGCTGCTTGACAGCCCCATCTATTTCGCCGATCGAGGTTATCTCGACGGTCGAACCCGACCTGCTCACGGTCACCGAGAACTTGCCATCCGAGCCAGGCGGAAACTCGACCTCATCGAACCCCTCGCTCCAGCTGGGGTCCGCTTTGAGCTCCTTCAAAGCCGTTTCTATGCCGGCCTCGGCGATGTAAAACGCTTTGAGCTCCTTGTGCAGGTTCCCGGCGATCCTGAGATCTGTCCACATGGCCTCCAACATCAGAGCCACGGCGGATGTGAGGATAACCGTTATGAAGAGCGCTAATATGAGCGCTAATCCTTTCTCATCCCTCATCCCATCCCACCACCTCAAACCTGAGACGCGCCCCGCCCGGCATCTCATACTCCCCTTCAAACCTCACGTTCCCGGAGAGCTTGACCTCAACCCTCTCGCCCACCAGCGCGCCCTCTATCCTTTGAACCGCCGAGACCTCTATCTTCGAGCCGTATATCAACCCCCTCAACCTCCCGGAGGGACCGATGTTCGCATCCCCTCCGGCGATTATCAAATACCCCTCGTCGGAGATGCTCGAAAGCCTCCTCACAGCGAAAAGGGTCACATCCCCAGGGGTTATCACCGTCATCCTCCCCCGAAACAGCCCGGTTATCGAGACATCGGTCTCGGCGAAGAAGAACCCGTCACACTCGATGAAGGGATTTCCCCTTCCCGGAAAGGGGATGATCGGGATCGCCCTCTTAAGGCCGAGGGGAATCGGTGGAAACGGGAGCCATGGTTCTATAACCCATCTCCCCCTTCTGAACCTCCACGCCCTGAACCTGCCGTTCCCGACGATCCTTCCGAACCTATCATATGCCTTCCCGTCGGAGGCCAAGATGTAATCCGCGAGAGGTCGAAGCGATTCGATATCGATCCGGGGTATATCTATCGGATCAGCCCCCTCCTCTATCCTTCCCCCTATGCGCGGGTGGCCGATTATGTGGCACTCGCCCGCCGTTATGACATCCCCCTGTATGAAAACCCCTCCGCTTATGGTGATATCGCCGTTGGACACCACGCTTCCCCTGGATCCGCGCACCGAGATCAACCCGCCGAGGTAAACCCCTCCGCGCCCGGCGGTCACCGCCCAGGGGGTAAAGGGGATGGAATCCTCCGCGACGATCTCCTCGCCGATCGATCTGCGAGTTGAGGACAGAAACTCCTTGCCTTCCACGGCTAGCCTTATCTCGACCGAGTCGATCCGATCCGGGCGAGCTGTCGGGTTCCCCTCTTCGTCGTAGAACCTCATCTCAAAGCCATCGAGCGGCCCGGCCAGTTCATGAAGTTCGCCATCCGCTGCTAGGCAAAAGAACGGTTCCCCTTCGACATCGAAGAGCCCGTAGCTCACCTGTCTCCCCCCTACGATGAGATCGATCCTTTCCCCCGACGCTTCGGTTATCCGCTCGGCCCTCCTTATATCCCTCAACGCCATCTCCATCGCCACCCTGACCATCTGAACTGCTTGGCTTTCCGCGGTCGAGCTGTCCCAAACCCGCAGGCCGATATCGAGATTAGGGATAATGAAGAGCATCAAAACCCCC
>Ga0180302_10000538_pt1 | contig 16856 bp, 15 predicted proteins | sample GuaBasSediGuay17_FD_121794 | JGI IMG/M metagenome (GOLD analysis project Ga0180302, IMG submission 121794) | Subseafloor sediment microbial communities from Guaymas Basin, Gulf of California, Mexico - Guay17, Core 4571-4, 12-15 cm | ecosystem: Environmental > Aquatic > Marine > Hydrothermal... | reverse complement strand
CTTTTCATGTTTTGAAAGTTCTTTCATTAATTGTAAAAGTTCTACTGGTTCGCCTTCCCCCGTGAAGATTACCGTCATGGTTGGTTTTATTTCTTCTAACAGTTCTTTCAATGTTTTCGGTCTAAGTTTTATCAATGTTCTCCCCTTTGGAGGTACTTTTCTTTTCACAAATAATTGCTCCATTAGTCCTACAAATCGGTTATAGTTTTTTGGTAGTCTTGTTTCTGGGTTAATGTACAATACTTTATCGTTTATTGTGTGCACGTATGTTTGCAGCAAACCTTCTTTGTTTAGAGGTGTTCCAAGCACGTTAAGTAAAGTTATGTGAACTATATCTGGCCTACCTCTTTTCTCAGCGTCTTTTAAATTTCTCATGTAATAGTGGTGGCGTGACGAATCAAGCAATAATTCTTTCGGTTTTTTCCCTCTTTTCATCGCCTGAAGTCTAATTGCTTTATACTGTCTTAACTCCGGCGGTATGGTTTCCAGTGATGATTCCGCCAATATAAAAATAAGCATGCTCTTACACCTTGTAGCTTTAAAATATTAATGAGTTAAATACTTTTAGCCAAAAATCGAATTGGTTAAAAATATATATGTGATTTAATTTTTCGTTTTAGCGAAGGTGAGGAAACTCTTTCGAAGATTGAAGAACTCAAGGCCAAAAATATGAGTATGTAGAAACTGAAAGGGATAAATTTCTAACTTTAAATGTTAAATCTTTGGTATGAGTAGAAAACTTGATAAAATATTTGTTTAAGAGTGTGTATTAGGATCTAGCTCTTATCAGGGAATTTAAGGTACATGTGGACACTAATCCTGAAGTGAAGTATTTAAACAGTTTCTTCTTCAATTGTTACAATTTTTGCATTTACCAAGATTTGAAGGTTACCGTTAAGTAAACAATCAGACTTTCTTATAACTCCAAAAACAATGTTCTTGGTCCTTACTTTACTAAGGACTTAATTTTCTCTCCAACTTTCTTACTTTTTTAATAATATCCTCCAGCTTCCTGATTTTTCTTGAATACTTTTCGTAACCACTCTTCAACTCAGCCATATTTCGACATATAAGAGCGTCTCGACTCAGAAAAAATGGTCAACAGTGATATTAGTTTAGCAAATACTGCATCGATACTATTTGCCTAACAAAAAATTTAAAATCTGTGACACACCATCATTAATGTGTGAGAGACGGTCCTGTTTTAGAATTGTTAACGTTTTAACAAATCTCTTTTTACGGCCTCAGGAAATAAAAATTAGTGGGGATATGAGATGACGGATGTGCTTAAAGACTTGAAAGAACTTTTAAGCACTATATCTACAAGAAGAATTAGTGTTCAGCTATCTAGTGATGAGTGGTTTGAAGCAGTTACAGAACTACAGGAAAATCTTCTTCAAACCACTATAAAATATGTTTATCATAATGTTCCATGGTATAGAAAACTCCTAAGCAAGTTACATATTGTACCTGAGAATATAAAAACAAAAAGAGATTTATCTAAGCTTCCATTCACTACAAAGAAAGACTTACTAAGGAATTGGTCCGATTTCATCAGCAGAACGGCTAAAATTATTGGGTTAAAAACAACTTCTGGCACTATCGCAAGAACTTTTATTTGCGTTTCACAGGAAGAACTTGACGCATTAAAAATGGTCTATGACATAAGATCAAAATTACATCCCAGTGAACCAGTACAGGACGAATACGCACCCATTCTCCTTAGGGTAATTACCCCTCATAGAATAATATATCCTATGGCACGAGTAGAGAGCCCATTAACATTAGTGGTTACGTATAATCCATGGGACGTAAATATTCCATGGAGTTATCGAACTACCACAGCAGAGAATATTGCATCTCTTCTTTCCGAAGAATTTAATATAGCGGGTAGAAAATATAAAGTTACTTATCTATCAATATATCCCGAATTAATAAAGCAACTCACGTATCATTTATATCAATTTGGAATCGATCCAAAGGAATTAAAGCTTAAGGGTATATATACCACTGGTAGTTATGTTACAGAAAGCTTAAGAAGGTTTGTAAGTGAACATTGGGGTGCAGAAATCTTTTCAAGTTACAGTCTAACAGAAATTAACACTATAGCTATTGAATGTGCGTTTCATACATTACATCACTTTGACATTTTTGCTATTCCAGAAGTAGTTGACCCTAGGACTGGTAAACCGGTTTCTCCAGGGGAGGAGGGAATACTAGTTTTAACAAGCCTTTATCCATTTCAACAAGCTCAGCCACTAATAAGATATTGGACCGATGACGTAGTAGTACTTACGGAAGAGATATGTAAATGTGGTTTTAAAGGCATATCAATTAAAAGATTCGTTGGTCGTTATAAATACTGCATTGATCTTCGCGATATTCTTCCTGCTTCTTTCAAAAAGAAGTTCTTTAGTCATATAGATGTTTATGAAATCTTAGACTCTTTTTCGGAATTAGCTGCTATGAACCCTCCCAGATTTCTCATTAAAAAATTGAAGAAAGAAGACACCGTGAAGATATTAATAGAAGCAGAACTTCTCCATAAAATTTCAGAAAGAAGAAAAAAAGATTTAGAAAAAGAGATTAAGGAAAAGATAGAATACAGGTACAGTGAGTGGGAACCTTATTTTTCGTCCGGAAAAATAACTTTACTAGTTAAACTCTCGGAAAGAGATAAGCCAAGACCGTATTTCTGGAGGGTGTGAAATAGGTGTTATTAAATGCCTAATCATGGCAACAATTCAGTAAAGAACGAGATACGTGACACTTTCGCTCCATTAAGATCACAACACATAAGTATTCATACTCTTAAGGAGAAATTATATATTCTTAAGCATGAAAAAATCAAAAACTATATTTTAATTAACGATATTGGTCTGCTTATTTGGGGGCTTCTTAACGGCACAAATACTATTTATGATATAGAAAACATACTCAAACACCAAGATATAGAGATAAAAAGAGATGAAATAAAGAGCTTCATCGCAACTCTCGGAAAACATGGATTTTTAGAAAATTTCCAACAAAGGGATACTACCGAGGATTATTCGTCCGCGTTCATTAAAAAATTTCCATTATTAAAAGCGTCTACAGCTAGCAAAATGATTGCAAAAATCTACAAATACCTTGGTTGGACTTTAAACAAGCCATTTACAATAGTTGCAACGCTTATTATCTTGTGTGGCGGCATTATATTTTTCTTGGACAATCTTTGGACTGCTTTCAGAAAAGAACTTTTTACATTTTTCGGATCTTCAACTCTCTCATTTCTTATTATTCCTCTATTTTATATGCCCATCATAATTTTACATGAAATTTATCACGGTCTAGCGTGTACGAAGTATAAAGTAGAGGTATTAGAAATAGGGTTTATTATATACTACTTTTATCCTGGTTTTTATTGCGATACGACAGATGCTTGGTTAACTGGTAGGAGGGAAAGAATTTATATATCACTTGCTGGTCCCTATTCTACTCTTTTACTCTGGGCGATATTTATACTTATCAATAAGCTTTTTCAAATCATGAATTTTGTATTTGGTGTTTTAAACAAGTTGCTACTACTTAGTATCTATGTTTGTTTAATAATTATATTATGGTCTTTATGTCCTCTTATCCAAAATGATGGATATTATTTTTTAATGGACGCAGTTAATATCCCAAACCTACGTTATAAAGCGTTTTCGTTTGTAAAAGGAATTTTCAAACGGAATGGAAATATTGAATGCGAAGTTCCTTGGCAATATAAATTAATTTTTATATGTTACGTCTTAGGATCAATCTTTCTAATATATTTAGCTATTTATAGCACATTGTTATGGCTAAAATGGGCTTTTATAGAACTCTTCATATTAGTTACTACTTTAATAGTCGAACATAAAGTTCCCGATATGATAACCATTTTTACTATGATTTTAATATTATTTTGGTTGCTCATTAAGAGTTACCTATTTTTAAGAAAGTTTGCTCATTTAATAAAAAAAAGAGTTAAAATGCTTCAGCTATCGCAAGGGATATACGTTTACTGAGGACCTCAAATAGTAATTTTTTCATTTGTTTCTTTCCTTTCTTCATCTCTACCCCCCCTTTTTATAGGCAAAATTCAAGTATATAAATTTTATCCTTTTTAGGGCTCTATGGGACAGCCAGTAGATTAATTCTAGGATGTTATGTTTTTGTCATTTGTAGAGGTTTTTGGCATCGATAGGTATGCTAGTTAGAACAGTGATTTTAAGAACTAACTGCTGAGCATAGTGATGCAGTACGCGATTTGAAGCCCTGTTTCACTGCAGGAAAACTATGTTCAACCTTAAGTCTGCAGTAAAAGACTTATCTTGAAAAATTCTGCCACTAACGATAATTGACTGATTGACAATGTAAGAGAACCTAAAACTTTATTTAGTGAATGTTTCTGCGATACTGAAGCGGTAGAATCTACATACTGTTTTCAAAATTCTGCATAAAGTATAAATAGTGCTTCTAAGCAAGCTTGGCTAGTTTTTTACAGAATTTCTGCCTACCGAACGTGTTTGATAGATTTAAAACTTCTCTGATCTTCTTGTACCACTTAAAATTTTCGTTCCGGATTTTATTAAGTCTTTTTTGACGCGATCTATTTCTTTTGACTTCCCTCATTTTCCTCTGAGAACACCCACACATCTATTGTCACACAAACCAAATATTGCTCTTGTTGATTATTCAAGCTTAACAATGCCACAAAATCAAGCCATAAAACATACAAACTACTTCAAAATACCCTTTATATGGCTGTCTTACAATAAAAGTATTGATAATTCTAAACAAGAGCTGTTATCTTTAAACTGGAAGCAATTTTAATAATATGTTTCGGTCTTGGCCTTAAATAAAATGAAAGGAATTAAGTGACTAGTGCTGCTTCAAGAAGGTCTTCATGTTTCTCAAAAAATTTCCTAACATCTTTAAACATGTCTATTAGTGTTCTGGCAACTCCGTTCTTTAGGTCCCTGGGATGCAGTTTGCCGTTGATGTAGTCATTCTCTAATTTCTCATAATTACGATACTCCACTGGTCCGCCATACTTTTCTTCTCTCTCTATATATAACAATCCTCTTAGTGGAAAAATAATGTGCTTAGCTATATCTATTATAGGGTTTTTCTCGCTTACCGCTGGAGGGCAATATGCTTTACTAACTAATGTTATTATTGTTTCCGGGCTGTCATGAACCTTTATATGTGAACCTGGAATACTTGAAGACATTTTTTCTTCGGTTTTCCTTAGAGATGCTATTAGAGGAGTGAAGATATCTATTTCTGGTTTTAAACCAAGTTTTGGAAAAATGACATCTCTTCCTAACATGTAAATATGTCTTTGGTCGATTCCCCCAATTGCCATATCAACTCCTAAGGCTTTTACATCAATAACTTGCATTATTGGATAGAGAAGTTCAGAGACCTTCGGCTTACGCATTCTGCATACCTGGGAGGCCGCTCTTTTCGCTCTTTCAATAGTTACCCATGCTGCAGCCTTAAATACATCTTCCACGTATTCTTTTTTTGTCTGATAGGTGGATCCTCTAACAATTTCTATCTTATCAAGATAATCTTTTAATGTTAATTCTATACAACGTTGACAATAGGTAGCTCTATTTTCTATTTTTTCCCAAGGAGTTTTTTGATCATCTAAATATGCATGATAATCAGCTATGAGAATGATTGCTTCACCCCCGGCTTTAATACAGTCGATTACCTTCCCTAACGGTACTAGATAACCAATATGAAATGGACCTGTGGGAGCAATTCCATGATAAAACTTAAAACTTTTTTCTCTTTCAAGTAAGGCTATAAGCTCCTTTTCTGTTACGATTTCTTCGGTATTTCTTTTTATTATCTTCAATTTCTCGTCAAGTTCCGTAGGTCTGTTCACGGTCTCAATCCTCCATACGCACTTCTTTTTAAGCTGCATAACATTTATAAATTCTTCTATTCCCTAAAAGGGTGGTGATTGAAACCTATGGACATCACAAAGCAGATTGCAATTTATGGTAAGGGGGGTATAGGAAAAAGTACCATTGCATCTAATCTAAGTATGGCATTTACAAAAATGGGAAAGCAGGTGATGCAGGTAGGATGTGATCCAAAAGGAGATTCCGTACGTCTTCTAACGGGCGGTAAACGTATTAACACGGTGTTAGAGGTTCTTAATGATAAGTTAAAGCATGGTGAATCTGAGGAGACTATAACTTTAACGGAGATAATACACAAGGGATCTAATGGAGTTCTGTGTGTAGAAAGTGGAGGTCCAGAGCCTGGGGTTGGTTGCGCTGGTAGAGGCATTATAAAAACTGTGGAATTGCTTAGAAAAATAGTTTTTCCAGTTGTGAAGTTAGACGTCGTTATATATGACGTATTGGGGGATGTCGTTTGTGGCGGATTTGCAGTGCCAATAAGAATGGGTTATGCAAAGGAAGTATATGTTGTAACAAGTGGTGAGTTTCTATCTCTCTATGCTACTAATAATATCTTCAAAGGTATACAAAGATATGCATTAAGAGGTGGTGCAAAGGCTGGAGGACTAATTCTAAATTGTAGAGGTGTTCCTAACGAACTTAATATCGTAAAAGAATTTTCTAAGAAAAGTAAAGTAAAGATTATAGGGGTTATTCCAAGAAACACAGAAGTATTTCAAGAATGTGAGAGAAAAGGTAAGACCGTATTAGAACTTTTCCCTAGGTCCAATATAGCAAAGATTTTTAAGAGAATAGCCGAATTTATATGGAACAACAAAAACTTGGTTATTCCTACGCCAATACCATTAGAGAGATAAAAATAACGATAAAGTGTATTATTTCCTGTAATATTCGTACATGGCATAGTGTAGTGTTTAGAAGTGTATTTCTCTATCAAGGTACTCATAGGCCCAAAATATGGTTACAGATATTATCGAACTAAGTAAAATCTTAAATGGTAAAGCATCTTAAAATCCCCTTTACTCTATATCTCATTATAACATTAAAATATCTAGGAAGCTTTTTGTTAATGAAAAACCTTTAAAAGGAATTAAGGTTAAATCGATATGAAAGTTTCTCTTAATTATTTGAAACTGCAATAGAGTTCATATTTTTGTGAGCTTTGATATACGCAGTGAGGTCGTGAGGTAATAAGATGATGAAGAACAATGTTCTTGGTGATAGAACGTTCATCGAAGACATCCATGGAAATATATTTGTCGTGGTTGGAAACGTACACCCCCCAGAAGGCATTGTGGCCTTACCAGCATATATAATAAGCGAACAGGGAAATCGTAGAAGAGGTAACTTAAAATACATGAAAGTACCAGCAGAGGGTATGATGCAGATTGCTTCGACGTACTTTTCGCGTTATTTAACTTATTCTAAAACTTTAAACAGAAAAATTTTAGTCTTGCCAAAAAAATACATAGCACGGATTTATGATCCCAGAAAGAAATTGTCGGAAATACTCAGGGAGGGTACAACAACCGTATCACCTGTTAAGAAGGATTTAATAACATTAATTGATATTATAAGACGTCACTGTAAAGTTCCTCTTTCTGATCTCGGTATTGAAGGGTCAATTCTTGTAGATTTAGCTACAGAGGAGTCTGATTTAGATCTTTGTGTATATGGTCGGTCCACCATCAAGAAACTTAGAAGATGTATTAACAAACTATTGGGAGAGATAGACTGTTTGGAACGTTTTAAGACAAAAGAACAATTAACATGGTTATGGGAACGAAGGAAGGATTATTCTTTCATGAACTATGATGAACTAATTTTCCATGAAACCAGAAAAATGCAAGGCTTAATAAATGGAAGGAAATTTCTATTTATTGGTAGTAGAAAATATGAGGAGATGGGAAAAGAGCGAAGGGATGTTACATATGTCCCACTAGAAAATGTTACAATTAAAGGGAAGGTTGTTGAAGACAAAGATGTTCCTTATAATCCGTCTATATTCACAGTTAAACTTTTAAATGTTTTAGAGGGATGTGTTCCAAATAATGTTAAATTAATAGAAGTATGGAGTTATTTACCAAATTTTTCCGATCAGGTTAGGTCCAAAGAGATAGTAATAGTTAGAGGTAGGCTGGAAGAGATATTAAATCGGAATAATATTTTTTATGGTTACAGAATTTTAATTTCTCCATGGGATGACTACATATGTGGTAGATATACTATTAAGATAGAAACCTTGAACAAGAAATTGTAATGAGTGGTCCTTATGTTTTATCAAGAAGTAGGATGGTTTAAAGGGTCACTTCACCAACTGGTTAAAAAGTTAGAGACTAGAAGCTACATTATGAAGAGCAATCCTTTATCTCAATCTTGGCGAGCCTGCCCTGCTTACGGAGCTATAGACGTATTATCGCAAATTTCTGACTGCGCTATCATTATGCATAGCCCTAGAGGGTGCGCCCATTATAATGTTTGCTTCAATATGAGGGTCATGTACGGATCATCTCGATCTAAAAATAGTAAATTTCCTTTAATTGCTTGTTCGGAAATTTCCGAGGATGATATAATTTTTGGTGGAATAAATAAATTAAAAAAGATCATCATAAAAGTTATGGAACTATATAAACCAAAATTATTAGCCATTGTTAGCACGTGTGTCCCTGAACTGATAGGTGAGGAGATTAGTGATGTAATTTTTCCTCTAAAGAAAAATAAAATAATTATACTAAGGTGTAGCGGGTTCTCTAGCCGAACTCATGTGGATGGAATTCTTGAAGCGTATAAGAAATTAATTGATCTAATCCCCGAGCAAGATACGTCAGAAAGTCCTTATGTTAATATAATAGGGGAAAAGAGTACTGAACCTGGTGGAGAAGCCGACTTTAAAGAGATATCTACCTTACTAAATCAACTCGGCATTAAAATACTTGTAAGATTTGTGAGAAGTCTAACTCTTGACTCTCTACTGGAACTTCCAAAGGCACGACTTAACATTCCTAGATGTTTAGAAGTAGCCTATGAACCATGTGTCCTAATGGAAAAGAGGTTTAAAATACCATTTATAGATCAGTCTTTCCCACTAGGCATAGACGAGACATCCAGATGGCTACATCTCGTTGCTGAATATTTTGGAAAAGAAAATAAGGCATTAAAAGCAATTAGAGAGAATGAAAGAAAGTACAGAGCAAAGTGTAGAAGTCTCGAGAAATACCTTAGAGGTAAAAGTATCGCTATAAGTGCTGGAGGAGGAAAAGCATTGACACTAGTCAAATTTGCACATAATATTGGAATGAATGTTGTATATGTAGGCATATATACATCCCTAAGGGGGAGAGTTCTTCAGGAGTTTATAAGTATTTCAAGGAAAATTAATCCTGAAATTATCATAGAACCTAGTTTTTATGAAGAAGAAGAGGTTTTACAAGAACTAAAACCAGACATTTTCATTAGTAATCCATCTCACGCATTTATAGCCTTAAGAAGCGGCATTGCGTATGATGCTGTACACCAAGCTCCTCAAGTAGGATATGCGGGGACCTTAAATTTATTGAAAAGATGGGTAAGTGCCATTAAGCATCCAGTTTATGACCTATTAGGGCTCAAGAGGATGAATAGAAATGTCCATTAATCCCCTTATGTCTGATGCCTTATTCGGTGCAGTATGTGCTGCCATCGGAATAAAGGAAACAACAACTTTAATTCACGGTCCTGTAGGGTGCAGGTATTTTATTCATTCTAACATAGATGCTCAAGAGATGTTAGGATATCCGCGGTTTATACTTCCATGTACATCTGTAATGGAGACGGATATTCTTTTTGGGGGTAATATTAAACTAGAAAAGGCATTAACAAAATTGGTGAAGATATATCCATCAAAGTTCGTCATTGTATTGATGTCATCATCGTGTAGTATAATTGGCGATGACATCAACTCAGTAGTTGTTTCCTTTGAGAAAAAATATAAAATACCAACATTGGGTGTTGATGTTCCAGGATTTGGAGGGGATGTAAACTCAGGTTTTACAAGGGTTGTAACGTCATTATTAAGTAAGTTTGCAAAAACTTCATCACAAAAGATCGAAAAAAGCGTTAATATTATTGGAAGTATGGTCGGCATTTTTAACTGGAAAAATGATCTCAAAGAAATAAAACGGTTATTCAAAAATATGGGTATTAAGGTCGTTTCTACTATTTGTGCAGATTGCACTTTAGAAGAGATAATCAATTCGCCTAAAGCCGAAATAAACGTTGTTTTAAATGAAGAATTCGGACTGGAAATTGCTAGATTTATGGAAAAAGAGTATGGAATACCTTATGTGGGTTATAACTGTTTTTTACCCTATGGTTTTACATCAACTTATGAATGGTTTACGAGTATCGGGAGAGAGTTGGGCATTAATGTGGAAATGGTATTAAAAAGAGAGGAAAAAAGAATAAAAGCAAAAATATTCCCATTCATTGCTAGTTTTGGACAAATTCATTTACTTAGGAATTTTCCTATAGCCATATTTGGAAATACTTCGCAATCGACCGGATTAGCTAGATTTCTATCTCTAGAACTTGGTATGGAACCTGTTCTTTTCGGGTTAAAGATAACTAACAAGCACTCAAATAAGCTTATTGACACACTTAAAAAAGAAACCGAAATAAATCCAATTATCATTAAGAAACCTGACATGAATGATGTAAGAAATTCATTAGTAGCTACAAACCCCAAAATAATTTTCGGCAGTACATTTGAGAGAATAATTGGAAAAAGTATAGGTATTCATGGTTTTGTCCCCTTTTCGTATCCCGTATTTGATAAGGTTTTTATTACGGATAAACCGTATGTAGCATATAAGGGCATACTGACGCTTCTCGAAGAAATAATAAACATAAGATATGATCTTCCATATTATTTACCTTATAAAGATGAGTCAAGTTAACTATTTATACTGCCAGGTATCGTTCTAATTGTTTTAGGTTTAAATGTGATACTGCTTCTCTGTAGGGAGCGAGTATTTCAATTAATTTACGGGTACAAATGTGCATTTTAGGGTCAACACCTAAAATTTTAGCAACTGCAGTTATAAATTTACGCGATGCATTTTTCATTTTTTCCTCGATTTTTTCCTTACTTTCATGAAGAAAGATAGTGCTGTTCTTATTCGTGGAGCTACTTTTCCTTTCACCTGTTAGAGAGGGAAACATTTCCAAGAGAATCAGAACTTCAGGAGAACCAGTCAATTCCCTTGAAAGAAGTAAAGAGTTTCTATTTTCTAGTCCACTAATTATCGCATTTGGCCTTAGATACGTTATTTCCGAAAGTTCGAAAAGGAGGTGGTATATATCAAGTACTGTTGCATTCATCCTTTTCTGGGGAGGTAATCCCCTTTTAAATTTTCCATAAGATACTTTCCTAGCTATATCTCCAAGAATTCTATGAAACTTGCATGAAAAAATAAAATCAGAGGAAAAAATTATGTGTTTGAAGCCAAGGGACTTAAGAATGATAACCCTATATTCTTTAAATTTGTTAACTATTTCTGACTGGACATTATAAATATATATTGGTAAGAAATCTTCTAGAAGAACAATTACATCAAAATTTAACTTTAACGTATTCCTTAAATAATTAATAACTTGAATTAGTAAAAGCGAAGATATACTGATAAAACCGAAGGAAAGATATACGACGTATAATTTTCTCATTTTTTCCTTATTTAAAGTGCCAATAATTTCATGAATGAAGTTTTTATTGTTAACCATGGCATCACCTATTCGCTTATGGGAGTTGGAAGCATATTTTCTTCCACTGTTATATCCCAAAAAATTCTAGATAAATATATATTCTCTTTATAGTTAAATGGTTCTAGCGGTTTTCCCATAGCTTCCTTTATACATGCCAAGGGTAGATTTGCACCAGCTGCCTTAGCTAGGTAGATGCTTCCACCTGGAACAAAATTTATATCAATTAAAAAATACTTATTGCCAGAAACTATGAATTCAAATTCACAAAACCCTGTAATTTTAAAATGCTCAATAATCCTTTTAACAATATTAACTAATTTTTCATCCTTAACTGTTCTTGAGACCATACTTAATGTTCTTCTACCTCTTAAGATAAAAAGCTTCTCTCTTGGAACTATTCCTGTAATGTTCCCGCTTTTAAGGGTGTATGAATCCGCCGCTCTTTCATATCCATTAATGAATTTTTGCGCGATGAATTCGATTTTTTTTTAAAAAGCGTCTCTACACGCCGAGCATGCTTTTGATCCTTTATTATGAAAACATACTTTCCATCAGTTCCGAATCTGGGCTTAATTACGAACGGATATTCGAATATCTTGGTAGCTTCACGTACACTATTTACCAGGAAAGTGTCGGGATAGCATACATTTATTTTCTTCAAATACAACGTAAGCTTGGCTTTATCTCGAAGCCTTTTAATAATTTTAACATCCGATGATGGTATTAATACAGGTTCTTCTTGTACATTTTTAATGTTGTTTATTCTAGATAGAGAAATTATCTCCCATTCCCTTGTAGGTATTATCACTTTTATGTTATTTATTTTTTGAATAAGTTTCTTAACGACAGCTAAAAATTTACGTGGATATTCATATCTTTTAATAAAATACGAAAAATCGCATAACCACAATCCTCCACAATATTTTGAGTAACCAAGTCCTATGATTTTCATATTTCGAATGTTGCTTTCTTTAAGACATCTTATTACATTGTATGCTTCCCTTGTGTGTGCGGAGGTTACGAGTACAGTCAACTCTTCCATCTTCTTTCCCGTATCGTATCTCTTCTATATTTTTCAGAGTTTAATATTAATATGTCTTGAACGGCCTTGAAACTTAAACTTACGGGAGTCCCAAAGATTTTTGCAATCGCTAGAGATTTTAATAAATTTTCCAAAATTTCAATCCGATAGAATGCTTCGTCGATGTTTTCCCCAAGACTCACTATACCATGGTTAAATAGAATTATGAAATTGGAGTCTTTTACGGCTTCCTTAACTTTCATAGCTAGTTTTTGTGTGGTAGGTGTTACATACTCGACATAGTTTATGTTTCCTAAATATACAACCTGTTCAGGGTGAAAAAAGTCTAGTTTAATTCTGCAAATAGATAATCCTGTGAGTAGTGGAGGATGAACATGAATTATGGCATTAATGTCCTTTCTGGTCTTATAAATTTCGATGTGCATCAATGCTTCTGAACTAGGTTTATGCGCACCTTTCTTTACATTTCCATTGTAATCTACTGTTATAATATCGCTGGATGTTAATTCATAAAAGGGGATACCACTAGGGGTTATTAATATTCCATCATTTGTTCTTAGACTAATATTTCCACCAGAACCAATTGTGAGATTTCTTTCATAGATCTTATGCGCTATGGTTATTATTTCTTCCTTTAAATCTATCATTCTAAACACCTTAAAGCTTCTTCAATGATATCTAATGCTATATTTGCCTTATCTGCATCGATTGTTAACGCTGGTGTTATGTAAATAACATTGGAGTATTGTCCTGTAATATATATTATCACCCCGCGTTTAATACAAGAAATACACAGTTTCTCGGCTTCTTTTGTGGCTGGTGTTTTAGTTTTTCTATCTTTTACGAGTTCCACACCTATCATTAATCCCTTTCCTCTAACATCCCCTATAATTTCGTACTTTTCTTGCATTTCACGGAATCGATTTATGAATATACTCCCTACTCTGCATACATTCTTAAGTACTTCCCGCTTTGATACCATGTTCAAAACCTTATTCGCTATTACGCAGGCCAACGGATTCGCCATATAGGTACTAGTCTGAAATAGCGGGGTCCAACAGTCTATGATCTTAGAGTTTGAGGCTATCCCTGCGAGGGGTATTAAACCATTAGATATTCCCTTCCCAAAAACTAAAATATCAGGAACTACATTTTCTTGTTCAAACGCAAATAATTTCCCGGTTCTTCCTATACCTGTTGATATTTCGTCTAAGATGAGAAGAATTCCATATTTATTGCACATTTTCCTAAGGGATGGTAAAAATTCTTTAGGCGGCACTATAACTCCATTATTTCCCTGAATGGGTTCAACTATAATTGCTGAAATATTTTCAATACCAGAAACAGGATTTTCTAAACTTTCTTCTAGTAAATATATACAGGAGAGGGAACATTCGGGGTACTCTAAACCCAAAGGACACCTATAACAATAGGGATATGGATAAAAATAAACTGTAGGTATTAGAGGCAAGATCCTTTGCCTATATTCTCTTCGAGCAGAAACTGACAAAGCCCCAAAAGTTTTTCCATGAAAATTTCCATAGAAACTTATATATCCTATAGCTGCAGTAAAATATCTGGCTAATTTTAATGCTACATCAACAGCCTCCGCGCCGCTACTGCAAAGGTAAAATTTCTGAAGTTTGACTGGCATTAAATTAGCAAAAGTTTTCAATAGTTCCAGTTTGTAAGGCGTGCCCCATCGGGGAGCAAGAGTTAGTATGTCAATTTGTTTTTTCGCAATTTTACAAATTTCTGGATGTGAGTATCCGAGTATTGCTGTTCCAAATCCAGAAGTCAGGTCAAGTAGCCTATTTCCCTCTATATCAAAAATGTATACCCCCTCAGCTCTTTCCCATACAAGATACTCCTCCAATTTTCCATGTGCAGACCTTGTTTCATAATTATTGAGCACCTTATAAAACTCCTCAGTCTTTTTCCCAGGGGGGGTCACCTTGATTAATGGACCCTGCATACGCCAACACTCCCGTCCCCTGCTATAGACTTGTTCGAGTCAATATATAACATTTTCGTCATGCGACCAATCTGCTGGGTTTATTTGTCCATATGACACATTAGGGGTGATGCAATTCATGCCCTCTATTACTTCGTTGTCGACAAATGTATATTAAGTCTACCTGAAGTTGGTTTTCCTTAACATATTTCTGGACACAATCTTGAATTTTGCACCTATGTATTTATGTTTTCCGTAAATGACGAACATCTGTTGGTCCTGGTCTCTTTTCACTGTTTTAGCATTACTTAATAATCGTTCAATATTCCTGTTTTTCTCGATATTTCTTTTAATTACGTATCAAAACTTTCTTAGGTATACAAACTTGTGCTATGTCTAGTTTTCAGCACAGTTTCTTATTCTTGCTGTTTTTCGCACAAAACTAGATAAAAATAAATATAGCTATATTTTCTAATAACTATTCTCTTAAACTTTTTGTTTTCAGCAATTCTCTTGTTATGTAATTTGTAAGACTCTATCATGTCTTGTAGATTTTTGATGCTGAGTTTTATTGGGTAATTTCCTTAAATATTAAAGCGAATTTTCCTCTATAGATCTTTTAGAGAACCTAATTATCTTAATTAAATGCTTAGAACCTTCTCAAAGCTTTTGTGTACAACATATTTTACGTTTTACGTACGAGTATCCTAGTCATCCCAATACTGTATTAGTGGTTCATATCAGATGACTTAGCATTATTCCTAGATTCGGAATAGAAGGCTTTTACTTTAGCTCCTTATTCTCAATGATATTCTCAACAACATTTTTCCTAACGTAAACATTTTGTATCTATTAGCACAATTATATATTGTGTTGTTTTGTTTAATCCTATTCATGGGTGTATTTGTTGAGGAGAAAGTTGGATCAGCTGCTTGTTAAGGATATTGCTAGGCAGCGAATTGAGCTTTTGTTTGAGATGGCGGATAAAATTTATAGGCAGTACCCCGATTTAGCGCAACGCTACATCGATTTAGCCCGTAAAATCGGCATGAGATGCAGAGTTAAAATTCCCAGCTGGTTAAAGCGTAGAATTTGTAAACATTGTAAAAGTTTTCTTATTCCAGGTGTTAATTGTAGGGTTAGGCTTCGTACAAATAGGTTTCCTCACCTGGTTGTTACATGTTTAAAGTGTGGTAGACAGATGCGTTACCCGTATAAGATAGGTGGTAAAAGTGCCAAAAAGGTTTAAGACGTTGATTAGCGAGGTTCGACACGCATCAGCAACTATTAGAATAGGAAAAGCAGGTATCACTGAGGGTTTAATTAAGGAAATTAAAAAGAATCTTGAGGCTATGGGAGTTGTTAAAGTTAAGATTTTACGTTCTGCTTTAACCCACGGGGATAGGTTTGAACTGGCTAGAAAGGTTGCTGAGTTAACTAACACGAAGCTCATCGAGGTTAGAGGTAGAACTTTCATAATTGCTTCTCCTTTCGGTAAAAGAAAGGTTTTTAAGGAATAATTATATTTGTTGTCTGCACTATTATCGTCTTCTTGTATTAATGTTAGGAGAGTATGAGTATGGCCACGGTGTACGATGTCCCTGCCGATATATTAATTAGGAGAATAGCTGAAGAGTTAAAGAAAAGCGATAAAATTAAGCCTCCAGAATGGGCTGCTTACGTAAAAACCGGAGCACACAAGGAGAATCCACCCGTTGACCCCGATTGGTGGTATATTAGATGCGCATCTATTTTAAGAAAACTTTACGTTCATGGGCCAGTTGGCGTTTCGAGGCTGAGAACCGCGTATGGTGGTAGAAAAAATAGAGGAGTGAAACCGGAACATTTTAGAAAAGGTAGTGGGGCCATCATTAGAAAGATTCTTCAACAGTTGGAAGAGGCTAAACTAGTTGAAAAAGTCGATAAATCTGGTAGAAGGCTCACCCCACTTGGTAGATCGTTTCTCGATAGGCTGGCGTACGAGGTAAAGCTTAAACTTCAAAAGGAAATACCAGAACTTAAGAAATATTAGTTTAATTGGAGATGATATCGTTGTCTGAGGACGAGGAACTAGAGGAAATACAGAGAAGGAAACTGTTAGAGTTGCAGAGGCAAATAGCAGAGGCTCGGCGAAGAGAAGAAATGAGAAGACAGCTTGAAATGCAGAAACAAG
>Ga0180302_10000537_pt1 | contig 16873 bp, 9 predicted proteins | sample GuaBasSediGuay17_FD_121794 | JGI IMG/M metagenome (GOLD analysis project Ga0180302, IMG submission 121794) | Subseafloor sediment microbial communities from Guaymas Basin, Gulf of California, Mexico - Guay17, Core 4571-4, 12-15 cm | ecosystem: Environmental > Aquatic > Marine > Hydrothermal... | reverse complement strand
TCAATAAGGACTATAATATAAATTATTTTTTATATAATAAAATATAGAGATTTGATTTGCCGAGAGAAGTAAGAATGATTCTATTATCCCCCGAGATAGCGTACTTATTTAGACTTATGAAATGGGGTATGGATACGATCAGTGTCTATGACTCAAAAATTAAATATAAATTCTGTATATATAAAATTCCTATTAGCTATTCCCGAAGACGACTCATCAAAAACATAAGGAATCTGGAAACATTAGGCCTTATAAAAGTATTGTACATGACACATCGCATGATTGAGATAGAGGTATCACAGAGTATTGTTAAATTAATTGAAAAAATGGCAAAAAAATTTGATAAATGCAGTTTCGAATTTAACACGATAGGACTAAGATTTATAATCTTTCTTATGACATGTCCATATGATAAAACTAGCGATGCTCTATCTGGTGCTTTAGGCATCTCGATAAGAGGGATTAGAAAGTGCATAAAAAAACTTTATTGTCTAGGATTAATCAATAAAAAGCTTGACGTTACGGATACAGGTATTAATACAATAGACATATTTACGTCTACGCCACTCAGTAAAAGCTTATCAATATCCCTCGTTACTGATCCACTACTTTCATTATCACTCTTAGCTCCCAAAGTAAAGATAAGTACGCTAGTAGGAAATATAAAAAAGATCATTAGAGACATAATAAAGTTTAATGAAAAATTAGGCCAAGAATTTGATAAAATATTATTCCTGTCGATTAGCGATAAAACTAGAGTACCTTCATTTGTAAATTACCTATCATATCTCATAGATATGCCGACATATATTCTGCCTTTGACATATCCAGCTAGGAAAATGAATAATGTGATTAGGAGGACATGTATAACACAGACTAAGCTGCTGAACCTATTATATAAAAATATACAGTTTGATGCATCAAAATTTTTGAATACATATCCCAGAGAGATATGGTATATCTCTGAACTTATTGAAAACTCTTCCGATAATAAAACATTGGTTGTCCTATTCGCCCCATATGCCATAGCATTTCCAATTAGCTATTTTCTAGCTGGAGGGGAAATCGAGAACAAAATAACAAGTTTTTCACCAAAAACATCGAGAAGCGTTATTGTTTTCTTTAGGCTCGACGATAGCATAAATTACCTCGCCAATAATATAAATGAGATAACATCTCTTAAGCAACTTCATAAATTTCTTTACGATGCTTTTCGAAACATGAACACGATAGAGATTTTATGGAATTATAACACAGAGTACCCATCAAAAATCCGTATTAGGGTATGCAAAAAAATTAATCCTGATCGCATCTTTACCTTGGAGGATGGTGACCTCACCAATACGAATTTTTCTATTGTACCACTTGGAGAACTTAGACTCCAAAACCTATCCTATCTATCTAGATTAGGAATAATAGATATCTTGGGCGAAATAAATATTTTGGGCGAACCAATAATAGGCTTAAAGAAATCAAAAGAAAAATGGATCAACGAGAAGAACGATAAACCTGATCTATCATTCATCATAACTGCGGAGAAAGGCAGCCAAAAGCTTAAAGTTAAAAAATCGAGCTATGGATATCTTCGGAGAATTCTTAATGATGGATCTATTTATGGCATTCACTTTGGTGGAAATCGTGTAGAGTGTATCTATGATGATTTCTCTTATAGCCCAATAGTTCAAAGTAGAACGAAACATTTTATACAGATACTATTTATTGCCCCGACAATCATTAACCCAGATATATTGACATGCTATCATCTATTTGTAAACAACGCAGAAGTTATTATTGATGGCGAAGTTGTATGGAGAACTATATAGAAACAGCATTAGATTAACCTCTATACCATAAAAGTTTTCATCCCTATTCAAAAAATAATGACATTACTTAACTTTCCCTGTTCTGTTTTTACTAGTCCTCTAGTTTTGTGTTCCCACTGGATATTCTCTCCTAGGGTTTTCCAATTAGAGGATCTATACCGTGGACACTTAATAAAGCTTTTTAAACCCCCAAAAATGGCCCCTTAACCTAAATAGGACTACAAAACCAATTAGAACCGACAAAGAAAACGACAAGGATCGGGAAAATGATGCCATATTTCGCTCAAAAAATTGAAAAAATGAGGAAATCAAGATATGTATTTGATTTTTTTCATTCCCTATTTGATGAATCATCCTGATGAATTCATGGAGGAGGTATTGTCTTCCATACACACTCACCATCTATCTCTATGCAGGCATCCGTAATAAGCATATGGTTTATAATCTGCACATTTGGATCCAACAAGCTTGGGCGTTTAAACGCAATATCCATAAAGTTTTGAGTGTTTGAAATAACCATAAAATCTATCTTTTTGGGAGCACCTACAAGCTCATTAACACCAATGTTTATGCCATATACTGTTGACCGCTCTAATATATATTTCAAATACTTGTATTCGGTTTTCTCAACTCTTATTCGCACTCTACCAGAAATAGTCTCAACTCTCAAAATGCATTCAGGTTCTGATAATCGCCGCAATAAATTTTTTTGATGCTTCAATCCAAAAATCGGTTCGCCTAATAAATTAATAACGCCATCTACTTCAAAAAAACCTTTTTCCACAAAGAAAGGTATATTAAATATCCAAAGCCTACCTAGAGGTATCTCATAAAAAGTAAAGGACGCTTTTCCAAAAGTACTTCCAATAGGACTTAAGTTAAATTCCTCTGAAGCACGATATCTCGGCGTAATAAACAGCGAGGAAGAATTATCGGAATTTATGTTCCAACGAATCGCTATCTTCTTACACGACGTAAATGCATCATTCAATACACTCCGAAGTCTTCGATAATTATCCTCCATTTTTTTAAAGTCATTTTTAAGTTTCAACATACTATCGGAAAACCTTGTTACTTCAATTATAGCTGCTCCTTTGGACGCAACTTCGCTTGGTCTGATTAAATGGTTCAAGTAGAGACAGAAAACGCGTGGGGCAAGTAGAACTACAAATGAGCCGCCCTTGATTTTTCTAATTATATAGCCCGCCAACTTCCTTACCTCACCCAATAGAGACCTTTTGACTCTCTCTGTTTCGATTTTCGATGAGCCTGCAAGATATGTGCCCAAAATTCTAGTGCATGCATAATGAGATGCTACTACTACTCTCTCATAATATCTTGTCCTAGGATATACAAATGGAAAGCCAACGACACTAAATTTTCCAGAAAGATTATTAGCTATCTCCTCAACAATTTGAGCCAGCCTCTTATTGTAGTCTATCCCTATAACAAACACCTGCCTACTATTAAGTATGTTTTCGGTACTCTCTTGTAGGATAAACTCTATTTGTTTGGATAGACTAAATATTAAATTAGAGATATCCTCTTCGTCGCAATCAAAAAAATTATACAGACTATTGGGCTCAACCTCTACTCTCATAATATCTGCTAGATGTATTTTGTCTTCTGAACACACTCTCAATAATTTGCTTCCAAGCTTAGTAACCTTTAAATCATCCGATATTAAACCGATTTGTTTAAGCTTATCTATGATTTTTTTCACGCCACGTTTAGACATATTAAGAAAGAGAGATAGGCTATCTTTCCATGAAAAAAAGGGGTACAAGCTTAGAAGCAGGAGTAACTTATAATGCGTATATGTAAATACTCCTACACGCCGGCCATGTAATCTATATAATACTTCAAAGATTTCTCGATATTTAGGATACAACCGGATGACTATCGATTTCGTATGCTTTTCCATAGATAATACATCGTTTTTCATAAGCCACTTTAACGATTGACAGAAATAGCTATAATGCATACCACTATCGCTACCGACCACATCCATTAAGGGAAAACATGTTTTTTCTCCCGAGGGATAAATAACTACTAGCTTTTTTATGCTAGAGTCTTCACAATCTATCTTATGCTCGCCAGACAATACGGCATGTACGAGATTAATTATGCCATCACAAAACATTATATCAAAAGACATAAACACAACACCAATGTTAAAAATATAGCATAGTAATTATTAATTCCAGAAAAAGCTATGAAGACTTTTTATTTTTTCTCTGTCTCTCTTTTTTCAGTTTTACTATTATAATCGCAACGGCACATGTAACTGATAATGCTACAAGCAACATTTGAACTTTCTTATGTATCACCTTAACACAAATGCTTACTATTGTTACGTGGCCAGCTTTATCATAAGCTTCTATATCCAGAATATGCTCGCCATCTGTCAATTCTATATATATTTCTTGTGATACTATATCCACATCATACCGCTGAACCCCATCAACAAGTATAGATATATTCATTATTGCTATATTATCACTAACTGATAATATAACATGGAGTTTTTTGCCTAATATGTAGCTTTTATTGCCAGGCGATATTACAGAAATCGTAGGAGGGGTCAGATCTATATACAACACTATACATTTACGGGCAGTATTTCCAGCGAGATCTCTTACAACAACCTCGATTATATGAGAACCTTCAGATAGATTCCGAATAGTATAATTGTTACCAGCTACGGTAATATTAGTGCTGTTATCAATTATGACATATTGCCTCGTCTCACCACTATTATCATAGGCTTGCCACTCTATGGTGATTACTGGAGAATAATTGAAATAGGTTTCGTTTTCCGGAGCTAGAATCTTCAAGTATGGTTTCAATCTATCTACAACTATCTCAACTTTTATTTCACCGATATTCTGCACAGCATCGTATGCCCTTATTCTAACTACATGTGTTCCATCACCTAGACGAACAGTATAGCTATCATTTGATCCGACATTTATCCAACTGCCATAATCAATTAATATCTCGCTATGATCAACCCACAGATCATCATATACACACCATTTTATAGTCACAGTATAAGTGTTGACAAATGATACACCGCTATACACACATGCTGGCTCTAAAAGAATGACACTTGGTTTCTCCGTATCCACAAAAAATACGACATATGCACTATCAAAATTTCCAGCAAAATCATACGCCTTAATACATACCTCATGGCTCCCAGCCTCAGTAATATTTAATAAAATGCTAGTAACATCAGCATCAAGAACTGCAAAAATATGTTTATCTAAATAAACCTCGAAGTGTGATATTCCAATATTATCAGCAGCACTCCACAAGATAGGAACACTAATATTGAAAACAGTATCGTTTGCTGGTTGAATTATTGCTATTTCTGGTGGGGTAATATCCCTTACCAAAAACACGTCATACTTATCCACCTCGTTAAAGCAATCTATAGCCACAATTGTCAAATTTAAAACACAGTCAGAAGGATAACCCGTGGTATTTAAAACTGTTTCTAAACTAACAATCTCATTATTCGTTCCCCTCGAAAAAACCAAAGTATCATTGATATAAACATTAATTTCCTCTATAACATGTAGCCCCCTAGCACTAATCTTTATCGGCACAATGTCGCCTATTGCTGTGTAATCCGTAATATTTGCAGAAACTATGATACTTGACGTCCAATTAAGAATTTTATCGATTATGTAGGCCCTCTCTACGCTACCATTTACTGATTCGAATGGAAAAGCAAAGAATATCAATCTATACATATCATCATATATTATCGCAGCACACTCATTCTCTGGGTCGTAGGAAAATAAACAATTGGAACCACAACATGCTTCTATTACATCAAGCGATATACCATTACATGCACTATCCGAACCCGTAAGGCTATATTTCTCTCCCTCAAAGATTGTTTGATTTTCACCTTCAATACTGGTAGCATTTATATCATCAGATATGAACCTAGTTTTTAGATAAATTTCAAGCCACTCTGAATCGGCATAATACACGTGATATGCGATATCCTGACCCGCTATAAACATCTGACCAGCCGCCCATAAATACTTACCAATTATGTCTCGCTCTCCAGAGAACGGATACCCCCATCCATAAAACAGTACTATCCTTATTGACCTCATTACTATCTCTTCTGGAGGAAAACCTTTCGAACAAGCATTCCAATAGAGATAGTCTATATACTCGGTTAAGCCTATATCTCTCAGAGCCTCATCATAATAACCCCAAGCACCAAAATCTTCATCATAATCAATAACTAGTAGAGGGATGTATGAATTCCAGACACATATGTTTGCAACAGTATCACTTGACGATATAAATGGGCTATTGGCCACAACAGTTATGTTGTACAAGCCATCTGATATGTTTGTTGTGTTCCAATCAAAATAAAAGGTGTGTGAGGACGAATTATATGTGGGGACCGCAACACAGCTCCAAGAATCATTATATATTGTTAAACTCATTGACCAGTTATTTATTCGGACCGCTACCACATCTATCATGATTCTAACACTCGACCAGATTATATCCCCTGAATGGGGACTTTTGATTCTAACCTTTAATGACGGAACGACAAACATCGTTGAAGAGCAATCTTCACCCATAATATCCACCGCCCTTAATGTAACATTAAGAGAACCAAAACCAAAGGACGTCACATTTATAGTGATATTCTCCAAGTATACTCTACTATTTACCGTTTTGTTAAACACAAGTGAATTGTTTATATAGACCTCAACCCTACTAATATTGTTTCTACTTCTCGCCGCGAGAGACAAATTTAAAAATTCATTCTCCCCCTCAAAAAAACTTGTATAGTGATAAATGTTTGCTACAGGCCTATCCATCCACTCAAGAATCTTGGCCATAGCATCTATGCGCCGGCTACTCCCATTAATGGACTCGAATGGAAAGGCAAAATATACTAACCTATATTCGCCGTCATATGCTATAGCTGCACCAGTTTCCATATCTGAATCATAATACATAAGCAGATAGGATCCATTATAAGGCGCTATCTCGGATGGATAATTATTATTGTTCGCACCATAAGAACCATATAGTCGGTATGACTCCCCCTCAAAAAATGTGCCACCTACACCATTTACCACTGCTGAGCCAGTGTTGTCATTTTCAAAAATTGCCTTTAGCCAACAATTATACCATGAAGTATTACCAATATCATAGCCAATATCTTGCCCCGATATAAATAGCTGTCCTGCTTTCCTTAAAAAACCCTGCAATACACTACGCTCACGCTCAAACAGGGTTGATGCGAAATCATTTCCCGTAAACCAAATTGCAACAACAACATTATCCAAAATTTCCCTAGGAGGCGGTCCTTGTTGGCTATTATTCCAATATAAAAAGTCCTTCCCGCAACTGTAGCCCATCCCTTCCAGCGCCTCTATATAGTATGTTTCAAAGCAATCTCCCACATCGTCATCAACAACTATTATCGGCGGAACACTATCCAGAACATATACGTTTACGTGAGAGCTGGCGGTTCTGTAATTAGCATCCGTGGCATTAACTACTATGCTATATGCACCATTTTCCAAACCATCTATCGCAAATTGGTACTCATACGACGAATCCCACAGCTTAATAGAATCTATTACCCTGATCCATGAATCATTTTTTATCGCTATACTAACAGAAACGGGGGGTTCACCACCAGAGGTATTAATAGTCACTCTTGCTGAGTCTAATAAAACAGTTTCGTTCCTAGGCTCTATTATAGAGATCCTTAAGGCTTCATCATTTTCACTGTCATTATGAATACTCTCAAATGTGTTTTTGGAAATTCCTACATGCCCCGATTTTGCCATCTGTTCTTGCGTTTGTATGCCTAATAAAAATCTATATATAAAAATATTTGAATAACAAAAACCGAAAAACAGTAAGAACAATACTACTGCAACAAATGATCTCCTCATCAGAATTCACCCCCTTAGCAGATAGAAGAAAAAAAGAAAAAATCATACTCCCCTATCCAAATCTCCTCTGCCCCTATATTTTCTCTTTATCTCCCTCATAACCAATATTACGGCTTCAGAAGCAGCAATAATCGCTAAAATCCACACAAATATCCAACTTATGCCGCCAGCTGTTACGGTCTGTTTTATCGTAGTTATATTAGAGACCCCTGTTACGTTTTCAGAGGGCTGTGAGACACCTTCTTCAAACTTGTAATATACGATATATTCAGATGTTGTATTATGATAAATAATCCGACGCGTTGATGTATAGTTATCAATGAAACTCACAAATGTATAGTTCCCTATCCTCGTTGGAACGGAAAGTTCATAGTAGCCCTCAAGCACAAAGCCACTTTCGTTTTGAGGAGTACCATTTAGATAATAAGTAAATGGCTCGATCCTCCAGCCGTTTATATCATATGCATGCACACTAAACTCAAAGAATCGTAACACATATACCCTATCATTTTTCACATCAACAACCAATGAAAAGCTAGTGTCAGGAACTATAAAGCTATAGTTGAAAAAACCATCCACTACTTCCACAGGGGTACCATTGACATAGACATCAGGATCTGCAGGAATATTGTATCCAGCATAATAGGTATATCCTAAAATACTCGCTAATCTCCCAGGTATAAGCACAAAACTACTTGGAAATATATGAGAACTAACCTCATTAAAAACAAACACCGCCATATCCCTGGTATATGTATCAAAAATATCGTGGACAGAGTCCTCAGCATAAACAGAAACACTGAAAGTACCCTTCATCTTCCAGCTAGGCACAAAATCAAGAACAAGATATCCCACATCACCACAATCAATAAAATTATATGAAATAACATCATCTATAAGACCATACGGATCCATTATCTTCAATGCGCCATACTCAGCATAGTAATAAATCATAACTCTATGAGTAGAATTAAATATAGTCACATTGATATAGCTCACAAACATACTCCCCCAACAGTCATATATAGACACATTTAATCGGCCACTTGATCCACTAAAACATGACGCTGGCTCCACACCACGAATATAAAATTCAACCTCAGAAATCTCTAATGACCAATCAACAGACAATGCCAAGGAGCCATAATACTCCGCAATACTAGTAATATTAATCATTCCCCATGAAGCTAAACCCAAGTACCAAGAAAACTGCCGAAAAACAGATACATTCAAATAATAATCAATCAATCCCACCAAGTCATACCAAGACCATGGCACAATATTAGAATTAAAATATAGACTAGCTGGAACTCCAATAATAGGATGAATTGCCGCACCTATCTCATCCACAGCCCATGAATAGCCAGTATATATTTGAATATCATAACTAGCAGCCAAAAACGTAGTCAATGCCGAGACCAGAAAAAAAAGTAAAAATAAAAAACAATACCTACGCCTCATATCCCTCAACCATCCACCCATCATCTATATTTCCCAAGTAAATACCAGTGTAAGCCTAAACTTATAGCCCCTACCAGCCTGAAGATGTATCCCCGTCTCATTTTTAAAATACAAAAGAATAAACCACCTAGCCTCATAACTCCAATCTTCTGGCCTTGAATCTGTTAACAGATCCACACCTAGTTCGTAAATAGTAGTACTTGAAGACACCACAACAATTGTATCCATAATGAAGGTAAAATGTGTTGAATTATAGCTGTATTTGAGGACCTCAAGATCATCTGAATCAGTATAAGAAGCATATGCATATGTAGGCATCGTATATTGATTAAACCAACTACCAAAAGATATCCTAAGCCTCTCATGAATATAATTATTACTATAAGAATCCTTATAAAAATCAAAACCATTAGTGCTGTAGCCATCAGTCGCACGTAACGAAAATGAGTCGTCTGTTATTCCAGAGAATAAATACTTATATAAAGTCTCGCAAAACTGCCTAGTGAAAGGCTGAGTGAAATAAATACAATAATAAATCCCAATAGTTTCATTAGCACTAACCTCAATATGCGGCGACAACACATCATGAACCAGTAGGACATATTTACCGGAATAACTCATAAACAAACCAACCTCTGTTATGTTTATATCATCTACCGGCGTAAAAAATCCCAAGATCGTTATGTTATAGTGCGTATTATTGACTTTTCTAAATGTATCTGGTTTCGTCATAGTATAATTACGGAACAAATTGAAATCATCATACTGTGGCGTCCCCGTACCAGTCCCTATCGCCATCCGCAGACCACCAGCTTTAATACCACAATTTTCAGTATCTATCATTCCCTTAAACACAGTACCATCATGATACCTCATCTCTAAGAGGTCTTGAGGATGTGGCGTCTCTTCGGCAGCCCCAAACCATGTATCAAAAATTAACGCAAAGAAATTCATTGTCAAAACTCCATATCTTCCATCACTAAGTATCTCAAATCTAGTACCATTATCCCTAATTATTCCAACATCACAATATATTGGATTTTTCCTAATTGGCAACTCCCTTGCATACTTGTCCTGCGCTCCCCCAAACTTCATATCATATGCCATATAGCCCGCAAGCATACCCAATATTACGGCCAATATACAAAGTATGGCCGATTTTTGCTTTTCATTCATCCATACACCACCTCCCCCTCAATTTTAGATTGCCTAAAAAAAGAAATATGTTTCTTATACTTGACTACTAGAACAACAGCAACAGCCACCACAAATAACATAATAACATACAGAGCAAAACGTTGCGAAGCACTAGATACATACCCACCAACCACACTACTAGAATCAACCACACCACTCTCCGAAGAAATCAAGCTACTGGTACCCTCATCACCTGTATGTCCTATACCTTCCGGTTTTTGGAAAACCTTACCCGACAGAATCTCAACCGATATATAAAACTCAGTTGTTCCATATCCACCATACTGGTCAACAGCCACCGTATATATACCAGTTTCACTAGGAGTATATACAATAACCTCAGGTACATCCACAGAAAAGGACGCATCAATAAAATCAGAACCATTTCCATCCTCGCTAGGAGCCATACCCGGGGCATACAAATACAAATCTAGATCATTTTTCACATCCCATGTTAGCGAGAACCTATAAGTCACATTCTCTTCAAGCAAAATCCTAAATTCTGTCCATGCCGAAGATGATGGATCATTATAGTGACTCTCCATATCATCAAAACCAAACACAGACCCCATAATCGTGCATGGAGGCACGTACGTAACATTCCCATCTGGCCCAACACTACCTCCCGATGTTATCTCCAATACATAGTTAGTAAAATTATTCCCAGAGTAATGATCTATCGCTATAACCCATATACCAGTCACATTTGGAACAAATGTCAACATTTCTGGACGATTAATTCCATGAGAGGCAGCATAATAATCACATCCATCACCATCAATACTTGGCGAAGTGTTAGGCAAGTAAACAAATAGATCTAAATCCGTTACGCCATCCCAACGCAACAGAACGTTATACCTAACGTTTTCTTCTAGGTAAACCCGATATTCAGCCCATGCTACACTTGAAGGATTGGTATAATGTGAGGCATCCCGCTCAGTACCAACCAGTCCACCATGAATAATACAGTCTGGATAAAACACAGTCTCATTAGACGATTCAGTAATATTCTTAACAACAAGCCTAAAGTGTGCATAGCCAAAGGCAGAAAAGTGATCTACGGCTACGGTATAAATACCCGATACGCTTGGGGTATAAGTAAAGGATTCCGATTGTGTAGAATCGCATGCTATTAGCTCGAAATCGGAACCATCTCCATCCTCCGTCGGTGCGGTTCCGGGGAGATATAGATACATATCCAAATCGCTTGTATTAGCTGTTCTTGAGCACCAATTGAGCGTAAATACATACGTAACCCCTGCTACAAGATTAACTCTACACTCAAACCATGCTGGGCTATCTGGCTGGTCGCAATGGGCGAAATCGGATCCAACACCAGAAACGGCGCCAACGATGCTACACGGTGGTTCGTATACCTCCGACTCACTTCCTCCTCCAGAGCCTCCCTCAATTATCTCCACAGTAATAGTATATGTAGCGTTACCAATACGTGAATATTGATCCACCCCTATTACCCATGTACCAGTTAGATTTGCCTCAAAGAGAATGATCTCGGGCTTAGTTACACCGCATGAACATGCAATATAATCGTCCCCCTCGTTGTCGATATATGGGGACGTACCAGGATAATATAGATATAGGTCGAGGTCGACATCAGAATCCCAGTTTAGGGTCAACTTATATTTTACTCCATGATGCAGAGTGATCATATGTTCATTCCAAGCTCTTGTCTGGGGTACATTATAATGTGGGCCATAGCTATTTACACCGCTAATAATCCCTTCAATAGTGCATGGTGCTGTATATATAAAGTCATCGCCAGTATAAGTTATTTGCTCAATTTGTATAGTATATTTTGTTTCCTGCGTACCAGAGTAATGATCTACACAAATAATCCACATACCAGTTTCGTTTGGGGTAAATATTACTACTTCAGGTTTATTTAATGTTGCTGAGGCTGCATAGAAATTGGAGCCAATTCCACCTTGACTAGGCGCGGTTAGCGGCCTATAGACATATAGATCAAGATCACTATCCGAATCCCAGTTCAGAGTTATCTTGTATTTTTTATTTGCATCTAGACATACTTCATATTCCTGCCAAGCTGGGCTGTTAGGGTCATTATAGTGTGGTCCTACAGATTCTGGTGCAGGGATAGTCTCCATGATATATTGCAAGCCTGGTTGGCCGAAACTAGCAGTTACGATATAGTATCCTAGTGTGTCCTTAGTGTGCACTGCGATTAGTAGTTTACCGTCTTTGAGGAACTGACTAATAGTCTCCTTCGATATATATAAAGCTTTTACTGGATCTATTTTTAACGTGGTTCCGCTATATCTCTTATTTCCACAAGCTGGGTAGATCAGGAATATATCAAAGTTTGGATTACCTTCGGGTAATATGCTCTTCGTGTGCAAAGGTCTATGAGCCTTTGTGGATATATTACTGGATACGTTATATAGTAATTCACCGAGATTAAACCACCATATGTAAAACGTTACTCCGTCGTCAGGAATGAATGGCATGCCTACGTAGAAGTAGTCCCAGTCATCTTCACCATCGCACTTACCCCATACTGGATACGATATATATGGCCGATCATCACTTTCATTTTCATTATGATCGAACATATCTCCAATATCTCTTGCAGATCCTGGACTATTAGGAAAATCATCCACATCTACACCGTTGCTACCACCTCCTTCTCGCCAATCCTCTGGAGGCAATATTGGGAGTGGTACATCACTAGGTGAGAGATCCGGAGATTGCTGGGATTCTCCTGAATTGAAATCTAGTTCACCGATCTCATACTCTTCCGATTTATGAGAAGTTCCCCAATTAATGTCCCAGAAGTCGAAGAATGGGAGATCTATACGGATGCCAGCTTTGCTTAGGATGTACCATACCAGTCTTAATTTGTTGTTTTCCCATATGAGTTTCAGGTGTAATTCTATACTGCCGCCAACATAGAACCCACCTTTAAATAGATCCATGAGTTTTGTATATATTTCTCCCTTAAGCTCTAGCCCTATACCAATATCAATATAATTCGGTCCCACGTCCCCACTAACCAGGCCAAAAACGCCTGCTCTATATATGAGATCACCAAATGGCGATTTTATTACCCCCCAGCGTGAGAAGCGAGGTATAGGAATTGAAATTGATCCTCTTGAGGCTATTTTTCTTGTTGCTTCATCAAATTCACAATACGGCTCCCCTTCCGTAGTGCCAAGCCGTGTCGGAACATAAATTGGTCTCTCATCTCCCTCTATTCCAATGATAAGGTTTCCCTCTGCTTGCCAATTGTTGTCGTCTAGGTATGAATAATCCATCGTTAGCTCTATATGTCTAATGCCGAATAGTGATACGACTATAAACCTAAGATTGGTTGGAAGTTTTATGTGACGGGCGATGAAATCGAATGATCCTGTTTTTATTTGCTTTGTTGTGGATTTTGATTCTTCTGTTGGTCTTATTACTGATCCATATAGGGCTATTAATAGTATAGAACATAATATGAAGACCCGCATTTCTCTCTTCATAATAGCCACCATTGATATGTTGCTATCATGTATTATTATATATACAGGCAACCAATTTAACTTTGCTGTTCCCTATTTTTTTGGGAACAGAGCAATGGATGTATTTCCGCTTTTTTATTCGATCTAGTTAGCCACGCTATGTGGATGATGGTGGTGTTAGTCTTGTTTCTAAGTGGAGCTTTGAGTATTTGAGTGCTGAGATTGGTAATGCTTGGTCTTTGGTTGAGTCATTATTTTGTTCTGTTATGGATATCGCAAAGTGATGTTGTCTACTTCGTGTTTCCTCAAATTTTTCGCCACTGGGATTGTGATTTGCTTTCTTGTGTATAGTTTTTGTGTCATTGTTGAACTGAAATCGCGAGGATTGAAGTTTTAATTTATTTCGAAACGCCCCGCTTCCAAGTGATCACAGCAATTCAAAGTTGATCAAAAAATCATAACCAACAACTAAACCCAGTCATTAGGAGCGAGACAATTACCAGTATTTTTTTCTATTGAGTGTATTTATGGATGTTGTAGCTGATGATTAATTCATAGTGGCATTGTATTCTTTGATTCGGAAATTCATGTAGGCTAATTGCTGGTTAAGCTTAATTTAATAAGACTCAAATTCATATCTAATAATGACTAATTAATTGGTGCATGGTTTTGAGCCGTAATGCCTTTATTTTTTGGGGTCCTGTTCCACCAGAGTTGTTCTTTGATAGGCGTGAAATCGTGGAGTTTTTCTCTAGGGCTTTGGGCCATAGGAGGTATGATATTCTACTGGCAATTATTGCCCCCTTTAAGTTTGGTAAGTCATCAATTCTTTTGAAACTGTATGATTTAGCTAAAGGGTATAGTGATGTAATTCCTGTTCTTCTTAAGCTTAACATTGTCGATGCTCCGATTACCGCTATGATCGAAATTATCGGGTCAATGCTTGGCGAAGATTTTACCGAACTATTAGATAAGGCTAGAAGGGGTGCCATTAGGCTCTACAGGGTTTTTGAGGAGGTAAACAGGTTATTGAAGGAAAAGGAGAAATGGGTTATTTTGTTTATTGATGAATTTCAGTATCTGCCATCATTAGTAAAGGCTGAGGGCTTTCTAGCTAAACAGCCCGATAAATACATATTTGAGTTCTTTAAAGGAATTAGTGAGAGCTTCAGATTTGGTCTTGTGGTATCTGGATCCATAGTTGGAGAGATTTTGGATGCTGTTGATGCATGGCATGGAAGATTTGTGATTTATAGGCCAAGGGGATTTCCAAGAGAAGACTCCATCGCAATGTTAAACCACTTATTCAAACTTTCCGAATTTAATGTTTCTAGAGACCTTGTAGAGTACATAGCGGTTTCAATGTTAGATCATCCCTTTCATATGCAGCTCTTTGGGTATTATTTAGTGGATGCTGGCGATACCGACGAAAAAACCATCGAGAATGTCAGATTAAAGGTTCAGAATTTCCTCATAGATTACTACGAGAAGAAAATAACCGAGGCCAAAAAAGTCGTGCCCAAAGCGCTTGATTACTTTTCTAAAATACTCAGCGGTTTAGAAACCAGGGCCGTAGATTATGAGGACTTAGAAAATCTCTCAAAACTGGAGCAAATGGGCTACATATATCAGGAAAATGGTAGATATGAATTCTTCGACCCCATGTTCAGAAAATATATTATGGGTATACTATCGGGAAGACCAAGGGAACGATATATACCAGAATTCACATCAGAATATTTTGTAGCAAAAGAGCTAGCATATAAAGAAGGATTCAGAGAAATATTCATCTCACTAATGAGCTGGGGCCCATTCGACATACTCATCCGAAGAAAAATAGGAAAATATAATGGAGTGGGAATTCAAGTCAAGAGATCATATCAGGGAGATAAAACATTCACAACAATATCGACCAAGGAATTAGAGACCGCCGCAAAAGAACTCAACGTGCTTCCAGTCCTAGCTATTATTGAAATGCCAACAAAAACAATAACATACACCACATTAACAGAGCCAAAAATAACCAGCAATAAACTAACAGAGCTACTAAATAAACTCACCTAAGCTTTTGACATACCAATTTTTTGCTAGAAGTTTTATTCCCCAACGTGTTGTTATCAATATTCCACGCTTAGGGTTTTCTATCTATCAAATAAACCAACATTGGTTTATATAGCCCTTGTAAACATAAAATAATGAGAAAAATAGGAATAAAATATCTCAAAAGAGGTAAGTTCATTGTCTTAGCCCTAGGTTTTGTATTAGTCTCCAGTATCCCTCGACTATCGTGATTAGATCTTTTTCCATATTATTATGTAGCTACTAACATAATGTAGAGATTTGTAAATTTTCTTAAAAGTCTCATAATACAACCTCAATTTTTAAGCACCATAATACTAGATTATAATTTGGCATCAGCGAATATAGGTGTATCGCCATAGAGAGACCAGTCTACCCATTCGCTGCCATTGTTGATCAGGACCTACTGAAATTGGCACTACTGGCAATAGCAGTGAACCCTAGAATTGGTGGTCTATTGATTAGAGGCGAGAAAGGTTCGGGCAAGAGTATGATTGTCAGAGCTTTAGCAGATGTTTTACCAGAGATCGAGGTTGTTGCTGATTGCCCGTTCAATTGTAATCCTCATGATCCGTCCGAAATGTGTGATTCCTGTAGGGCAAGACTTGAGAGAGGAGAGAATCTTCCAGTGAAAAGAATTAAGATGAGAGTTGTCACGCTGCCTATTGGAGCTACTGAGGACATGGTTGTTGGGACTATAGACATAGAGAGGGTATTGAAGGAAGGGCTTAGAGCATTTGAGCCAGGAATTCTTGCTAAGACGAATAGGAACATACTGTATATCGATGAGATTAATCTATTGCCAGACCATATCGTAAACATAATTCTTGATGCCGCTGCGATGGGCTGGAACTATGTTGAAAGAGAAAACATAAGC
>Ga0180302_10000536_pt1 | contig 16881 bp, 19 predicted proteins | sample GuaBasSediGuay17_FD_121794 | JGI IMG/M metagenome (GOLD analysis project Ga0180302, IMG submission 121794) | Subseafloor sediment microbial communities from Guaymas Basin, Gulf of California, Mexico - Guay17, Core 4571-4, 12-15 cm | ecosystem: Environmental > Aquatic > Marine > Hydrothermal... | reverse complement strand
TCGGGTGGCCGTCAGGGTTTCCGGATAATGAGCAACGAGGAGATCAGGGAACAAGAGCAGGAAAGACAAGAGGAGAAACGGGAACAGGAGGTAACGGAGGGAGGCCTTCCCGCCATAGAGGAGCTGAGCGAGGAGGAGCTGCTGAAGGCATATGATGAGGCCTTTAAGCTCCCCCAGGAGGGCGAGATAGTCAAAGGGACGGTCGTTAAGGTCACCCACGACGAGGTGCTGGTGGACATCGGCTACAAGTCCGAAGGTTATATCCCCGCCTCGGAGTTCGAGCGGCTTCCCACCGGCGAGCCGAATGTGAAGGTCGGGGACGAGATCTACGTCTACCTGCTGAGGAAGGAAGATCCGGACGGGATGATAGTCCTCTCCAAGCAGATAGCCGACCAGAGGATGGCCTGGGAGAGGGTCGAGAAGTCCTTCAAAGAGGGGACCCCGGTTCAGGGCAGGGTGATAAGGAGGGTGAAGGGCGGTCTGAGGGTCGAGATCGGCCCGCTCAAGGCCTTTATGCCCGCCTCGCAGGTGGATCTCAGGCCGGTGCAGAACCTGGAGGAGTGGGTCGGCAAGGAGATAGAGGCGCGGGTGATAAACCTGGACAAGAAGAGCCGGAACATAGTCCTGTCCCGCAGGGTTCTTCTGGAGGAGGAGCTGGAGAGGAAGAAGAGGCAGCTGCTTGAGACGCTCCAGCCGGGCCAGGTGGTCAAAGGGGTGGTCAAGAACATCACCAACTTCGGCGCCTTCATCGACCTGGGAGGGCTGGACGGGCTGCTGCACAAAAGCGATATGTCCTGGGGGAGGGTGGACGATCCGTCTCAGATCGTCTCGGTCGGCGATGAGATCGAGGTGATGGTGCTGAAGGTCGACAAGGAGAACGAGAAGGTCTCGCTCGGGCTGAAGCAGCTGACGCCAGATCCGTGGGAGACGGTCGAGGAGAAATACCCGATAGGGTCGGTCGTCAAGGGGAAGGTGGTCAGCGTGGTCGATTTCGGCGCCTTCGTCGAGCTTGAGGAAGGGGTTGAGGGGCTGATACACGTGACGGAGATGAGCTGGTCCCGCAGGCCGGTTCACCCCTCCAAGATAGTCAAGCCGGGCGATGAGGTGGAGGTGAGGGTGCTCGACATAGACAAGGAGAGGAGGAGGATCTCGCTCAGCCTGAGACAGGTGCAGCCCAACCCGTGGGAGGAGTTCGCCCGCAAACACCCGGTCGGCAGCAAGGTGAGGGGGATAGTCAGGACGTTGACCGACTTCGGCGCCTTCGTCGAGCTTGAGGGCGGCATAGAGGGGCTGATACACGCCTCCGATATGACCTGGGCGAGGAAGATGGTCAACCCGCGCGAGATACTCAAGGAGGGCGATGAGGTGGAGGTAGTGGTTATGAACGTCGACGTCGAGAAGCAGAGGATCTCCCTCAGCCTCAAGCACGTCGAGCCCGATCCGTGGCTGACCGTCCCCGAGAAATACAAGGTCGGCTCGATAGTCGAGGGCGAGGTGGTCAACATCACCGACTTCGGCGCCTTCGTCAAGCTGGAGGAGGGGGTCGAGGGGCTGGTGCACATCTCGGAGATGGACACCAAGAGGGTCGAGAAGCCCGAGGACGTGGTCTCCATCGGCCAGAAGGTCAAGGCCAAGGTGATAAGCCTCGACCCGATAGACAGGAGGATAGGCCTCAGCATCAAGGCCTACAAGGTGGAGCAGGAGAGGAAGGAGACGGAGAGGGTGCTCGAAAAATACACGAGGCCCGTCTCCGCCGGCACCTCCCTTGGGGAGCTGCTCAGGAAAACCTTAATGGAGCAACAACAGAAGCAGAAATCCGATTGAGGGAAGGCTTTCCCTCGCCCGTTATCTCCTCGTTTCCCATGAAAGAAAAATCCATCGAGAGAGGGGAGGAAAATTGAAAGGCGGACGCTTCCTTTTCACCTCGGAATCGGTCACCGAGGGCCATCCGGATAAGATCGCCGATCAGATATCTGACGCGATCTTGGACGCCATCCTCGCCAAAGACCCGATGGGGCGGGTGGCGTGTGAGACCCTGGTCACAACGGGGCTTGTGTTCATAGCGGGCGAGATAACGACCGAGACCTACGTCGACATGGCCAAGGTGGCGCGGGAGGTCATCAAGGAGATCGGCTACACGGACGCCGCATACGGGTTCGACTACAAGACATGCGCCGTCATAACCGCCATCGACGAGCAATCCCCCGATATAGCCGTAGGAGTTGACAGGTTGGGAGCGGGCGATCAGGGGATGATGTTCGGCTACGCCTGCACCGAGACGCCCCAGCTGATGCCCCTTCCGATAATGCTGGCGCACGGCCTGACCAAGAGGCTCGCTCAGGTGCGGAAGGAAGGAATACTGAAGTTCCTCAGGCCGGACGGAAAATCACAGGTGACCGTGCTGTATGAGGACGGCAAGCCCAAGAGCGTCGAGACCGTGGTCGTCTCCACCCAGCACGACCCGGACGTGTCGCGTAAGGAGCTGGAGGAAGCGGTCATCGAGGAGGTGATCAAGAAGGTCATCCCGCAGGAGATGCTCAGCCCGCACATCAAGTATTACATCAACCCCACCGGCAGGTTCGTCCTGGGCGGGCCGCACGCCGACACGGGCTTGACGGGCAGGAAGACGATCGTCGACACCTATGGCGGCATGGCCAGACATGGAGGCGGCTGCTTCTCCGGCAAGGACCCGACCAAGGTCGACAGAAGCGCCTCTTATGCCGCCAGACACGCCGCCAAGAACATCGTAGCCGCCGGCCTGGCCGAGAAGTGCGAGATACAGGTCGCCTACGCCATAGGCGTGGCCGAGCCGGTCTCCATCATGGTCAACACGTTCGGAACGGGCAAGATACCGGACGAGAAGATAGCAATGCTCGTCAAGAAACACTTCGACTTCACCCCGGCGGGGATGATCGAGCGGCTGCAGCTCCGAAGGCCCATATACCGTAAGACGGCGGTCTACGGCCACTTCGGAAGGGAGGAGCCCGAGTTCACCTGGGAGAAGCTCGACTACGTCGAAATCCTCAAATCCGAGGTGGAATAGGGGGCGGCGATGAGATACGACGTCAAGGACCTCTCCCTCGCCTCCGAAGGGGAGCTGAGGGTCGAATGGGCGGATCGGTTCATGCCCGTTCTGAGGCTCATAAGGGAGCGGTTCGAGAGGGAAAAACCGCTGAAAGGGGTTAGGATAGGCGCCTGCCTCCACGTCACGACCGAAACGGCCAACCTCATGCGGACGCTCAAGGCCGGAGGGGCTGAGGTAGCCCTGTGCGCCTCCAACCCGCTCAGCACCCAGGACGACGTGGCGGCCTACCTGGTGGAGAGGTGCGGCGTGCCGGTCTTCGCGATCAAGGGCGAGGATAGGGAGACCTACTACAAGCACATCCACAGCGTGCTCGACACCGAGCCGATGATAACGATGGACGACGGGGCCGATCTGGTCTCAACCCTTCACTCCGAGAGACGGGAGCTGTTGGGGAAAGTGATCGGCGGAACTGAGGAAACGACCACCGGGGTCATAAGGCTCAGGAGCATGGCCCAAAAAGGAGTGCTCGCCTACCCGATCATCGCCGTCAACGACGCCAAGACCAAACACCTCTTCGACAACAGATACGGCACCGGGCAGAGCACCATAGACGGGATAATCCGGGCGACCAACGTGCTGCTTGCCGGGACGAACTTCGTCGTCTGCGGTTACGGCTGGTGCGGAAGGGGCGTGGCGATGAGGGCCAGGGGGATGGGCGCAAACGTCATCGTCACCGAAGTCGACCCCATAAGGGCGCTTGAGGCGGTGATGGACGGGTTCAGGGTGATGCCGATGGCCGAGGCGGCTGAGATAGGCGATATCTTCGTCACCCTCACCGGCGATATAAACGTCATACGCGAGGAGCACTTCAAGGTCATGAAGGACGGGGCGATCGTGTGCAACTCGGGCCACTTCAACGTCGAGATCGACATCCCCGCCCTCGAAAGGATGAGCGTCAAGAAGAGGAGGATAAGGAGGTTTGTCGACGAATACACGCTCAAGGACGGGCGGAGGATCTACCTGCTCGGGGAGGGCAGGCTGATAAACCTCTCCGCCGCCGAGGGACACCCCGCAAGCGTCATGGACATGAGCTTCGCCAACCAAGCCCTCTCGATCGAGTTCATCGTCAAAAACGCCGATAAGCTCGAAAAGAGGGTTCACCCGGTGCCTGAGGAGATCGACAGGGAGGTGGCGAGGCTGAAGCTGAGGGCGCTGGGCGTCAGGATAGACGAGCTGACCGAGGAGCAGAAGAGATATCTTGAGAGCTGGGAGATGGGCACCTGAGGGGGTGTGGCCGTGCTCATAGTCGGCGAGCTGATAAACACCTCGCGCAAGAGGATAGCCGAGGCGGTTGAGAAGGGGGATGAGGGATACATCCGGAGGGTGGCCGAGAGGCAGGCCAAATGCGGCGCCCATTACATCGACGTCAACTGCGGCACGCTGCTCGAGAGGGAGGTCGAGGTGTTGCCCTGGCTCGTTCAGGTCGTCCAAGACGCCGTTCAGCTCCCCATCTGTATCGATTCGCCCAGGCCCGAGGCCATAGAGGCCGCCCTGAGGGTTCACCGGCACGGAACCCCGATGATAAACTCCGTGACCGCCGAGGAGGGACGGGCGGAGGCGGTGCTGCCGCTCGTCAAGGAGTATAACGCGAAGATCGTCGCGCTGACGATGGACGAGAGCGGCGTTCCCCGAGACGCCGACTCCCGATGCGCCGTCGCCGATAAGCTCGCCTCCATGATGGAGGAACACGGCATCCCCCTCGAGGACGTCTACTTCGACCCGATCGTCCAGCCCATAAGCTCCGATCAGAGCCAGGGGATCGCCTTCCTGGAGGCGGTCGGGAGGATAAGGGAGAGATACCCCAGGGCGCACATCATCTGTGGGTTGAGCAACATCTCGTTTGGGCTGCCCAACAGGAGGCTGCTCAACAGGACATTCCTCGCCATGGCGCTTCTTAAGGGGGTGGACGCCGTTATCCTTGACCCCACCGATGGGAAGCTGATGGCGGCGTTGTGCGCCGCACGGGCGCTGCTCGGGCTGGACGAGTTCTGCATGGATTACATCAGGGCCTCCCGGGAGGGGAGGCTGGAGGTTTGATGTGAGGAAGGTTTGGGGGTTTCTCGTCGAGAGGTGGGAGACCGTCGTCATAATCCTGTCCATCTTCTCCCTCTGGCCGGTCGTTAAGTGGTATAACGCCCGCCAGAACACCCCCGGCTACTACTACCTCGTCCTGCTCGGGATCCTAGGGGTGCTGGGTGTGGTAACGTATAGGAGGATCAAGAGGTTGAGGGAGGCGCTGAGGGATCTGAGGGGCCGGAGGGAGAGGGGTCCTTTCCCGCCGTTTTTCTGAAACTTTTTGAGGAGGTCTGAGTTGAAGGGGGATATACTGGCCAGGCTCAGGAGAGGCGAGGTATTGGTCTGCGACGGCGCCATGGGGACGATGCTCCAGTCGATGGGCTACAGGCCGGGGGAGCCGCCCGAGCTGTGGGGGCTTGAAAACGAGGAGGCTCTCAGATCGATCCACAGGGGATACATCGAGGCCGGCGCCGACGTGATCCTGACGAACACCTTCGGCGGTAACGGGATAAAGCTGGGGAGGTCGGGCCTGGGCGAGCGGGTCGAGGAGATCAACAGGGAGCTGGCCCGCATCGCGGTCGATGAGGCGAACCGCTCGGGGAGGGCCGTTTACGTGGCGGGCGACGTCGGCCCCACGGGGGAGTTCATGGAGCCGCTGGGGGAGCTGAGCGAGGAAAGGGCAATAGAGGTGTTCGCCCAGCAGATAGAGGCGCTCGTGGAGGGAGGCGTCGACCTAATCCTGATAGAGACGATGATGGACCCCAAAGAGGCGGCCGCGGCGGTCAAGGCGGCCAGATCGGTCTGCCGCCTCCCCGTCTTCGCCTCTATGAGCTACAACGTCGCCCCGGACGGCTTCAGGACGATGATGGGGACCTCCCCCCGGGAGGCCGTGGAGGTGCTCCTGGATGCCGGAGCGGACGGGGTCGGGGCGAACTGCGGGGATGTGCTCGCCTCGATGATGCCGGATCTCATAAGGGAGATGAGGGGGGCTGGGGCGGAGCTGATCGTGGTCGAGCCCAACGCCGGAAAACCCCAGCTCGTCGAGGGAAAAACCGTCTTCCCCCAGACCCCTGAGGAGATGGCCCGGAGCGTGCCGGCCATGATAGAGGCCGGCGCCAACATCATCGGCGGATGTTGCGGAACAACACCACAGCACATAAGGCTCATAGCGCAGGCCGTGAGGGAGGCTATGGGAGGTGAGAGGGGATGAGCGATCTCGTGGTCGTCGGATCGGTCGCGCTCGACTCGGTCGAGACGCCCTACGGCAAGGTGGAAAGGGCGTTGGGCGGCTCGGCAACTTATTTTTCGGTCGCCGCCTCTTTCCTCCCGAACGTCAAGGTCAAGCTGGTCGCCGTGGTGGGGGAGGATTTCCCCCGGGAACACGTCGAAATGCTCAAATCCAGGGGGATCGATCTGGAGGGGCTTAAGGTCGAGAAAGGCAAGACGTTCCACTGGAGGGGGAGATACACCGATCCCAACACGGTCGAGACCCTCGCCACGGAGCTTAACGTCTACGCCGGGTTTAAGCCGGAGCTCCCCGAAAGCTACAGATCGACGGATTACCTCTTCCTGGGGAACATCAACCCCGACCTCCAGCTGGAGGTTCTGAATCAGGTCGAGTCCCCCAAGCTGGTGGCCTGCGATACGATCAAGCTCTGGATAGATACGATGTTCGACCAGCTGCTCGAGGTGCTCAAACGGGTGGACGTGGTGATCATAAACGACTCGGAGGCCAAGATGATCGCCCGGGAGGGGAACCTCATAAAGGCGGCGGAGAAGCTGCTGGATCTGGGGCCCAAGCGGGTCGTGATAAAGAAGGGCGAACACGGCGCCATCTCCCTCACCAGCGACTCGTTCTTCGCCATCCCGGCCTACCCCGTCAGGGACGTGGTCGACCCGACCGGGGCGGGGGACACCTTCGCCGGGGGGCTGATGGGTTACCTGGCGAGCGTCGACAGGGCGGACGAGGAGGTGTTCAGGATGGGGATGGCTTACGGAACGGCCTTGGCCTCGTTCGACGTTGAGGACTTCAGCCTCAACAGGCTGCTCTCGATAGGCGAGGGGGATCTGAGGAGGCGGCTGGAGGAGCTCAGGGAGATGACGAGGTTCTAAATGGAGCTTTTCGAATGCGTAGGCGTCATCCACGTTCACTCCCGTTATTCGGATGGGGGCGGTTCGGTCAAGGGGATAATAAAGGCCGCCCGCAAAGCCGGGCTTGATTTCCTGATCCTCACCGATCACGACACGCTCAAGCCCCGCCGAAAATGGCAGGGATGGCATGGCGATCTGCTTCTGATCGTCGATGAGGAGGTCTCCCCCTGGATAGGCAACCATCTGCTCGCCCTGGGGATAAAGGAAGCCATAGAGGCCAAGAGGGCCTTGAGGGCCCAGCCCATAATCGATGAGGTCAAAAGACAGGGGGGGTTAGCCCTGCTGGCCCACCCCTTTGGCGGCAAGGAGAACTTCCTGCCCGTAAGGGACAGGCCGTGGCTCGACTGGGAGGCCGATGGGTTCGACGGGATGGAGATCTGGTCATACATGTATGACTGGGTCGAGAGGATAAACCTCCTCAACCTCCCCTACTACTACCTCCATCCCGAGGAGGCGATAGAGGGCCCCCACCCGGAGGCGCTGAGGAAGTGGGATGAGCTGGGGAAAGAGCGGAGGGTGGTGGGGATCGCCGGCCTGGACGCCCACGGCAAAAGGGTCCCCTTCCTCCCCTTCATCCAGATCCTCCCCTACGAATACCTCTTCAAGACGCTCAGGAACCATCTGCTTCTGACCGAGCCCCTGGACAGATCCTCGGCGGAGAGGAGCATCCAGCTGATTTACGAGGCGATCGGGGAGGGGAGGTGTTTCGTGGGATATGACCTGCTCGCCGATTCGAGCGGTTTCTCCTTCCGATGTGAGATGGAGGGGGAGGAGGTCGTCATGGGCGAGGAGAGGGAGTTTAAGGGGCGGGCGACGTTGATCGTCAGCTCGCCCTTCCCCGCCCGGATCAGGCTGTTGAGGGACGGCGAGGAGATGTGCAGGAGGGTGGGGACGGAGCTGAGATGGGAGGCGACCGAGCCGGGCGTCTACAGGGTCGAGCTTTACCTGGGCGAGAAGCCCTGGGTTTTCTCCAACCCGATCTATTTGAGGGGACGCCCGGAGGCGTCCCCTTAAGCTCACCTTTTGATCAATCCCCAGACGGTCGCGAGCTTACCCGACGGGCTCACGGCTGCCCCCGCGAGCGGCCCTTTCTCCATCAGCTCCTTTATCTCGTCTTTAGTCAGCGCCTTGGCCCAGATGCAGAGGTCGTCCATCAGGCCGGTGAACGGCCTCTTGTTGTCTATGTTGAACCCGACCCTCGCCCCCTGGGTCCAGTCCTGCATCAGCTCCAGCTTCTGCACGTCCTGCTTGGCGACCTCCTCCCCGTTGATGTAGAGGGCGGCGTATCCCTCCTCGAAGTTGTAGACCCCGGCGTAATGCAGCCAGGTGCCCCACTCCACCTTGCCCGCCCTTATGTCGAAGATCGTGGTCATCCCCTTGGTCCTCAGCAGCCATCTGAAGTTGCCCTCGGCCCTCAGCTCCGGGTGGATGATCCAGGTGCCGTCGCCTCCCCTGACGTTGAAGATGGCGTGGTGGCCGCCGGTGTTCTCGCAGTTGACCCATGCGCAGACGGACATGCTGTGTTTGGGTATGTGCTCCTTGGGGAAGTTGGCCCCGTCCAGATCCAGATAGCTCCCCCTCTCGAACTTGGCCGCCATGCCCCTCTTGCCCGGGACCTGGGTCACGTTTCCCATTATCTTGCCGTCGTGCCCGTAACCCGATTTATCGAGGACGAACCCGTTGACGAAATCCTCGAAGTCGTAATAGATGATCAGCTCGGGAACCGGTATCTTGGCCCAAGCTGTCAACGGCAGGATCAGACCGATGGCCAAGGCCAACCGCTTAAACATCACACATCACCTCCAAACGTGATTTCCGCCTATTCGGGGTGGAAACCGGTTTCATCAGCAAATTATAGTATCCCAACCCGAGCAGGTCAACCCTCCCTCAGCCCTCAAGCATCCCCTTCAGCTCCAGGGCGTTCTCCACCGCGTATCCGAAGGCGTCGTTGTCGAAATACACGTAGACGTCGAGGCCCGATCGCAGATGCTCCCTTATGATCGAGGCCCACCGCTCGAGCTCCTCCCTCGTATACCTAGAGGCGTAGAGCTTCTTGGAGCCGTGTAGCCTGAAGTAGCTGAAGTCAGCCGTGACCTCAAACGCTTTGGGGAACTTCGGCGAATCGGCTATACAGAGCGCCGCGTTGTGTCTCTCCAGCAACTCGTATATCTCCCGGCGGAACCAGCTCTCATCCCTGAACTCGAAGGCGGCCTTCAACCCCTCGGGCAGCAGGCTTAAAAGCCGTTCTAGCCTCTCCGGATCGGCCTTGAACCTCGGCGGGAGCTGAAACAGTATCGGCCCGAGCTTCTCCCCCAAAAGCTCCGCCCTCGAGAGGAAAAGCTCCAGGCTCTCCTCGATCTCGGAGAGCCTCTTGACGTGTGTGATGTATCGGCTGGCTTTGACCGCGAAGATGAACCCCTCCGGCGCCCTCTTCCTCCAGTTGGAGAAGGTCGCCTCCCTGGGCAGCCTGTAAAACGAGCAGTTTATCTCGACCGTATCGAAATGGCGGCAGTAATGCTCCAGCCACCTGCTTTTCGGGAGATCCTCGGGGTAGAAAACCCCGAGCCAGTGGTTATAGGTCCAACCCGAGGTGCCTATCCTGAGGCTTTGCATCTCCCCCTCCAATCGAAGACGACCCCTAAAAACTCCCCGGGGCGCTCCCTCAGCCCCTCGTAAGCCTCGGCGCACCTCTCCGGGGGGAGGAGGTGGGTCAGCAGCGGATCGACCTTCAGACGGCCCTCGGCTATCAGGCGGAGCATTATTTTAGCGTTCCTCTCGATGCTGTGCTTGAAGAAGCCGCCCGGATCCTCCCTGACCGGATAGCGCCACTCATGCGCCCCTTTAAACGTCACACACCCGTGTCCCCAGAGGTGTATCCGCTGCAGCAGCTCGGTCACGTTCGTCCGGAGCGGGTCGCGCGGCGACCCCAGTAACACCACCTCGCCCAGCTTCCCGGCCAGCTCGGCCGCCAGCAGCGCCCCCTGAGGCGTCCCGCTCGCCTCTATGACCAGCTCGCACCCCCTCCCCTCCGTCCACTCCCTCACCGCCTCGACGGGGTCGACCTCCGATGCGTTCACGGTCTTAGTTATCCCGCACTCCCTCGCCCTCTCCAGCCTCTCCTCCACGCGATCTATCGCCATGACCTCGCATCCCGAAAGCAGGCAGAGCTGGGCGGCGAAGTTCCCGACCAACCCCATCCCTATGACCGCGACCCGATCCCCCAGCTCGGGGCGGGCGACCCTCAGGGCGGTGATCGAGACGTTGGCCATCCGGGCGAAGACGGCCCGCTCCGGCTCCAGGCCCTCCGGGAGCTTGATCGTCAGAACCCTGGCCATGGCGTGGCTCGCGTGCGGCCCGTAGGTGAAGACGATATCCCCCTCCTTTATCCCCTTCACCTCCGGCCCGACCGCTATCACCTCGCCCACGGAGCCGTATCCGGGGTTGAACGGCAGACGCGCCCACGGCTCTATCCCCCTGAGACAGGCCAGCTCCGTCCCGGCGCTTATGATCGACGTCAGCGTCCGTATCGCCACGCCGTCCCGTCCGGGGGACGGGTCGAACTCGAACTCCTCAAGCCTCACCACGTTCGGCTCCACAAACATGACCCTTTCGGCCCGCATCACGCACCTCCCCTGAGAAAAGCCCCGCGCGGAATTACTATACACCTCTCGGATATCCGAGTCAAGCGCGGAGTTTCCCCGAGGGGCGGCGTGTGGTATAATAGTAGCGCCATGGCCGGGGAGGTCGTCCCGAAAAAGACGGTCGAGGATCTGATCATCGAGATAGAGGAGAGAAAGCTTGAGGCCAAAAGGGAGCAGGTGGCCAAGCTGTGCCTGATGATCGAGGAGATGAAGGCCGAGCTGAGGAGGTTCGAGGCCGAATACGGCGCCAAGGTCGGCAGGCTGCTCCTCGAGCTTGAGAAGATCGAGCTGAAGGCCAGGGAATATGATCTGAAGCTCCGAATCGCCCAGTCCAACCCCTACCTCGATGAGGAGGAGATAGAGAGGGAGGCCGAAAGGGAGATCGAGGGGGAGCGGAGGAGGATAGCCGAGGAGGAGAGGAGGATCGAGGAGGCCGGGAAGAAGATGCCGGAGCTGTCCGAGGAGGAGAGGAGGGAGATGAGGAGGCTCTATCTGAAGCTCGCCAAGAGATACCACCCCGACAAGGCCGGCGGGGGGAGCGAGCGGATGATGGCGATCATCAACAGGGCGTATGAGGAGGGGGATCTGGAGCTCCTCAGGAGGCTGGCATCGGAGGCGGATGAGATAGACGATGTGACGCCGAAGAAACGGAGGATAGAGCTGCTGAGGCGGGAGAACGAGAGGTTGGATCGGGTGATCCGGGAGCTTAAGGGGGAGATGGAGAAGATCCGCAGCTCGCCGCTTTACAGGCTGAAACAGCAGGTCGAGCAGGCCAGGAAGCGGGGGGAGGACCTCCTCGAAAGGCTGGCTGACGAGGTGAGGGCCAAGATAGAGCTGGCCAAATCGAGGTTGCGCCTCGCCTCGGAGAGGTTCAGGGTGTTGATGGCTCTGAGGAAAGCGGCCAGGGGTGTTCTGAGATGGCTGTGAGGGATAGGTTTAAGCTCAGCTACTCGCGCCTGATCCTGGCGCTGCTCGCCTGGGCGGCCGCCTTCGCGTTCGGCGCCTACCTAGGGAGGTATCTGAAATGGTTCGCCGACTTCCTCCAGGCCGTCCCGATAGGGCTGATGGTCTACCTCCTGACCTCCAAGCCCTTCCGAAACCTGCGCCGGGAGAGGATAAGATGCCTCAACTGCGGGAGGAGGTTCACCATCAAGATACCGGTCAACAACTTCATCACGGGCTTCGCCAGGGGCGACTCCCAGCCGCGCCTGATGCCCAACGAGCGGTCGATGCTCATAACCCACAAACGGTGCGGCAAGTCGATGTATGTGCTTTACAGGGAGACGCCCCCGATGGAGCTGCTGGTCAAAGGGGGGTGAGGCGATGTATCCGAAGCTGATACAGATAGGGCCGATAACGATCTGGAGCTTCGGGGTGATGATGGCCCTGGCCTTCATCACCACCTCCTGGCTGCTCCAGAGGGAGCTGAGGCGGAGGGGGATAGACGACAACGCCGCCGGATGGATCACGATCGCAGCGATAGTCGGCGGGATAGTCGGGGCGAAGCTGTTCTGGGCGTTTGAGCATTTCGACGAGTTCTCCCAGGCCCCCCTCAGATCGCTTTTCACCGGGGCCGGTCTGACGTGGTATGGGGGCTTGATCCTGGGCGCCATCGCCGTCATCCTGACCATCAAGGCCATGGGGAAGCCGTTCCTGCAAGTGGCCGACTCGATCGGGCCGCTCATCGCCCTGGGGTATGCGATAGGCAGGATGGGATGTTTCCTGTCAGGGGACGGGGATTACGGCCCCCCCTCAAACCTCCCCTGGGCGATGTCGTTTGAACACGGGACCGTCCCGCCCCACCTCAACCCGGCCATACAGAAGCTGCTGGGGACGACCGACGTCCCCCCGGACATCAGGGTTCACCCCACCCCGCTTTACGAGATCGCCATGTCGCTGCCGATCTTCTTCTTCCTTTGGAGCAGGAGGAGGAGATATGAGGGGATGCCGGGCTTTCTGTTCGGGATGTATATGGTTCTGGGGGGGTGTGAGAGGTTCATAGCCGAGTTCTGGCGGCTGACACCCAAGACCCCTTTCGGCCTGACCGTCCCCCAAACCTTCAGCCTGGCCATGATAGCGGGCGGGGCGATCTTCATATGGTATGCCAAGTCCAAGAAGGCTCAGATCCGAAAGGCGAGGGGGAGGAGATGAAGGGGTTCGATGTGGTGGGGATCGGCTATACCTGCGTCGATCTGCTGGGCATAGCGCCGAAATATCCGCCGGATGCCGACGAGAAGACGGAGCTTTTGGAGTTCAGCATGCAAGGAGGGGGGCCGGCGGCGACCGGCCTGGTGACCCTCTCCAGGCTGGGGGTCAAAACGGCCTTCATCACAAAGATCGGCGACGATTTCTTCGGCAGGTTCGCGCTGGAGGAGCTGAGGAGGGAGGGGGTGGACGTTTCGGGAGCGGTGATCGAGAGGGGCGCAAGCTCACCCTTCGCCTTCATAATCGTCGAGAGGGGGACGGGCAGGAGGACGATCCTCTGGACGCGCGCCACCACCTCCCAGCTCAGGCCCGAGGAGGTCGATATGCAGCTCGCCACATCCGGCAGGATGCTCTATCTGGACGGCCTTCAGATGGAGGCATCGCTTCAGGCGGCCAAGCTGGCGAAGGAGAGGGATGTGATCGTCTTCCTGGACGCCGACACGGTCCAAGAGGGGATCGATGAACTCATAAAGCTGTGCGATGTAGTCATAGCTTCGAGGGCCTTCGCGCGGGAGTTCACCGGCTGCGACGGGGATTACGAGAAGGCCCTCAGATCCATCCTATCGCTCGGCCCCCGGATCGCCGGGATCACCCTGGGGGAGAGGGGGTGCATCTGCTCCGACGGCCGGAGGGTCGTCTTCAAGGAGGCCTTCAAAGTCGACGTGGTCGACACGACGGGGGCGGGGGACGTCTTCCACGGCGCCTTCGCCTACGGCGTTTTGAGGGGATGGGATTTGGAGAGTATAGCCGAGTTTTCAAACGCGACGGCGGCCTTAAAATGCAGGAAGCTGGGCGGCAGGCCCGGCATACCGACCCTTGAGGAGGTTCTCGATTTCCTGGGATGGGAAGGAGAACCCTCTTCTCGTTCATAGTGTCGATCCTGCTCCACGCCGTCTTTCTGTTCGCGCTCACCCCCTCCTTCAAGCTCGGTCGCTTCGCCGGCGTTTACGCGGTGGAGGAGAGCTACATCGATAAGAGGATGAAGCCGATCGAGGTGGACATAATCGAGGGGTTTCCCGAGGTGGCCAGGCCGCTTTTCGGGAGGGATTTCGTGACGGCCAGATCGCGGAGGCCGATGGAGGCCTCCCGCCGGGTCGGCCCCCCCTCCCCCAGATCCGACCTCGCCCTCGGAGCCTCGGGCCCGCCGTCCTCGGCGCCCCTCTTCACGGCCCTGAAGGAGGTCGATCCCGAGGGGATCTTAAGCTCGGAGGGGTTGTCCTCCTTCTCCCTGAGCGAACCGGTCCCGACCCCTCAAGAAGGGAGGGATGAGGCGGAAGGGGATGAGAGGAGGAGAGGCGGAGGAGGGGGAGATGTGGACTCACAGATGGCGGACAGGCTCTCCAGGATAGCCGCCTGGATCGGGAGGCACGCCAGGGCTCGGGCCGTCGATATCGCCTTCATCCTGGACACCTCCGGCAGCATGGAGGACAACATCGTCGCGGTGGGGAATCATCTCAACGATATGATCGGCTCGCTTGAGGCGAGCGGACTGGACGCCAGAGTGGCGGTCGTGAAGTTCAGGTATCTCAAGAGGGATATGCTCGTGTTCCCCTTCACGCGCGACGTGGGCAGATACCGCCGCCTGCTGAGGAACGTCAGGTGTTACGGCGACGAGAGGGCTTACGACGCCATCTGGAAGGCGCTCGATCAGCTCCGGTTCCGCCCCGGGGCCGAAAGACACTTCATACTCGTGACCGACGAGCCGATGAAGGGGAGCGTTCCGTTTCTGAAGGTCGTCTCCAGGTGCAGGAGGGAGAGGGTGGCGGTCACCGTCATAGGGATAGACGACCCCTATCACAAGATGCTGGCCAAGCTGACCGGGGGGGTCTTCATGGAGATACCGAGGTGAGGATGATGAGGATAAGGGTGGCGGTTTTGACGGTGAGCGACAAGGCGTTCAGGGGCGAGAGGGAGGATCGGAGCTATCCGGCGATAGCCGAGGCTTTAAGGGGTTGGGAAGGGGTTGAATTCGAGGTGAGGCGGTATGAGGTGGTTCCGGACGAGAGGGAGGTCATAGCGGCCAAGCTGAGGGAGCTGGCCGATGGGGGGGAGGTCGATCTGATCCTGACGGCCGGCGGGACGGGGTTGGGGCCGAGGGATGTGACGCCGGAGGCGACGCTGGAGGTGGTGGAGAGGGTGGTGCCGGGGATACCCGAGGCGATGAGGGCGGAGAGCTTGAAGGCCACGCCGGCGGGGATGCTCTCCAGGGCCGTAAGCGGCATAAGGGGCAGGACGTTAATAATCAACCTGCCGGGCAGCCCCAAGGGGGCCAAGGAGTGTCTGGAGGCGATCCTGCCCGCCATACCGCATGCCGTCGAGGTTCTGAGGGGGGAGATCGGCGACCATCAAGCCCCCTCCTACCGGGACGAAAGCCCAAGGGATGGGCGCCGAGGCCGTTGATAAGGGTGAACCGCTATGGTATAATACACTAGCACGGGGATCTCTCCCCGCCTTGCGCTTGAAGCGTAAGGCTTTAAACCCATGGGGAGGTGGATGAGTTGAGGGAGCCGAGGCAGTATGAGGTGATGTTCATCATCAAGCCGGATCTGGGGGCCGAGAGGACAAACGATTCGATCAACCAGGTCGTCGAGTATATGGAGTCCAACGGCTGCCAGGTCAAGAGGGTCGAGCGGTGGGGCATAAGGAGGCTGGCCTACGAGATCAAGAAGGGCCAGAAGTTCAGGGAGGGCTATTACGTCATCATCATCTTCGATTGTGACCCCCAGTTCGCCGAGCCGTTCAAGAGATGGCTGATGTTGAGGGATGAGGTTTTAAGGGTTTTGCTGGTCAGATCGGAGGCCGATCCGACCAAGCCGATCAAGCCTCCGACGGTTGAGGTGCTGGACGTCTACGAGGAAGAGCTTACTCCGCCTCAGACGACGGCCTCCTCTCAGGCCAGCTCCCAGCAATCGGAAAAGGAGGGATGATCCGGTATGGCCGGATATAACAGGGTCATCCTGCTCGGCAATCTGACACGGGATCCGGAGGTCAGATATCTGCCGAGCGGGACGGCCGTCGCCACCTTCGGCATAGCCGTAAACCGCGTCTATAACGACAGACAGACGGGGGAGAGGAAGGAGGAGGTCTGTTTCGTAGATGTCACAACTTTCGGAAGGAACGCCGAGATATGCGGCGAATACCTGCATAAGGGGAGGCTCGTCCTCATAGAGGGGCGATTGAGGTATACCACCTGGGAGACGGAGGACGGCCAGAGGAGGAGCAAGCTGGACGTGGTCGCCGAAAACATCAGGCTGATGCCGCTGAGCGCTCAGCCGTCCCAGCCGTCCGAGGAGCCTCCCGTCGAGGAGGCGTCCGAGGTCGAAGAGGAGCCGTTCTCCGAGGACGACATCCCCTTCTGAGGAGGTTGAGGAGCGATGAGGTATAGGAAAAAGGTTTGCAGGCTGTGCGCCGAGAAGATAGAATACGTCGACTACAAGGACATCGATCTTCTCAAGGACTTCCTGAGCGAGAGGGGGAAGATCATAGGGAGGCGTGTAACGGGCACCTGCGCCAAACATCAAAGACAGCTGACTAAGGCGATCAAACGCGCCCGTATGATAGCTCTCCTGCCGTTCACCAAGAAATAATCCCCGAAAAACAACCCTCTCCCCCTCGCCTCCGAAAACTCTAAACGAGGAGGAGTTCTCCGATGGAGGTCATCCTGAAGCAGGATCTCCCCGGCGTCGGGAAGGCCGGGGAGATAGTAACCGTGGCGGACGGATACGCGAGGAACTATCTCATCCCAAGGGGGATAGCCATCCCGGCCACCGAGGGCAACATAAG
>Ga0180302_10000535_pt1 | contig 16891 bp, 17 predicted proteins | sample GuaBasSediGuay17_FD_121794 | JGI IMG/M metagenome (GOLD analysis project Ga0180302, IMG submission 121794) | Subseafloor sediment microbial communities from Guaymas Basin, Gulf of California, Mexico - Guay17, Core 4571-4, 12-15 cm | ecosystem: Environmental > Aquatic > Marine > Hydrothermal... | reverse complement strand
TTACATAACTATCAGCTATTTGATCTTTCCTTACACAGTTTCTTACTGTCTTCTACATCTTGTCTTAAGAGCCTTTAGTGAGAAACCTAGAGCGATTCCCTTATTCACGCTGTCCTACTTAACACCTATTATAGTGTTACATGACCAGAGTCGAGTATTTTTTATTTCAGTGACAGTGTTTTTCATTGGATTGTTGCTAGCAGAAATATCAGCATACGTGATAGATAAGCAAGGCAAATCAACAATTGGAACTAGTGGACTAGATATTTTTAAAGCGTTTATGAGACTGCTCCTTCTTAATGAACGTGATGATCTGGAAAGCATATTGAAAAATAACTTATCTGAAAGGAAACGCGTAAAAGTTACAATAATAATGTTTAAAAGAGCTAGAGACAATTCATTGAAAGCCGTTCTAATACTCCCGAGAATTCACCCTGGTCCCTTTAGGAATGTAGGGTCCAGTACATTGCCGAGTAAAGTAGTTCGTTATTTAGAGAAGTACGGTATTAGTGCTATAATACTGCATAGAGCTTCAACACATAACTTGGACATGGTTGATAATAACGAAGTAGATCTTCTTGTTAAAGAAATGGTTAAGCTTATAGTTAATTCTGAAGATATTAGTGTGGTTGATGTGAGTTTTCCATTGATAAGAGAGTCTGAACATTATCGCTGCATTAGTCAGCGTTTTGGTAAGCACTTGTTAGCAATAGCATCAAGAAAGGATTGTGGAATGGAAGACATACCTGAAGATCTTGAAATTGATGTAAACTCTCGTTTTAAGCTGAAGGGTTACGAAATAATAGTAGTCGATGCGCATAACTCGGTTAACTATGAGGGAGAGAATGTGTTTCTGGTTAAAAATTCAAGAGATTACAGCGAGCTAGTTGAGCTCATACTCAAGACAGCAGAAGAACTTTGCCAGAATAAGGGCTGCAACTTGATTAAACTAGGAGCTTGTAGATTAAGGGATAAATGCACCCCATTATTAGGGTTGGGAGATGAAGGAGTAGTTTCATTAACGCTAGCAACTAACGGTAATATACTTTCTCTTTTAATATTTGATGCTAATAACATGATTGTAGGATTGCGAGACTGTCTTGTCGATAGACTAAGAAGTTATAAACTTCCTATTACAGAAGTCTTAACTACTGACAATCATGCTATAGCAGGTGTATTGCCTAGAGTTAAGTACTATCCTTTAGGACTCAAAATCAGCACAGATGAACTTCTCAAAATGAGCAAGAGCGTTCTAGATTGTTCTTTGAGGAGTTTAGAAGAGGTCAGGGTATCAGTTAAAACTATACAAAGAGAAGTGAATGTACTGGGACAGGAGAATTTTGAAAAGATACGAGCCTTTATATTAAGCAGTGCTAGAACAGTTAAGCTAGTGCTATCTTCTATACCTCTGGGACTGATAATTTACACGTTAGTAATACTACTAACTTAGGACTATAGAGGGCTTGAAAGCATGGGAGAGTTGATATTCATAGGTATGGGTCTTGGCGGAGAGATGGACCTATCCCTTAGAGCTATTGACCTTCTCCGTAAGGCAGATAAGGTATTTCTTGAGCATTATACAAGCTTGCTTCCAGAACTTAATATAGACTCATTGGAAAAGCTTATAGGAAAGAATGTGATAATACTTAAAAGAGAAGATTTAGAAGAGAAAGAAGAAAGAATATTAAAAGAGGCAGAGAATTGCAGAGTTGCTCTACTAGTCCCTGGGGATCCGTTTATAGCAACTACTCACATTGCATTGAGAATTGAAGCAGTGAAAAAAGGGATAAAGACTAAAGTAGTGCATTCGGCTTCAATATTCTCAGCCGCTTGTAGTGCTACTGGACTCCAATCTTATAAGTTTGGAAAATGTGTGACTATAGTTTATCCTAACTATGTATATGGATACTTCCCTGAAATGCCCTACGAAGTCTTATACGATAACTTGAAAAGAGGGCTTCATACGTTATTTTTATTGGATTTAAGAGTAGAGGAAGGTGAGTTTATGACTGTTAGAGAAGCTCTTAAAATACTAGAAGAGCTAGAGGCTCATAAGGGTTATAACATTATACAAGGGAATACGCTGGTAATTGGATTGGCTAGAATTGGTTGCAAAGATGAAAAAGTAAAGGGAGGAACACTTAGTGAAGTAATAACTATCGACTTTGGGCCTCCTCCCCACAGTTTGATTATACCCGGCGAATTGCACCCTATGGAGGCGGAAGCTTTGATTCATATCGCCAAAACAGAGGAGGAAATTATCAAGAGGTGGAATCATGTTGTCAGGAAAATACGTTGTTAAAAGGTTAAAAAGCTACATTGAGAATACAGAAAAAGTTCTAAATTTTGTTAAGAGTAGAGTTGAAGAAATGAAGCACAAATCGGTCAAACTGCCTCACGAGAATATCCTCCATTTATTAGACCTTGCTGAAACTTACATCAAAGACGCTCGATATTATTTTTCAGAAAACTTTGACTTGTTCACTAGCCTGTGCTGTATAGCTTATAGTGAAGGGTTAATTGATGCTTTAAAATTTTTAGGACTAATTAATTTCAAGTGGTCCTCTACTAGAAGACCCAAGGTACTTGTTGGAGGCGTATTCGAGATACTTCATCCGGGCCATATTTACTTGTTGAAAAAAGCTAAAGAGAGGGGAGAAGTCATAGTTGTAGTAGCAAGAGACGAAACTATTAAGAAACTCAAAGGTCGTGAACCGATAATCCCTGAGACTCAGAGACTTGAGGTAATCAGAAGCCTTAAGTATGTTGATAATGCCATTTTAGGAAGCAAAAACATGGACTTTAAAAAGGTAGTAGAGATTGTAAGACCTGACGTTATACTCCTTGGTCCTGATCAGTCTTGGATCGAGAAAGAGTTAAGAAACAGCTTTCATGATATTGAGATAGTAAAGCTTAATCAAAGGTATGAAGGGTATCCTCTAACCAGCACATCTAAAATTGTAAAGAGAATTCTTCATCTGTTTTCTACTCTTCGCAATTCTTCTGGCAGTTCTAGTCGCTAATGAGTGGGCTGCCCTTATGGGTTCTGGTAGCCAGTGATCTCTTGTACAAAGCTTCACTATTCTTATAGCTGTTTCTAAAGATACTTTGTTTCCTATGCTGACGTAAATTAGCTTTCTCTTTGATTTAAGAGCAGCACCTATCACCTCCCCCTTCTCGACTACTGGAGCCCATGAGTCTTTCCACTCCCCAATAACACCACAAAGGAGCTTCTTAGCTACGCCGATTGTTGCTATGTTTAATACTATACCTAGATGGCTAGCGAATCCAGCTCTATAAGGATGTAATTGTCCTTGTCCATCCACTAATGATATTTCAGGTTTCACTTTAAGTCTCATATAAGCCGATACTGCTGGAGAAACTTCTCTAAAGGAGAGAAGTGTCGGCACATAAGGAAACTTAACTCTTACATCAGATACTGCATAATCTATTACCGAGAAAGTCTTAAAATCAAGAACTACCCATGCACCAATTGCACGGCTTTTTGTGTAAGCCACATCAACGCCACCAATTAACCTCAACGATGGTAAAGAGATAGAATCGCATTTAACTACATTTGCAGAAATGAAAGACTGTACTTTGCGTGCTATTCTTAAAGAGAAGTAGCTGGGAACTTTCATGTTCAATTCCTCTTCAATTTCTTTCCTTTAATTAAATTGTTAATTATAGACATAGTTGCTTTTACATACACTAGCTCACTTTTTGATCTTTCTAACAACTGTCTTGTGACATCACATTTCCTTCTATAACCTGGCAAGATAGCGTCTGGAATATTTAGAAGACAAATCGCGGAGTATATTTCCTCCATGTAACTTAGCATTCTTTCTGCTTCTGCTAGGTCTCCGTTCTTAAGTAAGTCAAGGAGAAGACGCCTTAGTTCTCCTACTGTGTCTAGGAGACCTAATATGTACGAAGAAGGGGGCACGTTAATTTCCTCATATTTAACGTACTTCCCGCGTTTTGCCAGATTGTAGAACTGAATAGCTTCAACGTACTCGGTTAGTGTATCACGTACCATTCCGCTATAATAAAGTTTTTCTCCACGTTTAGTTTTTTCAATGAACTCATTGACAATGTCCTTTAGTTTAATTAGAGTCTCCTCACACCTATCGTATTCTCTATTGTGAGTTGATATGATGACACTTTTTGCAAGAGATATTATTTCACGAGATAGTTTGATAACTTCATCTCGTAATGAAGCTTCGTACTCAAATTGCTTGAGCAGGTTCTCAATTAGGTCACATAGTCTAACTTTCATAGGTTATCACTATGTTTGGTTTGATATATATTTCAGGGGTTATATAAGGGATCGTGACCTAGATGAGGAGGCATGAGCTTAGCGAAGAAATTGTTGAAAAATACCTTAAAGCAGGTGATATAGTAAATAAGACTCTCAATAAGGCACTCAACATAGTTGATGAAGAGGCTAAAGTTCTGAAGATATGTGAAGAATTAGAGAGGGAAATTGAGAGATTAGGAGCTAAGCCAGCCTTTCCAGTTAATGTATCAATAAATAATATTGCAGCACATTACACATCTCCCATAGGAGATAAAACAACAATTCCTAGAGGTTCCGTAGTCAAGGTTGATGTTGGAGCTCACATTAATGGTTACATAGTTGATGCAGCCATCTCGATATGTTTATCTCCAGCATATGAAGAAATAGCAAGAGCTAGTAGAGATGCTCTCAAAGAAGTAAGTAGAGTACTGAGAGACGGCTTAAACATAGGACAATTAGGGAGCCTAATTGAGCGGAAAATTAAAGAATATGGGGTAAGACCCATTAAGAATTTAACTGGACATCTTATAGATAGATACAATCTTCATGCAGGAAAAGTTATACCTAACGTTAGCATGAGAACTAGAGAAGTTGTGAAGTGTGGTGAAGTTTATGCTATAGAGCCCTTCGCAACGAATGGGGACGGCTTCGTCGTTGAAACTGCTCATGCCTTCATATTTAGACTTGCTCGATTTAAGAAGATTAAAAAATTTGAGGACTTGGTTAAATTTATGAAGTCAATTAAGTTCAACTTCAACGGGTTACCCTTTTCAGAAAGATGGTTGAGTCCCTCATATCCAACGCCCATCATTAGGGAGTACGTTAGAGAATTGCTGAGCCGAAGAGTGCTTGAAGCCTATCCAGTCCTGATTGAGAGGAAAGGGGGCATAGTTTCCCAATTTGAAGACACCTTCATAATAATGAAAGGAAAAGCTATACCCTTAGCTCGAACCTTAGAAATTCTATAAAGTCAGTTATGCGATACAGTGAAGTGAGGGTGTAATTATGACAAAAGAATACGCAATAGGTGTAGACATAGGAGCAACCAATTTAAGAGTAGCATTCGGAGATATCAACGGCAGAATCTATAAAAGAGCTGTAGAAGCAACCCCAAAAACCGGCGATGAACTAACTATCAGCCACAAAATTTCTGAGATGATCAGGAGCTTGTTAACTAGAGAGGAACTTGAAAAAGTTAAAGGAATTGGAATAGGGACAATAGGACCTTTAGATTTGAAGAAAGGAGCTATAGTCAATACCCCTAACCTTCCCTTCAAGCATATACCGTTGAGAGAACCTCTTGAAGAGACATTCAAATTGCCAGTATACATATTAAACGACTGTGTCACTGCCGTAGTTGGAGAGCATCACTTTGGAATAGGGAAAAACATAGACAACTTAGTTTACATAACCCTAAGCACAGGAATAGGAGGAGGAGTTTACGTAGACTCACATTTACTTATAGGAAAAGATGGAAACGCTCATGAAATAGGTCATATAGTGATAGACTACGAAGGCAGATTAGTATGCGGATGCGGAAAAAGAGGACATTGGGAAGCCTATTGCTCAGGAAAAAACATACCAAATTTCGTTAGATTATTATTGAGAGACAAAGCAGAAAAGGCTGAAAAAAGCCCACTCTTTAAACTAGCTAATGAAGGGACATTAACAGCAAAAGACGTATTCGACGCCGCAAAAAGAGGAGATTCCTTTGCAAGAGAAGTAGTTAAGGAGATCGGCAGATTGAATGCCATAGGATTCGCTAACGTAACCAACGTATATGATCCAGAATTAATAACCGTCGGTGGTAGCGTAGCACTCAACAATCCAAAGCTAGTATTAGAGCCAATAAAGAGATACATCAACGAGTACGTCATAAATAGACCCCCTAGAATAGAAATAACACCATTAGGAGGAGACATAGTCTTACTAGGAGCACTTGCACTAGTGTTTTATCCACCAAAGTAACCAGAAGAAGACTTACACCCCACTAGATCCACTATGGTAATCCTTATATAACAAAGTCATTCATTCATAAAAATGAAGACCAGGCGGCCGTCGTCTAGCCTGGTCTAGGACGTTGACCGCCAAGGTGTTATCTTGACGGGCGAATGCCCCCCGAGCCAATAATCCCGGGTTCGAATCCCGGCGGCCGCACTTTTATCGAATTTTTATTTTGTTAAGATGTGTGAGTCAGATGATTTCTAGTTCTTTTTATCTTGACAAGGTTTGGTGATGTCAGATAGATGTTATAATTTCTTTTCTATAATCATCTAGCTTAGTGGGTTTGTTTTTACCACTCTTCTTCCCAGACTTCCTCCCATTCTTCTTCCCATTCCTCTTCTTCCCATTCCTCTAGTTCTTCTTCCCAGATTTCTTCTTCCTCTTCAAAAGTCAAGAATCTCACCTCGTTTCGCTCTTTTTAGATGCTCATGGATTTATTAAGTTAACGCTGTTGTTGTTTTGGATTGTGGTGCTTGGAGTGGTTGATGTTTTTTGTTTTAATGGAATTAGACTGTTTTTAGTGGTCTGTTGTGGACGTGGAAGGATGCTTGGTTGGTAAAAGGTGTTGTTCGAGATAGAACTTAAATACTTGCATGTAGTTAGATTAAAAAGTGGTGATGAGGATGGCTGGTCCTCAGTACGTTGTTGAGACTAGAGATTTGCATAAGTATTACTTCTTGAAGGGGGAGACGGTAAAAGCTTTGAGAGGGATAAATATTCAGATAAGGTATGGTGAATATGTTTCGATACTGGGTCCTTCTGGTTCAGGTAAGACTACGCTCTTTAACATGATAGGTGGTTTAGATAAGCCGACAAAGGGTCAGGTGATACTGGATGGGAGGGACATATCTAGGCTGACGCCAGCTCAGATGGCTTGGGTTCGTTGTCATAAAATAGGCTATATATTCCAGACGTTTAACTTGATACCGATTCTAACGGCTCTTGATAATGTAATGCTTCCTATGGTGTTTGCTGGTTTAAGTAGAGACAAGAGAGAGGAGAAAGCTAGGAGGTTGCTTGAAAGAGTTGGACTGGGTGATAGATTGTATCACAGACCTAACGAATTAAGTGGTGGTCAGCAACAGAGAGTAGCTATAGCGAGAGCACTCGCTAACGATCCTGATATAATTTTAGCGGATGAGCCTACTGGGAACTTGGATTTGAATACTGGACTTAAAATTGTGCATTTGCTTAGGGATCTGAATAGGGAGAAGAATGTCACTGTCATAACGGCTACTCATGATCTGAAAATGATAGATGTGAGCGATAGGATTATGTGGATTAGAGACGGAATTATTGAAAGAGTTGAAGAGAGAATGGGTATTGAGATTACTGAGGAGGAGCTAGGCATATAGAACTCGTCAAGTAAGTGGATGTAATGTTAAGAGACTTTAATTTGCTAGTTTCAACTTTTAGGAGGAGGGAAAACGACTGTATTTCTGAGTTATGGTACTTTCTCAAGGAGATGGGAGATGAAAGTGTTGAAGTTAGTAGGGTGGGATTACCGGGACTTGTAGTTGCGAAGACCTCTCTGGATCCGTTTGATGTTGTTAGAAAAATACGGAAGATGGCTACGGAGAGACCGTGGGATTTTAGATATATCCTGAAAGTAGTTCCTATAGAGAGAATTGTTCCAACGTCTCTTGACGAAATTAAGAATGTGGCACTTGAGTTGGCTAAAAGGATTCGTCCTGGTGAGACTTATAAAGTGGAAGTTAACATCAGGCTTTCTGACTTGAGTAGGAGGGAAGTAATTGAGGCAATAGCCCCTTACATTGACAGAAAGGTGAATTTGAGTAATCCTGATAAAGTAATAAGGATAGAGGTTATAGGTGTTGTAACTGGTCTCAGCCTTCTGAAGCTTGGAGATGAGGTCTCTATTGCTAAGATAAAAAGCCAAGCTAAGCGTCAGAGAGGGGGCGGTCAGTAGGGTATTACTTTTTAATATGAAATATAGTAAGTCTTGTCAATACACATTTAGTTAAGGCTTCCTCTTCATCTTTAGCTAACGTAACCCTGAGTTCCTCGTCTCTTATTGAGAAGACATTCCTAATGTAATGAAATTTCTCTTTGGTTATCCTAAGGATAGAGTCATTAAGTGTGCCTCTTTCTTCCTTCAGGAAGATTTCAAGCACTTTGTTCAGAGACTTTGTGTCTTTGGATACTGCTATGAAGACGGTAAAAGAGAATCTGTCTTCTGGTCCTGCTAATCTTATTGCCTCTTTGATTTGTCTGTTAGCTGCTATGTACACTAGTATTTCCAAGTCTAACCTTCTAGAGACGTTAAGCTTGTACTTAAATGACTTAATGGCGTATTTAGCAGCTAAAATTCCATGAATTTTCGTTGCCAATATTTTTGGATTTACTAGGGTGATAGAGACATCGTATTCTCTCTTTATAGAGTTTATTCTGTTTATCAGGTTCTCAAGAGACTTAGGTTTAGTGAACTCTATTCCTGTCACTAGGACGTAGTACTTCTCCTTAGCGATCTCGACTTCGAATGGTTTAGGTATGTTCACCGAATAACACCTGGATAATTTAAGTTTTCAAGGAAGCGAAAAGCAGTCTTTAATGCTGATTGAGTATTAGGTCTATAACCTAACTCCTCTAATAATACTCCAATGCTGGCTAGTAATGTTAAAATGTCACGCTTAGTTAAGCATCCCATATTCCCTATTCGCAGTATTCTTCCCTTAAACCTTCCTATGCCTCCAGCTATGTATATTCCGAACTCGTTTCTAAGTAGTTTAATGAGTTCATTTAGTTTCTCATCAACTACTTCTAGGCTTATAACGGTAGTCGATCTGAACTCTTTATCAACAAACGGACTTAGCCCCAGCTCCTCTAAAGAAGAGTAAAGTGCCTTTGCTCTAATTTCATGGAACTCGACCCATTTTTCATATCCGATTTTTAGTATTAGACTAAGTGCTTCGTTAAGAGCATAAAGAAGGGGCACAGCTGGCGTGAATGGAGTTTCTTTTCTCTTAGCAAAGTCCATGTATTTTCTTAAATCTAAGTAAAAGGTTCTGGGTATATTCTTCTTTAGGACTTCCATAGCTTCTTCACTGACAGTTATTAGCGATATTCCGGGAGGGGCAGCTAGGCACTTTTGTGTAGCCGTAACTAATACGTCTATGTTCCACTTGTCAATAGGTATTTCATATCCTCCTAGTATTGATACGGCATCTACTAATAACAGACAGCCGTAGCTCTTTACTATCTTAGCTATTTCTTCAAAGTTTTTAAGTAGTATCCCAGGACAAGTGTCGTTAAGGACAAAAGCAGCTATTTTGATTTCTTCGCTTAGTTTCCTCTCTATTTCTTCAATTTTTGGACCCCTTTTCTCGTTAGGAGTTATTGAAACTACTTTGCCACCATATACCTTTATAGCATCGGCTAATCTCTCACTGAAAATCCCATGGATGGAAACTAGTACTTTTTCACCAGGTTTAACAAAGTTAGCAATTGCTGTTTCTACTGCACCAGTTCCAGATGTTGTAAGTATGTAAACTTCGCTGTGATCAGTTTTTAGTATTTTTCTTGCCTTTTCTTCGATTTCACTGTAAAGTGTATGGAAGTCTTCAGATCTGTGGAATATGATGGGTGATACCATAGCTCTTAAAACGGAGGGGGGCAAGTTTACTGGACCTGGTGTAAAAAGCAAGGGATCCTCCATACTCACAACCAGTTATATTTATGTTTCACAGTTAATATTTCTAGTTATCGATGAGAAGGATAATCACACTCTTAACAGACTTCGGTCTTTCTGACTACTTTGTAGCAGAGATGAAGGGAGTCATTCTTTCAATTAACCCTGCTGTCAAAATAGTCGATATTTCTCATAATATTGAAAAGTTCAGTATAGTTCAGGCATCTTTTGTTTTAGTTTGCGCCTATAAGTGGTTTCCTAAAGGAACTATCCATGTGGTTGTCGTAGACCCAGGAGTAGGAACTAAGAGAAGACCCATCATAGTAGAGACAGAGAACTACTACTTCGTAGGACCTGATAATGGCGTGTTATGGGCTTCTGCTATGAAGGATGGTATTAAGAACATATACGAAATAGACATTCGTAAATTCGAAAAGGTCTCTCTAACGTTTCATGGAAGAGACCTGTTTGCTCCAGTAGCCGCCTATATATCATTAGGAGAACCGCTAACGTCTTTAGGAAGGAAAATAAATGAGCTTGTTACTTTGGATATATTTAAAGTATCAGTCTCTGAAAGCGTTATCGAAGGGTTCGTTGTCCATATAGACTCTTTTGGCAACATAATAACCGGCATTGAAAATAAGCATTTAAAAGAGATCGGTATTGATTACGGAGATAGTATTGAGGTTTCTATAGGTAATTTAGACATAAAGACAAAGCTTCTGCCAGCTTACGGTCATGTTAAACCTGGAGAACTCTTGGCACTTATAAACAGTGAGGGATTCTTAGAAATTGCTGCAAACCTGTCCAGTGCTGCTCATAAGCTTAGAACTAAAGTTGGTGATAGGATTGTCGTTAGAAAGAAGTGAAGAACTCTTTACGAACTCTGTAATTCTGAACAATGACTCCTTCTCTGATTAAAATTTCCTTTTTCAAATTAATGAAGCTTTTTGAACCAAGATATCCTCCTAAATTACCATTAGCATATACGACTCTGTGACAGGGATATGCTATCGGGTAGGGATTCTTAGCCATAACTCTCCCTATAACTCTAGGATTCAAACCTAAAGCTCTTGAGATAGATTTGTAAGAGATTACTCTGCCTCGAGGTATCTTTAATAAGCACTTTATTATCTGAGCCTCTTTCTTTGATAACCAAGGGTGTGTATCTATAGGAAATTTTTGAATTATTAGCTCCGTGCTTGGTTCAATTTCTCCTAGAAAAATAGCTACCAACAATTTAACGAGTTTAGCACATCCCTTCTGAGGTTTTAAGTGAGAAACACTCTCATAGGACTTAATATGACTGCCAACGACTCTCATTAGCGTTTCCCCAGCCTTCCTTGGATTTGTAAAAGGAACTCCATTTGCGAGAGTTTTTCCTCTTTCATCTAAGAGAAGGAAAACGGTGTAGCCTTTGCTTTCTCCTCTGACAAAGTGGTACTTCATATTGTTAATCCAACTCCTTTGCAGACAACTCTAACTACGTTTTCAGTTTTTGTAACATTGAATTTAGAGCCTACAACGAGCTTACAAAGCTCTATAACCGTAGCAGCATGAGAAGTCAACTCTGAAGAGGTGATTAAGCTTTCTCCCTTCGCAAGGGAAGCATATATTAGCAAGTTATCTAATGCGTGCCTATCGACCCCTGCATTAGTACTCAGTTCTTCTACTAACTTACTAGCTGCTTCACGACCAACCGCTTCTGCAGGTTTACCTCGCTCACCAAGTGCATCACTACCTATGACCCCTGTATCAGTGACAGCCCATAACACTATACAGCTTCCCTTATCAAGTGCAGGAGTATTTGTGTCTATAGCTATTTCACCCACCTTAAATCCTCTGTTTCTCAGGAAGTCTTCTGCTGACTTTTTCTGTCTTATTGCTACATGGTCTGGTAAATTAGCACAGTAAGATATGCCACCAATTTCTTTTAATGTATTCCATTCATAAAAGTCAGTGCTTTTTAAGGCTTTAACTGGGGTAATGGATACTTCAACTAAGCCGCCGCCTCTGGGATAAAAGCCGTGCCTAAGAACAGAGATCTTGAAATTAGCACCAAACTTTCTCAAAAGGGGACATAGCACATATTGTAGATACTGTATCGGAGGGGACCATTTTACAGCTGTTCCACCAATTAACCTTAGATGTACCGTGTTATCTGCAAACAAAGCCACAGGTAGTGTAGCCTGCAGTACTAAGGATATGCTCCCTGCTGTTCCTATGTTTAGTTCATAGCGTCCTCCCTTTACTTTCAACCTTGGAGTGAAAAACACAGTCATGGAGCCTACACTTAAACCTTCTACCTTTGCGCCTACCATCTTAGCTATTAACCTGATTGCAGTCATATGTTGAGGTCTCAAGCCAGGGTTCGATCTCTTAGCTCTAATGTTGTATACTTTAATGGGCTCACCAGTTAATGCAGAAAGAGCTATGCTGTATCTCAATAATTGACCTCCGCCTTCGCCCATGCTGCCGTCTATGCGAATCATAAGTTCACCCCCTGACAATAAGCTTCAAACTTTCTAAGTGTCTAAGAGTGAAGGTGTATATAAGAATGAAGGTAAAGCCCAATTCTTACTTAAAGGTTTTAATTTAAAGCTCTTAATTTAGTTAAAAACAGTCAGGTATATGAGTGCTAGGTCTATGTAATTTGCTTCTTATGTAAATGACTCGTTGTAAGACTGTTATGTATGTCAGAAGTAGTAACAAGTAGAACATGCTTGTAGATAGGACTTTGTTAACTTGATTTAATAGTATAACTAGGAATATTAGTATGAGCCTCTCTGATCTCTCGGTAATTCCTATTCCCTCCAACTTAACGCCTAATGATTCTCCTCTAGCCCTAGAATAACTAACTAAGAACGCTCCTATGATCTCAGCCACTATTAGGTATAGGGGGGCTACATCAAAGAAGTACAGTGAAAAAATGAATATACCGTCACATATTCTATCAATCAACGAGTCCAAAAATGCGCCCCATAGGCTAGTCCTTCCTAGTTTTCTAGCAACAGCTCCGTCAATAGAATCTAGAAGGGCTGAAAAAATGTAAAGGGAGAGGTATAGGGGGACTGCTTTGGTGGACTGCGTAGTTACTAAGACTAAATACATAAGCGCTATTACTAAGCTTGAGAGTGTTAATAAGTTTGGATTGACGTTAATCTTCACAAACAACCATATTAGCGGTTCTAAAAACTTTGTCAGAGTTCTTCTAAATCTTGTTAACATATTCTCTCACATATCTTATGGCTCTTCTTCGAATAACGTCTTATACATTTTTTTCATAAAAATTCTTCCTTTCTCAAACAACTCTCTACCCTTATCTGTTAGCTCATAGTATACTTTCCCTTCACCTTTTATGTTCTTTGACTTCCTTATTAAGCCCTCTCTTTCCATTTTGTATAGTGCTACATAGACCGTAATTGTGGCTGGAGAAAAGCCAAATCTTCTGTGCACTTCTTTGACTATCTCTTTACCATACATTGAGCGCTCTTTTAGTAATTTCAGTATGTAGAGCCACAGGTTCTCTTTAGTAAGCTTCTTTACAAGTCGTTCGTAAGCCATTTAGTCACCTAATGCCTCTTTCTAGCTGTTAACATCAATATTGCTTGAGCTAAATCTCCTTTAGCTTCAATAAGTGCTCTTCTGGCTTCTTCTAAAGATACTCCTGCTTGTTCAGCAACTAGCTGAACGTCTTCCTCTGGTATTTCAACTTCCTCTGTAGGTGGGCTAACTACTTCTTCGACTACTCTGCTTTCACCTATTATTTGGTAAACCTCCCCTAGACCTGGTGTTTTTAGCTTAAGGACTTTGGGAAAGTCAAATACTACACATCTACCATCCTCTAGGACTATTCTTACCTCTTTAACACCACTTACCTCCTCAAAGTTTAGTCCGAGTCTTTTAGATAACCTTCTCAAGTCTCTAGGAGATAACCTCTTCAACTAAAGCACCTCTGGATTCTTTTAACTTCTAATTATTAAAATCCTTTCTGAGGTTGAGAGTTGAGTTGTTATTACGTTAAGAATGTGTACTTTGGTTGCTATATTAATTATCATCAGATAATCGTACTATAAGTTCAGGAGCTATCAACTTGGCTATGTAACCTCCTAAGTCGATTACTTCCTTCGAGTTAAGGATTATTACAGAGTCGCTGCTGATTACAGTATCACACTGCATTATTGTAGATATGTCTGCTTTTTTGACTGCGCGCGCATATCCTCTTAGTCCCATGTTAGTTAATCTTCTTCTAACATAAGCTGCGAACTCACCGCTCCTACTGACATTAGCATCAAAAAACAAGAATACTTCTCTGGGTTTGTACTTTAACAATATTTGCATAAGCAGTTCAATTGCTATGTACATATCCCTGCTGATCTTGACTTTTTCAATTACTGAAAGTATGTCTCTGATGAAGCCATCATCACAGAGGAGTAGGGGGAATTTTTGAAGTGCAGCTTTTATAGTCATGAGGACGTTGAATCCATCTATGGATATGGATTTGTTCATCATGGCTTCAGGAGAAGATAACTTAGCCATCCTTTTAATGGCTTCGTCTTTCGGAAACACTGATCTGAAAAGAGCCATTCTTTCAGCTTTTGTGAGACCGTATCTGTCACCAACAAACTTTAGAGATATTTCTCGGTTATATCCCCTTGAGAGTAGGTATCGATAGTCGATAGAGGCTTCTTTTAATACTCCTAGCCGTAGACTGTAATTTAAAGCATTATTTTCCATAAACTTACCCTTGTAATAGCTCCCATAAAGTATCACTTAGAATCTTCAGCAATTCATTAGAGCTGGCAGTGCATTTAATCACACCACTATACATACGTTCACTGCCTCCTCCCTTCCCACCAAACTTGGCTATTAATGCCTTCCCTAATGATTTAGCATTAACTCTTTTCTGTGCTTTCTTTCCAAGAAATATTGTAAACTCTTTCTTTTTTGAAAATAATGCAACAATGGCTGAGGGTTCTCTCTTTACAGCCTTTGTTCCTATTCTCATTAGGAAATCTAGGTCTACATCTTCGTAAACTTTGACAATTAAGGCTAAATCATCGATGTTTAGTGAACTTCTGAGGAGCAAGTTAACTTCTAAGGAGTCTCTCTCCTCTCTTAATTTATTTATTGCTTTCCTCAGTTCTTTGTTTTCTTTTATCAAGTTCTCTATTCTAGTGCTCAATCCTTCTACATCAGTGTTCATAGTTTTGCAGATACCCTTGATTAGCTTCTCTAAACCTTTAATGTAGTTGAGTGCTGCTGTGCCTACTGAAAATTCTATTCTCTCAACTCCGTCCTGTATTCTTTCAGCTTTTAGTATTTTTATCAAACCAATTTCCCCAGTATTGGAGACGTGAAGACCCCCGCATGCTTGCACATCCCATCCTTCTACTTCAACTACTCTTATTTCAGATCCTGGTACTACTCCTCCTTGATATAATACAAAGCCGTGTTTCTTCTCAGCTTCGTTCCGTGGCATGAATTGCGCTTTAACATTTCTATTTTCAAGAATCACTCTGTTGGCTAGCTCTTCTATTTTATCAAGTTCATCGTCTGTTATGTGTTTGTAATGTGTTATATCCAGTCTGCTCCTCATAACTCCCTTTTGAGCACCAGCTTGCCATACATGCTTACCTAGAACCTTTCTGGCAGCGCTTAGTAGTATGTGGGTTGCTGTATGGTTCCTCATTAATGAGAGTCTGCGTTCCCTATCTATTACTCCCAGTACTTCATCTCCTTCCTTAAGACTATGATTTTTGCATAGATGGACAATCACATTGCCTAGCTTCTTTACGTATTGAACTTCGTATTTGTTATCCTTATAGATTAAGTAGCCTTTGTCACTGGGTTGACCTCCTCCTTCAGGATAGAAGCAAGTTCTGTCTAGGACTATGTAGTCCTTAAACGCCTTAACAATCTTAGCCTTGAATTCAAACTGATATGGGTTCTCATAATATAGTTGGTGTGTAGGGGGGATTTTCTTAACTTCTTCATAAAGCCTCTCTTCAGCTTCTCTTTTAACTTCAGTGAGTTTGCTCTTAGCTTCATGAAGTTCTGCTAGCTTTGAGTAAAAATCTACAGGAATGTTCACCTCTACTCCTTCTGCTTCGGCTATTTCTTTAACATATTCGGGTGGTAAACCGTGAGAGTCATAAAGTACCATAAGTTCATTTAGAGGGAATTCTTTGGCACCTTGCCTTTTTAGCCTTTGAATTTCTCTTAGAATTACCTTACGTCCACTCTTGAGCGTTCTTTTGTACTTGCCCTCCTCATGTCTTATTATGTCTAATATAGTGTCTTTGATATCAAGATATTCTGGAAACTCCTTTCCCCACTTCTCTATTTGCGCATTAAGTACTTCTTCTAATGTGAGGTCGACTCCTAATCGCATTAAGTTCCTAATGCTTCTTCTTACTAGTAGCCGAGCTAGATACCCACTGCCAGTATTAGAAGGTACAACTCCATCCCCTATCATAAACATGAGAGCTCTTGAGTGGTCTAGAACTGCGTAGATAATTTCATATGGTTTAACTATTCGGTTCAGTTCCTCTACTGATATACCAAGTTCGCTAGACACAATTGCCTTCACTTTTTCAAAGGACTCTGGCTTTTTCGCATCAAGCTTCCCCATGTATTTAGAAATAGCCTCAAACACTCGGCTCTCTCTGGGCTCCAGTCCAGCTATACTCCTCAATTTGTCTATTAAATCGTCAAAAAGGACGTCATAAATAGTTGGAGCTCCCTTCACCAACCAATAAAGTCTTTCTAATCCATATCCTGTGTCAATTATTCTATTATCCATCGAAATAACCTTGTCGTCCACTACTTTGTAGTGCATAAAGACGAGAGTTGCAACTTCGAGTCCTCTAACTAGAACCTCAAAGTCCTCTCCTGCATTTCCGCCTCCACTCCACCAATCTTCCTTAAATGTCACC
>Ga0180302_10000534_pt1 | contig 16895 bp, 15 predicted proteins | sample GuaBasSediGuay17_FD_121794 | JGI IMG/M metagenome (GOLD analysis project Ga0180302, IMG submission 121794) | Subseafloor sediment microbial communities from Guaymas Basin, Gulf of California, Mexico - Guay17, Core 4571-4, 12-15 cm | ecosystem: Environmental > Aquatic > Marine > Hydrothermal... | reverse complement strand
GATATAGCGGTTCGACTCGGGATACTCTAAGGGTGATGGTGGATGGGTAAGAGGACTCTGGTTCAGAGACGGGGTAGGGGCTCGCCGACTTTCACGGCGCCGACCCATAAGAGGGTTGCGCCGTCTAGGTATCCGCCTCTATCGGTTTTACCTAGAGACGGCTCTATAAGGGGCTATGTCATGGACCTGGTTCACGACCCTGGTAGAGGAGCACCGTTAGCTCTGATAACGTTGGAAAACGGGGTAAGCTATTACACGGTTGCGTGCGAGGGCTTAGGCGTGGGAGATGTCGTCGAAATAGGGCCGGGTGCGTCTTTCAAGATCGGGAACGTCCTTCCGTTGGCGCAGATACCTGACGGAGCAATCGTCTGTAATATAGAGAAGAACCCTGGTGACGGCGGTAAGCTTCTAAGGGCCTCAGGGAGCTACGGTGTGGTCTTATCCCATACGGCTGGCGGCGTAGCGGTTAAGATGTCCTCAGGTAAGACGATGCTGTTAAACGCCATGTGTAGAGCCACCGTCGGTGTGGTCGCTGGTGGAGGTAGGATCGAGAAGCCGTTTCTGAAAGCCGGTACCAAGCTTAAGCTAATGAGGGCTAGGGGCCGTAAATACCCGACGGTTAGAGGGGTGGCTATGGCAGCTGTATACCACCCGCATGGCGGCGGTAGACACCAGCACCCAGGTAAGCCCACCACCGTGAGTAGGCATGCCCCTCCTGGACGTAAGGTCGGCTTGATAGCGGCTAAGAAAGCCGGTAGAGGGGCTAGGGTCCGTAAGACAAGGTAGCTCTCTCCGTTTTAAGGGTTTATAAGCCTCTATACCGTTTCTCATGCTTAAGGAGCTGTGTCATGAGTCTAGACCTTTCCAAGAGGCTTAGGGTTCAGACTAGGAAGGTCGTCGAGTTTTTCGACGGCAGGGTTAAATCTCTTCAAGACCGTAAGGATCTGATCCCCCTTTTCAAAAGTTTGGATTCTAAACGTTGTCTAGAAGCCGCTAGAAGAATAATCGGCGAAGGTGAGTGGTCTGCGGTCGGGGTCGACGGCTCGATGGATTACGACGAACACCTCGACCTCCTCCTATTCTACGTCTACGCTACAGGATACAGATGCAAGTTTACCGTAGGAAGAGAAGGGGTCTCCATGGATGTCAAGGGCGCGGTCAGAGACATGCAGCTTTCAGCCTCAGCCGCCATACCGCTCTGGATGGAGGACCTCCTAAACGTGTCGCAGGACGTGTCGGTGAGCTTCGAGTATGAGGTCAGGAGGGCGGCCGAGACCATACCGATATCTGTCATGACGATGGCTGAGATAACCCTAGCGCTTAAAGCCGTCGAAAACCCTGAGGTCAAGCTGTTGCTCCTCGACCGCCCCTTATCGGGTACATACCCGTCTCTCTCGAAGAACCTCAGAACAGTCTTGGGAAGACGAAGCTCCGCGCTCACGGGCATAGAAACCGGTCGGGGAAGGGTTACGCTCCTGGACCTTTGGGTAGCCGGCATCCTCGGCCCCGGAGACCTATATGTCCCACCTAGGTATCCATACCGAGCTTACGCGTTCGTTAAGGCTTTGATAGAGAAACGCGAGCTATCTAAGGATGAAGCCTGTAGCATACTGAACGTCGACGAGAACGGTCTCAAAAAGGTTCTAGGCTACATCAGACGTAGGGAGAACGAGCTCGGAGGCAGGGTCTTCGAGGAGCATGGAGACACCCTAAGGGTCAGCGAGGATATCCTAGGGTATTGGGATAGGGTTTACGAAGCGTCTACGTTCGTTTCAGACCGGATGTTTAAGGGCGTCGATTATCCGCTTAAGATAGGCGACCTATGGTTAACCGCTCAAGACATCAACATGGTTAACCTATTCCTGCTCTACGAGCTCATACGTAGGGCTAAGACCCATAGTGTGCTTCTGGTGGGTATAGCCAAGGACACCGAGGCATCCGAGATTCTGAGGTCCGTGGTCCCATACATGGTGCATAGAGGGCTTATAGAGCCCAAGTCGCCTATACCGGCTATAAGAAGCAACCGGGGCTTCCTCAGCCTCGTAAGCTCGCTAAACTACAGGCTTATCGGAACACCCTGGCGGACACCCTGCTACGACTCCTGCTTCACAACACTAGTGTATACGCAGTCTGAAGGGTTCAAACCGGCTAGGAAGGTCGTCTCTAGGGAAGCCCTATTCATACGGGTGAACTTTCAGCTAAGAAGCCTGAAAACCGACGGTGCCGTACGCTCTATGGTCTTCATGTACGACAGACCCTTCGACCCAGTCTACGATAGACTCGGAGAGCCGCTTAAAATCCCCCATAGTTCAGAGCTCATAGTCAGACCGGTGTTCGAGAATCCTGACGGAAGCCTTCTAGACGACCTCATACTCTACCTGCTCTCGCTGATGGATAACCCTGAGGTCTTAGAAGCCTACGGGTATAACCAGCTTCTCTACTTGGCGGATAAAGCAGTTAAGACAGAAGTTAAGCTTATGAAGAGTTCTCTCAGAGCCGTGGCCGAGCTTGAACTAGCTCCCCTCGCCTCCAGAAGGAGGATGTTCACGTTCAGAAGCTACCGTGAGTTACGTAGGATCCTAGAGGCCAGCCGGAGGCTCGGCGGCTGACATCGGCTAGAAAACTTTATGGTCTATATTCGGCTTAGATACTTTCCGGATGCGGGTCTTAACCGAGTTTAACGTTTTCGACGATATGGAGGGTTTATTCGAGGCTAGGCTTAAGGACGTTAAGACGGTCGTAAGGTCTTCCAGGCTTAGAGAGGGGGAGGTAACGTTATCGAGTCAGCTGGCTACCATAGAGGCTAGGTTTGTCTACAAGGTCTTCGACAAGCTTCATAATCCATGCTTCATAGCGATCGAGAGACAGACCTCTGAGGGGCTAACCCACCTCATATACGAGGTGGTCGGTTTAAGAGCTATACACTTCCAGATGCCCGGTGTCGAGTCTTCGATACCTAAAGTCATAAGGCTCGAGATACTCGACAGGATCAAAGACGGCTGGGAGAAGAGCGAGGAGACCTGGATAGATATCTACGCGGTGCCGACCGGGTATAAGCTGGACATCGAAGGAGGCTCTTTGGTATTCGCGAGAACTCCTTTAACACCTTTGCCGGGGGCGGATGTAAGGCTCCTCTCCGACGAGGCTGTTAGGCTGTTCTTGTGCTATGAGAAGGGTGTGGAGGTCGGTGTACTCCTCGGGTTTAACATAGGGTTGAAAGTTAACTTGGTGAACCTGGTCCGGTATCACATGGGCGTCTTCGGTTTCACAGGCGTCGGGAAATCGAACTTGACGGCTTTCCTGATAAGACGCGCCTTAGAGTCGGTCGAAGACCTTAAGGTCGTCGTATTCGACATAGCGGGTGAATACTCTATTCATCTTCTCGACCTGCTTCAAACGGGTCTCCTATACGTCTCGGAGAGGAGCCTGCTAGATATCGAGAGGCTAACACAGTCTCAGGTGATACCGGAGACGCTCGAAGATAAGATAGACATCCAGTTTCTCGAGATGATGTTTGAAAGGCTCGTAAACGACGGTAGATTAGGGTTTCTATCTACCGCTGAAACCCGTGAGCTCACGCTGGGCGACGTGCTCGAAACCCTTCAGAGCACGTTCGACATGAGAAGGTCTGGGGCGATGGCTGCTAGGAGGGCGTATAGCGAGCTCATCAGGAGGCTGGTCGTCGAGAAGGGTTTGAACGAGTCTACGACCCTACAGGAGATAGCTGAAGACGACTCGTGTAGAGAGGTTTTCCTAGATATCATGAGCAGATTGTCCTCAAGCCTCTCTGAGAGGGCAGGTCTCAGGTCGGACGTAGCGTCGATAATCGACGCGTTAGAGTCTCCCTCCGCAGAATCTTCCACCGGACAAGCGACGTCTCCTGAAGAACTCGCGCTGAGAGTATGGTCCGGTAAGTCTCCACCGCTCACGGTGGTGTACATACCTGAGCCGATACATGCTAGGAAGACTGTTTCAAGGTTCATCGAGAGGCTTCTGCTGCTTAAGAAGACTAGGGGATTGGGCTCTAGGGTACTCATCGTGTTGGACGAGGCTCAGGAGTACATACCCGATAGAACGCGTGTAGACGACTGGACAGAACGGTCTAACAAGGCCGTCGAGGCTCTCCTGAGGCAGGGGCGTAAGTATCGGGCGCACTGCTGGCTGGCCACCCAGAGGGTCGCCCACCTGAACGTGAACGCTCTACAGCAGTTGCACAGCTACTTCGTCAGCACCCTGCCTAGGTTCTATGACCGGATGGTTATAGCGGATGCTTTCTCGCTTAGCTACGATGTTCTTGAGAAGACCACGACTTTGGATACTGGTGAGTGGCTGTTCGTATCGTATAAGGCGACCCGTAGGAAGAACGTGCCTGTGTTCATAAGGACCCCGAACAACGAGGCTATACTCTTGAAAAACCTGGGGCTTTCGGATTAAACTTTATATAGCCTACAGCGTCCTCTGGTATCAGGGGTTTAAATGCCTAGGGAATTCAGGTACAGGGGTTATACTCTCGAAGAGTTGAGGAAGATGCCTATAGACCACTTTATCAGCCTGCTGCCCTCCAACGCTAGACGTAGCCTCTTGAGGGGTTTATCTAAGGAGCAGAGCGTGCTACTCGAGAAGGTTAGGAAGGCGATAAAAACAGGGTCGAAGAAGATGATCAAGACCCACTGCAGGGATATGGTGATACTACCTGAGATGGTGGGTTTAACCATAGGGGTCTACAACGGTAAAACGTTCACACCGGTTAAGATAACGCCTGAGATGATCGGTCACAGGCTTGGAGAGTTTGCATATACGAACAAGAGGGTCATCCACGGGAGCCCAGGCATAGGCGCCTCCAGGTCCAGCATGTACGTACCCCTCAAGTAGCCTTCTTACGCTAATAAGGTTCTTCACCGAGTCGAAGGTGGTATCTGAGCTTGGGAGACCTTCTGAGAGGCTTATACATAGGACGGTTCCAACCTTTTCACCTCGGTCATCTTCAAGCCGTTAAGTGGATCCTCGAGAGGGTGGAGGAGCTTATCGTAGGGGTCGGAAGCTCTCAATACAGCCACACCTTGGATAACCCGTTCACAGCGGGTGAGAGGATAACGATGATATTCAAAGCCCTGGACTGGGCTGGGGTGAGTAGAGAAAGGTACCTCGTGATACCGATACCGGATATCCATACGCACTCTCTATGGGTCGAGCATGTGGTCTCTCTGACGCCGCGTTTCGAGGTTGTCTTCACCAACGAGCCTCTCACGAAGAGGCTCTTCGAGGAGGATGGAAGGTTTAAAGTCTCTCCCATACCGTTCTTCAACCGTGAGGTCTACAGCGCCACGGAGATACGTAAGAGAATGCTTAAGGGGTTCAGCTGGGAAGACCTGGTTCCAAAACCCGTGGCAGAGTACCTTAAGGAGATAAACGCCGTGGAGCGTATCAGGGTGATAGCGTCTACAGATAAGGTCGTATCTACCCAGTCCCCCTCCAGTAGCCGTGTAGTAGCCCGCTCCTAAAGAGCGGCATACGTTCCTCTGTCCTCTATACCCGGTATGGAATTCGACCTCTAGCCTGTGTCTCGTCAAAACGGTAACCGCATAAGTCTCGGCACAGAGGCATATGTGGAACCGGAATCTTTTAAACCGCGTGGGCTATCAGATCTGGGTGCTTGACTATGACTGGAGAGGGTCTTGAGGAGCGTATCGCCAGGGTCGCCGAGAAGTATGGGTGGGAGGTTAAGCTCAGGAAGAAACACGGTAAGCGTATCCAAGACCTAGTACTGACGAGGAGAGGGATCGTCCTAGTTATTCAGGTCAAGGACCTATCCTCCCCGGCTAGCCCAAGGGATGTCGCTCAGACCCGAAAGGACGCAGACGAGTATGTTAGATATCTCCTAGAGGAGGTTCTCGGGGTGATGATAGTCCCGGTGCTCGTCTCACGCGGGATATCTGAGAAGGCTATGCGAAAGGCGAGGTCCTACGGGGTCAGACACTACACACCTGAAGAGCTAGAGGAGCTTCTGAAATAAGTTCCTGCACCGGTTTTTACATGGAAGGCTTCTCTATACCTACTCCCGTAACCCCCCCTCTAAGCTCCTCTAGTTTTTCCCTGAAAGCCTCTACGACCCTTTCGTTTAAATCCACGAACACCACGCGTTCAACCCTCAAACCCCTTTCGAGCAGTTCGACCAAGGCCTTAAACATGGCTTCGGAGGCTTCAATCGGTTTAAGACCTCCGACCCCTGTACCCATCCCCGGAAACGCTATACTCCTAAGCCCCATCTCGTCGGCGAGTTTCAAAGCCGCATAAGTGGCTTTGTAAACCTTCTCGCGGGTGGTCGGGCCTGGGGTCTCCATGGTGGGGCTGTGGATGACGTATCTCGCTTTAAGCCTACCCGCAGTCGTGGCTATAGCCTTACCCACGGGTAGAGGGGCGTGTTTAACGGCTTCTCTCTCGATAACCTCTCCGCCTACCCGTTTTATAACACCCGCGACTCCCCCACCCATACGCAACATGCTGTTAGCCGGGTTAACTATAGCGTCGACCTCAATGTCTAAAAGGCTTCCATGTCTAACCTCGATTTTAACCCCTTTAACACAGAGCTCAGCCATGTCTCCCACATTAATACCGATATCCTCCGGCTATAAGTTAAACGTTAATCTCTCAGAGGAGCGCGGCTAGTACAGGTTTTTCACGAGGAAAGAGACTATGAATATCGCCCAGCTTATCGCGAGTATCAGCCTCAGCACCCTCCTGAAGGCCGTCGAAGCCTCTAAGAGTACGTATATGGTCGTCAACGTTATCAACAGCGTCAGGACCTCGCCGTAAGGCGTGAAGGAGTCTCCAAGCACCGTCTTGAATAGATACGTTAACCCATCCCTGACTAGGTTGAAAACCGCGTACAGAAAGTTCACCAGTATCAACGGGTCGAGGTTTCCACCAGACATCACTCCACCGCCCCCAGTATCAGGGCTAGGAGAGACATCCTGACGAGAAGCCCATAGTAGACCTGCTTGAAGTACTTCGCCTGAGGAGCATGGTCCACGGAGTAGTCTATCTCGTCGACCCTAGGTAGAGGATGCATGATTATGGCGTCCTCCTTCATCCTCTTAACGTGGTCAAGTGTGATTCTATAACTTCCTTTAACCTTCATGTACTCCGATACGTCGGCGAAGCGTTCCTTCTGGATCCTAGTCACGTAGAGGACATCCACCTCCTCAATTATCTCGTCAAGGTCGTCCACCTCCTCGACCGGGATCCGCTTAGAAGTGTACTCCACGACCTCCCTACGCATCCTCAGAAGCTCAGGTGAAACCAGGTATAGCTTAACGTCGTAGTTGGAGAGGGCCATGCTCAAGGAGTGAACGGTTCTACCATACCTAAGGTCTCCTACGAAAGCTATCTTTAACCCGTCTATACGTCCCTTCTCCTTCCTGATCGTATACAGGTCTAACAAAGCCTGGGTCGGGTGCTCCTCGGCACCTGACCCTCCGTTTATGACAGGGTTTCTAGCTACCTCGGCCGCCAGCCTAGCCGACCCCTCGAGAGGATGCCTGATCACGATAACATCGACGTAGTTATCTACGACCCTTATCGTATCCGTCAGGTTCTCACCCTTCTGTATAGACGTTCTCCTAGGCTCTGACATGTCCACCGTCGCTCCTCCAAGTCTTTTCATAGCGGTCTCGAAGCTGACCCTAGTTCTCGTGCTGGGCTCGAAGAATAGTATGGCCATAACCTTGCCCTTGAGCATATCAGGGTTTTTTGAGGCGAGACCCATGATGGAGTCCGCCTTGTCTAGGATATAGTCGATCTCCTCCCTCGTGAAGTCTAAAACGGATATGACATCCCTGCCTTTAAACGGCCGCATCCCGCTCTCAAGCTAGACTAGAACCGCCTCAAACTTAAATCCTTTATACACGTCAAGATAAAAACAACTTCCCCCTAGGATGGACAAGAATACAGTTGAATCCCATCACTGCTCAAGTTAAATCGAGAGAAGGGTGAGAGATCCATAAGAATATAGCACAGATAAGACCTGGGTTAAATAGTAATCTCCGCAACCTAGTCGGAGATCTAAGCTATTAAATCATCGTACCGAGCAATATCTTACTTTTAAGGTCTAAACTGCTTAAACTTCTAACTTCGTAATAATGGCCGTTAACGTCTTTGATGAATATCCTTCCATCAGGCATTATCCTGACACATCTGCTCCAGGTGACGATCTCTATGTCTTTCCCCTCTTCTATTTCGACCTTCCACACATATTTCTGCTCCTTATGGTCTATCTTATTAATCCTCTTTATCCTAGGGATATAGTAGATCACGTCGAGAACCTTTTCAAGCTCGCCTCTGGATTTAGCGTCAAGTTTCCTGTAGTCCTCGATAACGCCGATTTCTCTCCCGTCTTCTGTGCAAAGTAGCACCACCTCTGGGTGGGAAAGGGGGAAAGGCTTTCTCGGGATCACGTTGGAATACAACTTACCGTTAACGGAGATGTCTACCGTATCTAGACCGGCCTTAAGCACCTTAACGGTTTTCGGGTCTATCGCCTTTAGCTCATCGTTCATAGAGGATCACCTGCCGCCTAGCTAAGCCCTTAAGCTGAGAGTTCCATAGCTCCGCGTATAGACCCCCCTTCTTAAGAAGCTCCTTATGGGCTCCTGTCTCGATAACCCTCCCGTCGTCCAGCACCACGATCCTATCGGTGAACTTCAGCGTCGAGAGCCTATGAGCGATTATCAGAGTCGTCCTGTATTTGGTTACCCTCTCAAGCGCCTCGATCACCTTATCCTCGGTTAAAGCGTCGAGCATAGCGGTGGGCTCGTCGAGTATGAGTATTCGGGGGTCTTTCAGCAACGCCGCGGCGAGCGCTATTCTAGCCTTTTCACCCCCTGACAGTTTAGCACCTCTACGTCCTACTTCTGTGTCGTAGGCTTCAGGGAGCTTCATGATGAAATCGTGCGCCGCCGCCAGTTTGGCAACCCTCATCACCTCAAGAGGGCTTACCTCGGGTTTAGCTATCGTGATGTTTTCGGCTATCGATATGTCGAACAGAGGCGTATCCTGCATGACCATAGCCACCTGCCTCCTAAGAGACTCTAGATCATACTCTTTTAGGTCTACACCATCTACCGCTATCTTCCCAAACTGGGGTTCGTACAGCCTCAACATGAGTTTAGCCATGGTGGTCTTACCGGCCCCGCTAGGCCCTACGATACCTACCCGTTCACCGCTTTTTATATCGAGGGAAACGTTCTTGAGCACATAGTGTATCCCGTCGTATGTGAACCAAACGTTATCGAACACGACGTTCCCTCTTATAGGGGCACGGTACGTACCGCTTTTCTCCTCCTCAAGGTCTAACAGCTCGAATACCCTTTCGATACTCACTTTAACCCGCTGAAAGCTGGCGAAGCTTTCTATGAGCCCGAAAATCGGACCATAGAACTCCCACATGTAGGTCGTGAAAGCTATGAGAGAGCCTAAAGAAAGTACTCCGTTGAGTACATCAAGCCCTCCCAGGAACCAGATGGATAGGTTGCAGCCCAGGAAGACCAGCCAGACCGGTGGCCAAAAGGTCTGCTCGATCTTGAAAGATGCGATCTGGGACTCTTCGAATCCTATATGCTCCTTCATGAACTTTTCCTCGTATTCCCTCTCCTTTCTATAGGACTTCAAGAGAAGAACAGCGTTGAGAGCATCGGACACGGTCGAGACCAGGTTAGACCACTTCCTCCAGACCCTGAAGTAGTAGAGTGGTGCACGCATACTGTAGAAAATCGCCATTATGAAAGTTATGAAGAGGGGTAAAATGGATATTATCGTTAACTTGAGGCTTAAACTCACCAATATAGCGCCCACAAACACCACTGCGCCGGCGTTTATAGCGACGCTTTGTAAGGAGTTTGCGATAAAGTCTTGTATCTGCCTCGCGTCGTCGAATATTCTCGTGAAGAGCCCCCCGCTACCGAATTTATCGTGGTAGAAAAGGCTCGTCCTCTGTAGTTTTTTGAATATAGCCGACCTCATGATCCTAGAGATCAGTAGGTTGAGTTTAGTGTTTATGTAGCCCTTGGCCACGTTCAACAGTATCTGCCCTATGAACAAAGCCAGAAGTGCAGCTAATATCCAGTAAAGTTTCTCTATATGAGCTCTTGGCGTTAAGACCTCGTCCACGAGGATCTTTATAAGATACGGTGGGGTCAGGTCGAAGATTCTAAGCACCATGGATAGGACCAAGCTGACTATGATTAGAGGCAAAGTAGGCCTCAACAGGCCGAAAAGTCTTCTGAAAATACGTTTCTCAGATAACCTACTCTCTTTGGTTACCGAACTTTTGAGTAGTTCATACGAGATTTTACCTATAACCAAGTTATTGATTATCGTCACAAGTTTTTCTAATGACTTGAACCTGTTTCTATTAAAAGCCGCTATACCCTTAAAGACACCACCTGTCTTTATAACCAAGATACATATGTTAAGATAGGTTCGTATAGAAGCCTCTTCTATACGAGTTAACGATATATCCTCTAGGATATCTCCCTTCCTATAGACCATAACCCTCTTATTGGTTAATACCAACGATGTTTCAGCAAACCTTCCTTTATAGAGCTCTGTATCCATAATCGCTATAACGTCTTCTTCCCTCTCTAAGCCCTCTTTAATCCAATTAGGCACATCTTCGGGGAAGAGCATCAATTCGGCTTCTTCAGGTTTTTCCTCATTCTTAGTCATCACCTTTTACAGAGACCACCCCCTGTATATTACCTTTATGGGGTCGATTGATCCGTCGACCTGAAACGTCTCTCCACGAATTCTCCAGACTCCTTAGGGTAAACAGACCGCTTTCTGAGTACTTTTTTGGGAAATAAAAAAATTCTCAGAGGACTAGGTTTTCCCCAGACTACTTTGAGATATATTTTTCGAGGAACAGAACGGCTGGGAACAAGACCTTAAACACGTCGTCCATCCTAGTCATGGCATGTCCAACCTCTGGTAGCACGTGCAGCTCGAAGGTCTTACCTAGCTCAAGCAGCTTCGCGGCGTATCTGAGCACGGGCTTTAAAGGCGTTCTCGTGTCGTTCTGAGGATGCATGATGCATAAGGGGACTTTGAGATTCTCGGCAAAGTAGGCCCCGGAACGGTCTTTCCAAAGCTCCCGCCTCTCGCCGAAGAGTATCTCTACGAACCGTCTGAAGAACGCGTCTCCTAGCTCATACATCTCCTCCCAGTCTGTGATCCCTGCTCCCGCCACCCCCGCATCCCACACGTCCGGCCGCTTAACGGTGGCGAGGAATGTCATAAACCCTCCATAGCTATAGCCTAGTATCGCGACTTTAGACGCCAACCCTTTGCCCCTAGCCCACTCCGCCGCGTAGACGACATCCATCAAGTCTCCGCCACCCGGATCTCCTATATCCATCCTCCTGAACTCCTCGCCATAGCCCGTCGACCCCCTGAAGTTAGGTGCTACCACATGGTATCCGCATACGGCGAGAGAGGCTATGAACGGGTTCCATCTATCGGCCACCTCCGCCCATGGCCCTCCATGGACATACACTATGCAAGGACCGGGTTTAGAAGCGTCGGCGCTTTCCACGACGTAAGCCGTGATCTCGACCCCGTCGAACGACCTGTACTTCGCTGGATAGGCTCTATCGAGACGAGTCTTAACTCGGCTCGGTAATCCCACGCCTAAGACCGTCTCAACTTTGCCCGTGGTGAGGTCGACCTCGTAAATCTTACGCGGCTCCGTCAGCGAAGAATGGCTCGCATACACCTTATCCCCCACCACGGTCAGCATGTGGATGAACCCCTCGGGTAGAGGTATGAGCATGCCGTCGACGAAGGCTCTAGTTCTTCCCTCACGTTTACCTACAAACCATATCCGACCTCCTTCGAACCAGTCGAATAAGACATACTCCGTAAAATCGAATCTCTCGTAGTCTTTGTAGGCGTATTCAGGCTCTTCAAGCCGCTTCTCCTTCAAGTCGTATATCAGAAGTCTCTCCCCGCCGAATGCCGTGGTCGCGAACAGCATCTTCTCCTGGAATAGCTTCGGGGATCTATTGGACGCCCCCTCTTTAGGCGTGTATACCGTGAACTCTCCGTCACTAAGGTCATAGATGAATATCTCATAGGTTCTAGGGTCTCCCCTGAGGACTCCGACGCCCGCTATCCTACCATGGTATATGCTGGAGGCGAATAGCAGGTCTCTCGTCTGGTAAACCTTCTCGGCCGATCCATCGGGCTTCGCTATCCACAGCTCGACAGCCTCCTCGCTAGCCGTGCTCAACGCGACGGTCTTTCCGTCGAAACACACTTCCGTGATCCTGCGGGGCTCGACCTCCCCGATCTCCCTACGCTTCCCGTTTCTCACGTCCACCAGGTAGGCTCTCTGCTGCTCACGTCCTCTGCTGACATCCTTCGTGTAGACGGCCAGGGGAGAGTCTGGGACGATATTCCCGACCATATACACGTCGTCGGCAAGCCTAGTCTTTGAGCCGGAAGAAGTGTCTAGCGACCATAAACACGCTACACCCTCCTCCGTGGTCGTGTAGACGAGTTTACCATGGGTATAGCCGGCCACGTTGTAGTGGGGAACACTAACGACCTCCTCGACCAGTTTAATTTTCTCGGCTAACCTCATCAACCGTTCCTCCCTTGAGGAGGGCTTTAGGAAAGTATTCTTAAAAGCCTTATCCATCCGACCTTCGACGTTTGCGCGGTTAAGGAGGAAAACGTTAAATACCGGGCTTCTCTAAGCCCATCTCTCGATGGCTGAGAGGGAGCTTAGGGTTAGTAAGATCAGGGATGGAACTGTGATCGACCATATAACGGCTGGGTATGCGCTAGCTGTGCTGAGGATCATAGGCTTAACCGGCCGGGAGGGCCATGTCATAAGCGTGATCATGAATGTGCCGAGTAAAAAGCTCGGTAAGAAGGATATCGTCAAGGTCGAGAATAGGGAGCTTAAAGAGGAGGAGGTTCATAAGATCGCTCTGATAGCGCCTAGGGCTACTATAAACATCGTGCGAAACTACGAGGTGGTCGAGAAGAAAAGGGTTAAACTTCCAGAGATCATCCGAAACGTCATCAGATGTGCAAATCCTTCATGCATCACCAACAGTGGGGAACCGGTTCAACCGCTTTTCCTCGTGGAGAGCATGGAGCCTCTTAGGCTTAGATGCCATTACTGCAACCGGGTGATGACGAGAGACGACGTCATAAAGCAGTTTTAACCTTCTCTTTAAACTGTCGCTATCGACCTTAGGTCTCTAACCCCGTAGACCTTTCTCCTAGCTATGTTAACCCTCTTCACAGGCGGCCACCTATGTAGAGGCTGGAAGCGTAACGGGGTTCGACCGTACTGAGCGATCGTCGTTATACCCCTACACCTAGGGCATCTGCTCCGATATCCTGGGAAGACCCTTGAACACCTTTTACAGTAGGTTATGAGCATCGAATACGTGAAGCTCCTAAGCTGCCTATACCTGGCTATTATCGCTAGGGTCGTCCTAAAAAGAATCTCTGCGTCGACATCTGGGTCGACCTCTATAACCGGTAGCGACCCGCCGTTCATGATGGTTCCTATGCTTTCCTCGAGTTCAAGCCTCTTCTGAAGACGTACGGCTCGCTCTAGGGGTACTATGCAGACGTCTGTGTAGTAGGGCTCCTTCCTGAACGCTTGCCCATTCAATACCGGTCTGCCGTAGTTGTTAAGGTCTAGGTTTAGAAGCCTCGAAGGCGCTTCCTCTCCGCATATACTCGTCAGCCCGATCCTCTCACCGAACTCCTCGATGTAGGAGCGTATACGTCGCAGGAGTTTAAGCATAGTCGCCTGGACGGAGGGGTTAAGTAGGTCTGAACCCGTATGTAAGACCGCAGCCTCGTTCAGCCCGATAAGACCTAGAGCGGAGAACATAGCCTCAAACCTTAGGTAGGGCTCCTCAGGAAGCGACAACGTAGGTAGTAGCCCCTCCTTGATGCGCTGGTCTATGGCCTCCCTCCTGATCCTGAAGGCTTCTAAAGCCCTATCCAGGTTCCTCCTTATATTCTCCCAGAACCTCTCGTCGTCTCCCCTGGACATGTAGGCCAGCCTCGGCGTGTTTATGCATACACCGGCTATCATAGGGACGGCCAGCGTCTCAGCCTCCCAGTCTGAGAAGGGCTCAAACCTGAGCCCATGGCTTGAAAACCCTATGTTGCCGTGTACATCGGTCATGTTCACCATCAAGACCGGTATGCCTAGTTTAACGAGCTCATGTATCTCCTTGAAGATATCAGGCCATCGGTCCTTGGAATGACCTGTCCTAAGCTTAACCGTTAGGCTGAGGTTCTGTATAGGGCTTCTCTTGAACTCGCGTTTCAAAACGCTTACCAAAGCCTCTGTGAGGACTAGGGAATCGTCCTCGTAATCTCCGTAAGCTCCGTCGCCTACCCCCTGAACCTTCAACTCGGCAACCGCTTTGCTAAACCCGATGTCCAAGCCTAGGTTAACGGTTACGTTCGAGTAGACCCGGAGGGACTCTAGGAAGACCCGGAGAATCCTCCTCACGTCGCTTATCCGTTTCCCCCTGACGTAGGGCGATAGGAAAACGTTGAACATGTCTAAGCCCTGGTCTACGTTGACCTCGAAGCTCGAGTCGTACAGTATTATCCTCAGCCTGTTCAGGGCGGAGGTTAGGGTCTTAGGGGTCTTAGCCGGGATACCCTGGAACTTCCCCGTCAGCATGAGCCTTATGTCGTGTTGGACGACATCGGGTCTGAGGATCCAGGAGCCTAGAAACTCGAAGTGTAGCTCCCCAGACAGATACGCGTCGGCTATATCCCTAGGCAGGACGCTTAAAAGCGTATACTCCCTCAAAACAGCCTCTCCAGCCATCTTCTTGATGTCTTCGACGTTGAGCTTCATCAGACTGGCTTTCTCGAACGTCTTGGTCACGTCGTAGACCGGGAGACCGAGCCTCGTAAGCCTATGCCTATAATCCTCAAGCCCCTTCTCGACGAGAACAGCGTTTACTATCTCCCTTATGAGCGGCGCGGTCAGGTATTTAACTTGCAGAGCAGTTAGCTTCCTCTCAACCTCCAGCGATATAGCCTCCGCGAGCTCTAAGGGGACTTGCGCCTCCTTCACGAGGCTCTCCACTATCCTAAACCTGTCGAACTCCTCGATAGCCATCCTAGAGCTCCTTACCAGGAGCTTACCCGCCTTCTTAAGGATATACTCGTTGATCTCCTGAGCGAACTCCAGGGTTCTCGTCCCCAGGTCTGTAAGCCTATAGGTCTTATCCTCGCTAGACCTCTCTATCAGCCTGGCTTTAACGAGGCTTCTCAGATGATACGCGAACTTACCTGCGTGCTTAGTGGGCTCCAGGCCTAGCTTATCCATGATCTCGCTGTAGGTTAGCGAGCGGTTAAGCCTCAGGAGCCTGAGAATCTCCATCCTAAGGGGGGACGAGAGAATCTGAAATACCTGGTTCGAGAAGTTCCGCCTAATTCTGCTCAAAACCTCTCCTCAAATAAATCAGCGGATAATTCAAATAAATTTTAGCGTATCTTAGCCGAGATTTGAGATATTCCAACCATCCGCGGAAGGCTTTCTCCAGGAGAGCGGTCATGCAGGCTGTCTTCCACCAGTTATACGAGCCAAGACTTAAATAACTTCTAAATATGGCTTCATCTAGATGGTTTATGCCGGATTTCGTCTTAAGAATCGGCGGTTCTGTATTGGCATCCCCCATAAACCCACGGCTTATAACGGGGTATTCCAGGGTCCTAAGGAGGCTCGCCTCGGAGGGTTTCAGGATACTCGTGGTGACCGGGGGCGGTGAGCTGGCTAGGAGGCTTATAGGATACGCGAGGTCTATGGGTATGCCTGTGGATAGTCAGGATAGGGTCGCCATACAGGCCTCAAGGGTGGTGGCTCAGCTACTCGCAGAGGCGCTTAAACCCGTAGCGCCTTCCGAGGTCCCCTATAGGATAGGTCGATTACCGAGGCTCCTCGAGAGGTTTAAGGTGGTGGTCATGGGTGGTTTGAGGCCTGGGATGACGACCGACACGGTCGCCGTGTTAGCCGCTTTGAAGCTGGGTTTTCCTCTTCTCATAAAGGCGACGGATAGAGACGGCGTCTACGATAAAGACCCGTCCATCTATCCCGACGCTTCTAAGATAGACTCTATGGATTTCGACAGGCTCATGGATATGTTCGGGAGAATACACTATAAAGCTGGTTTAAAATCGATCATAGACCCCAAAGCCGCTAGGCTTATAGCCAGACACAGGATCAAGACAGTGGTCCTAAACGGGTTCAAACCTGAGAACATAGAACTAGCCGTAAAAGGTCATAAAGTCGGAACGATAATCCACGGCTAGCTTATATACGTTATCTTCTCCTCTCTCGTTCTTTCGAGTATTCTTTCGAGGCTTCTCATCTCGGCTTCGACCTCGGAAATAGCCTCGCCTACGTCTTTCAGGATATCCCTCTCTAACCCGTCGAGCGGTATATCCAAGCCGATAAGCCTGCCTAAAACCTTTAAAACCTCCCTAGCCGCCTTCGTATCCACGATATAGCCTAGGGTCTCCCCTAGAAGACATACCCCGTCCATACCGTAGAATGTGGTCAACCCCATCAGGACCCCTGCTAGACCGACTATCGGGTTTCCCCAGCCCCCGACCTTGGCACCAGCCTCCTTAAGCCTATCTAGGAAGCCTACGTTCGTCGACGCGGCTACTACCAGCGGAGTTTTCCCAGGATGGCTCTGGTATCCCCCCGTCGTTATAACCATATCGACGCCTAGGTTCTTCGCATACTTCAAAATCTCCGAGGAGACTAGGTACTGTCCTTCCACGTCTTGAACCTGAGCGTCTCCGGTCAGCAGTATAAGGTCGCGTCCTCCACTATCGGG
>Ga0180302_10000533_pt1 | contig 16901 bp, 23 predicted proteins | sample GuaBasSediGuay17_FD_121794 | JGI IMG/M metagenome (GOLD analysis project Ga0180302, IMG submission 121794) | Subseafloor sediment microbial communities from Guaymas Basin, Gulf of California, Mexico - Guay17, Core 4571-4, 12-15 cm | ecosystem: Environmental > Aquatic > Marine > Hydrothermal... | reverse complement strand
TCATGAGTTTCAAGAAGAGTGTTAAGAAAAAATTAAGGAAACTTAAAAAAGCGCTGAAAAAAGCGCTATATGTTATTGCCTATGCAATAGTATTTTTCATTGTAATGCTAGTGCATTGGATTGAAAAATCAAGCAAGGAATAGTTCTTATTTTTTAATTCAATTATGCTTACTTTAAGGAAATAATGAATAATTCAATTTTTTGGATAACATTTTGAGAATTTTCACAAAAACTAATTTATTTTGTTTCTCAGTATTTTCTTAAGGTGGATTTTGATGTTTCAAGCATCAAGACTAGAAATAATAATGAATCCAGAGATAATAAGAGGAAAATGGATTATAACTGGATTTCATGGTCTAGGATATATAGGATACTTAACATCTCGATTTCTTGTTGAGACCGCGCTGGATGAAGGTAATGGAAAAAGAGTTGGCTTTGCATTATCTAGATTTATGCCACCATTTTGCGAAGTAAGTAATGGAGTGTGCAAGCTACCATATGAATTTTACGAAATTGGTAATGCCGTAGTCTTATTCATTAGAATGCAAACAATTTTAGAGGAGCAGTACTTGATGGCTGACGCAATTACTGAACTTGCTAAGCAAAATGATGCGAAGGGATTTGTTTTATTAGGTGGAATTGATATTGGAGCGTTTCATGAAGAGGAGCCGTCTATTGTTTATGTTCACAATAAGCCTTTTGAATCAGTTTTACAAGATTTCAAATTAAATATTAAAAAGGCACCAAATGGAATAGTAGTCTCTGGTGGCATAGCGCTTTTCCTTGCATATGCAGAATATAGGAATATACCAGCTATAGCACTTTTTGCACCAACGAAAAGAGGAATTCAAGACTTTAAAGGTGCCGCAGAACTGGCAATAACTGTCACCAATCTGTTAAATCTTCCAATAAATCCGGACAGGATACGAGAGAAAATGAGAAAAAGACTTGCAGAAGCAGAAGTCGAAGCCAAAATTCGCAGAAAGATTGAGCAATTAGCACAGCGTGAAAGAGAAAACGTAGAAGATGTTTCTCAATTATTCACATAAAAAGACTAAGGAACGAGCAAAAATACAACAATTCCAAAGGCAAAGGTAACTAACACTGGAATCATCATTCTCTTTATGACACTAGGTGAATTTACATGAAAATATTCAGCAGTCACAATTACACATGGGTGAACTGGTGACATCACATAACCTAGGAATGAAAAAACGAAGCTCATTGCAACGATTTTTGGGATTATAAACTTAAATTGAGCTAGATATAATGAAATTCCTACTAACGCTGGAAATTGCATTCTTCCAAGAAGGAAACCAAGGATAAAGGGAATCACAATAACGCTTAAAATAAAACCAATATTTGCAAGAGATAAAGATTTCTCTAGACTTTGCATGGCTATTTCCATATACAACCACATCAGCAATGTTAAAACAAAAAAGAAATGAGGCTTTATTTTCAGTGCATTTATCAGTAGCTCCTTTTTATATCCAAAAATTAGTAATGCGAGAATTAAACCAAAAAGTACGCTGAAGACCAACGCAGTAGTTTTTGATAATACTTGTTGTAATATTGCATAGATGAATACGGGTAAAATTATTGGAATCAAATTGAAAAGCAATATTGAATAAGATATTCGTGTTTTTCGCGTTTTAACTTTTATCTTATGCAAGTAGTAAAAATAACCTACGCTTACAGATATTGGAAACATAGGAATAATGTATGCTAAAATATCAAATAGGTTTAAATTAGTGAAAATTGCAAGGAAAAGTAAAGTAGTCTGGAGCGGATATACTAGAAAAACTACATGACGAAAATAAACATTAATTGCACTTTTTACATCTGGAGATACATCAGGTAAAGCTTTATCTACAATAGGCGCACTTAAAATAGCTCCACCCGGCATAGGCAATGTACCAAATAAAGCAGGAATGAAACTAACGGAGATTTTTGGTCTATTACCTAGGCTTCTAACAATAGCTTTAGCAGCGCCCGATTCCGATAATAGACCTCCAATATACGCTATTATCCCCGTTGCAGAAGAAAAAAGAAGAACATCAAGTGAAGTAAGAGTATTTATTATTATCACAAAAGTTTTATTAATACCTAATGTGAATATCCCAAGAACTAGTGATGAAATAATTAGAGCTAACAGAATATTCTTACGTGCTATTACAATCAAAATACCTATTGAGACAATAAACCATAAGTATGCATGAGATAAAGGTATATTGTTCGTAGCAATAAACAAACAATTCATTCAAATTCCCCCAAATATTGTAATCAAGCATTGTTATTGACTATATTTATATTCATTTTTGGAAAAATCGGACGAGTTTCATGAAGTACTTTGTTGGAGTCGATATTGGTGCGACTTGGATACGGATTGCCGTAGCAACTGAACATGGGAAAATAATAGATCGCATAAAAGGAAGAACACCACAGAGGGGAAATCCAAGCATATTATCAAGCGTTATTATTAACTTGATTAGAAAAATGCTAATTCGGAATAATATCAGAAGAGTAGAAAGTATAGGCATTGGATCCATAGGTCCTCTTGATTTAACAAAAGGCGTAATTACGAATCCTCCAAATATATCTATGGAAAACATTCCAATATCAAAACCACTTTATGAGGAATTCAATGTACCCGTTTACCTAGTTAATGATTGCACAGCGGGTGTTTTAGGAGAGAAAATTTTTGGAGCGGGGAAAAACATTGATAATTTGTTTTATTTAACGTTAAGTAGTGGAATTGGGGGTGGAGCAATAGTAGATGGAAAACTATTATTTGGAAAAGATGGAAATGCGCCAGAAATAGGCCACATTGTAGTTGATTTAAAAGGAAAATTAAAATGTGGATGCGGTGGATATGGGCATTGGGAAGCATACGCTGGAGGTAAAAATATTCCCAAATATGCCAAGTTGCTCATTAAGGAAAAATTTGGAATTTGTATATTCAAAAAAAGCAAACTATATAATATGGTCAAAGGAGATACTGATAAAATTACAACAGAAATGATTTTTTCAGCAGCAAAAGAAAACGATGAATTAGCCAAATTAATTGTTGATGAACTTGGTAGAATAAATACCATCGGAGTTGCTACAATAATAAATGTTTTTGATCCCGAACTAATCACAATTGGAGGAGCTATTGCACTAAATAATCCTGAGTTAATATTAAAACCAATTCTGGAAAACATTAGAAAGTATGTAATAAACCGAATACCAAAAATAGAGATAACACCTCTAGGGGATGATATTGTATTGTATGGTGCTCTTGCTATAGCAATGAATCCTCACTATATTCCAAGTAAATTTAGAAGATTTGAGTAGTATTAAACACGTTGTGTGAATTCTTTTACAAATGTTTATTGCTATTAAGTTAATATCTAGTCTGATTTTAGTGTCTTCATTATATATGAAAATACGTTATCCGATAGGTACATTACTAATTTTAACTTATTTAAGTACTTAATTGTTACATCTTTAGTAATTAAACCATGTTTAAAAGCTAAAATAATTATTCCAACGCTACCTTTTACTTGTACTCCAAATTTTCTAGCTAATCGTCTAGCTTCATCATCATCGCAAAGAAAAATGTAGTTTAATTGTTTAGCAAGCAATAATGCAATGATTTCTGCTTTTTTAATCCTAAATTTTCCAGGAAATCTTAATTTTTTAGTCGTATATTTGATTACTTTTATTTTTCCCTCAGATATTGCTCTTTCAATAATTTTTGCATCATCATAACCCAATGCTAATCCAATATCAACAACTTCTCTTTTAACTTCAACAGGAATAACTACTTCATTGAACAAATTCCAAAGTAACCATAATGCACTTATTTTAGCGAGATGTATTAGTGCCCAGAATTACTTACCGCCTTCAATTTCTTTCAACTCCATAGATATTTCCTCCATCGATAATGGATAGTGAATACCATGCTCTTTCATTATATCCTCCATTTCTCTAAATGAGATACCTAGTATTTCCGCTGCCTTCCATACAGTAATTCTTTTCTTTCTTAGCAGATCCAAGATAATTTTAAGTTTCAAACCTTTCATGCCTTCATTTATAACAAAATTAATTACCTCTTCAACATCTAATCCAAGCTCTTCCGCAAGATTTTTAATTTTTTCAAATTGCTCCTTCGTCAATTTAATACTAGTAATTACCATCAAGTTACCCCTACTCATCAAATATAGTATAACGCTTTTTATTAAGAATATGTTTGCTTTTGCTAATTTTATGTATAGAACTCAATGATAATTAATATCTTTGAAGACACTACATGTCAATTTTTCGTAATTCAATTAATTTAAAATCGCCGCGATCATATAACACTATGATTCCACGACAGATTCTACCAACATAATCAAGCGGCGAGAAAATGGATAGAAGTTTTTTCTCAAAGAACCAAGCATACCCCTCTGGTAAGTAAGTATGGGCTCTTATCATGTACTCTGCACGATTTTCATTCATAAATTTGATGAATGCTTTTTTTCCATAGAACCAAACACCAGGGCCTCTTATGAAATTAGGTTCAAAAAACTCCACATCCTCGGAGGGATCGTTCCAAAGTATTTCAAATAGCACTGCAACTGGGGGATTTTTCCAACCCTTAGTATATTCATTGAGATCCATAATATTCTTGAGATCTCTCGCAATACCTCCATGTAAACAGATTAAACGTCCTTTGTCCACTACTGCTGCTAATGACAAATACGAGAAAACGTTGTTGAATTCTGAAAAAAGTGCTGCACCCTCTTCAAACCATTTTGTAATTAGCTCCTCATAAAATCCATAATTATAATTAGTTTCTTCTGTTTCATGATTACCACGCAACAAAATTATTCTCTCTGGATCATCGCTTTTAAGCTCAATCAAATTACAAAATATTTCTGTGCCATGAGGTCCCCTATCGACATAATCACCAAGGAAAATGAAAACATCATCAGTTTTATCTATAAGTTTCTTTATTTTCGAAAATGCAACATAATCGCCATGGAGATCTCCAACGATGTATGCTCTATTTACTTCTTTTAAGTCTAATACCATCGGCTCTGGCATTAATAGGCGCAATGCTTTTTTCAAAATTGATTTAACATCATCTAAAGAGTATTGCTTCATTTAAATTCCCAGCAAATTAGTCTATAATATTAATATAGTGGTTAATGCATTATCATCTTTGATTTAAATAAGACGACGTGAAGATGGTGGAGGAGGCAATTGGTGGAGTAAAGGTTTTCTTTACTATTCCAAATTTGATTACACTACTAAATTTGATTCTCGGCTTTATTGCAATTCTCGTAGTAAAAGTAAGTTCTCTCTTATGTATGGAGATAATCATTCTAGCTATGATAGTTGATGCTCTAGACGGATTTGTTGCGAGAATCATAAAACAAGCATCAGAAATCGGCCGTGAACTTGATTCTCTCGCTGATATTGTTTCCTTTGGTGTTGCCCCAGCAATTCTCGTTTTATCTGTTGCAGGCGAAACCACTTTATCAATTGTTTTAGCAATAATTTATACATGTTGTGGTGCTCTAAGATTAGCAAGGTTCAATGTATATGGTGCTAAAACCAAAGAATTTTTCGAGGGTTTACCAATTCCAGCAGCAGCCTTCTTTGTTTCAACAACTGTTGTGGCTTTTGGATTTCCAATATCATATATAGCATTAGCTATTGCTGCTCCAGCAATGATAAGTCCAATTCTATATCCAACAGCAAAAACCAAAAGAGGATTAAAGTGCGTTTTAATTATAGTAATTATAGCAGTAGTAGTGTATATGGCATTAATCATAACTAATTTGATAAAATTATCATATGAGACCTTAGCAATAAGTGGATTTGCTTCATTATTAGCCATATTCGGATGGTGTTATGGAATACTTGGGCCAATTGTGATGCACATTATGAAACGCCTATGATAAATCAGAATGTCTCCATTTTTATTTTTCTCCTTACGAATTTCACTTTGTATTTTTTCCATGAATTCACGTGCTGCCTTTTCTGAATATTTTGCTCTTTCCTGGTCTAAAACTTCCGCAGTTTGCCTAACTTCTCGAGCCCACCTTATCACTTTTGATTTTTTATCTCGTGACCACCAAGGAGCAAAAACTATTCGGGATAAACCGAGATATGTTCCAAGCAATATTGTAAGACCGAGTGAAGAAAACCCAGCAAAAATGAAAATCCAACCTATAAAGAGTACTGTCTGATTTGAACTATACAAATAAACAAGCGGAAATCCGATTAATAAGAATATTAGTGGCAATATCATAAGTATAATCATTATATTTCTTTCTCTCTCCCACAAATAATCTAACTTTCGCTTTATTTTCATCAGAATCTGCTTAAAATGTGACAATAAAATCCCCAAAAAATAAGTAATATATTCATCACTTGTTTGTTAGGAATATCTTAATAATGGGGATACAATGATAGAAAAGGTTGCAGAGGTTATCCTAAAATCTAGGCATTTAATCGCGTTAACAGGAGCAGGTATTTCTGCTGAAAGTGGAATTCCTACGTTTAGAGGACCTAAAGGATTATGGAAAAGGTATAGACCAGAGGATCTAGCTACACCCGAAGCTTTCGCAAGAAATCCTAAACTTGTTTGGGAATGGTATGCATGGAGAATAAATTTGGTTCTTAATGCTAAACCAAACCCAGCGCATTATGCACTTGCGGAGCTAGAAAAAATGAATCTACTGAAAATGTTAATAACACAAAATGTTGATGACTTGCATGAACGTGCGGGATCGAAGAAGATTGTTCACTTACATGGAGAAATTCTTAAAGTGGTCTGCACAAGATGCGAATACGAGGCAAGATTAAATGCTCCTCCTAAAGAGATCCCTCCAAAATGCCCTGTGTGTCAAGCATTGTTAAGACCTGGTGTTGTCTGGTTTGGAGAACCTATTCCGCCGGCGGCATTATCTCTGGCATTCTCAGAAGCCGAGATGGCAGATGTGATACTCGTTGTTGGTACATCAGGTGTTGTTATGCCAGCAGGTCAAATTCCTTATATTGTGAAATCGCACGGGGATATTGTCATTGAAATTAACATACAAGAGTCTGCAATTACGCCTATTGCTGATTTTTTCATTAAGGGGCGTGCTGGAGAGATTCTTCCAAGAATTGTTGATGAGATTAAGCGAAAAATAGGATGCTTTTGATGCTAATAAATGAAGTAATTTTTGTCCTTATTTTACAGTAATGAAATAGTTTTGTGAGTAATGTTGTATGGAAAATGTGGTGTTAAATGTAATTTTGAGCAGGCTAATGCTGAGCATAATAGAGAGGATTCCTATTACGAATCCTAACACTAATTGACCAATTGTGTGTATTCCTAATCTTAATCTGCTCCATCCAATTATTGGAGTTATGAGTAGTAGAAGTATGAAAAAAATATTTGTATAAAGGGATAGGAGTATTACTGGGATCACGAAGCCACTTATATGTACGCTTGGCTTGGATTTGATGCTTCCTACCAAGAGGAGAATTGAATTAATGAAATATGTTAAGTGATAAACCATGAGAAATTCGTAAGCTTTTGGAGAAAGCAAATAGAAATAAATTACTCCAAGTGCGTAACTAGCAATTCCAACTATTATAAAAGGTATTCGTTTGTTACTTGGGAGTTTACTTGGGGACTTTCGCGTAATTACCCAATATAGAAGAACGGGAGTCCATGGGATAACAAAAAGAAACATTATGACTCCGACTATTATGCTCATTGTTGCAACTGATGAATTTAGTGTGAAGTAGATGACTAATACATAAGCGTTAACAAATGGTGGATTAAAGATAGCTGAGATTATTTTGGGAAGTTTTTGTTTCAAAATTACTCCACCCTAAGTGTTAAATAAAAAATAAATTATATCAATTGCAATTTATGCGCTAATTAGAATTGAGTAAAGAGTAAACATCGTAGCCAATGGAATTAGAATATTATCAGCATCTGCTGGAGAGAGTGCTTCTATGATTATTACTACTATGCATGCAATTAGAATTGACAATATTAGCGATTCTAATGTTCTAGGCATTCCAACTGGTTGCACGATAAGTACGAGAATCAAGGAACCTATTAGACCAAACAGAAACATTCCTATGAATCCTTCAATAGTTTTTTCTCGTCCAAGCAATTTGTACTTTCGTTTTCCAAAATGCTTACCAATGACTGGTGCTAGACCATCGCTCCAGCCTAAAATCTCCATCGTTACAACTGCGGGATATTGCATAAAGAAAAATATTCCAAGGATTTCCATAACTATTGTAAAGAATAATGGTCCTCTAAGTAGCTCCTTGGGGTTGCCACTTCTAGTTATTGTTTTAACGGCGTAATCTTCTGGATCCGCTATCCTACATATTATGGTAATTTTTAGAAATTTGGTAAATTATATTTAATTGGAAGGTAATGAACATGACTGACATCGTCATAAAGCGAATAGACAAACTTGGGCGTATTACCATACCTGCCAAGTGGAGAAAGAATATGGGTGATGTGGTCATAATGATGCGCAAAAATAAGGAAATAAGAATAATTCCATTAGAGCATTTTAAGCTTAGTGATCTCTTTGATAGTATTGAATTTTCTGGAACTGCTGAAGATTGGACCGATGTAAAAAGAATGAAAAAGAGGATAATTGATGAAATTCTTAGATTCTAACGTCATTTTGTATGCATACTTAAAGCCAAAGCCAGGTTTAAAATTGCCTGAAAGAATCAAATGGAGAAAAAGTAAGAGTAAAGAACTAATTAAAAGAATAGAAAATGGTTTAGAAGAAATAATAATATCTACTGTGCATTTAGGGGAAATTCTAAATATAATCTCAAAGAAACTTGGAAAAAAGCAAGCTATTTTATTTTTGTCAAAGATTCTCGCGCTCAAGAATGTACATGTAGTTGAAGTATCCAGAGATACATATGAGGAAGCACTAAGTGTATCAATTAGTGAGAATCTAGAACCAAATGACGCTATTGCTATCGTAATAATGAGAAAATTAAAATGCAAAGAAATATACACATTTGATCACGACTTTCAAAAAATTGAAGATATTGTGACCCCATTACTTGAAGAAGAAAAACAACATTTTACAGAAAAGAATATATGATATTTTTGTCATAAATACTGAGCAAAAATTTACATAATCAATTTTAAACTTGAATTAGTAAGATTTTTAGATTAATGATTTAATTAACATCTATTTTTTCTAGTTAATTAAGTTGTTAATATTGTTAATTCCTTTATGCGTAATTTATATTTGCGGACCATGGGCTCAAATAATTTTATTGGAGGAGGATCTTTCCTATTTTCAACCAAAATCCAATGTTTAATAAATTCAAGACTCTCTTTTAGCATGTCTAATCTTATTTTATTTCGTACCATTAGCAAATTGGCGATATTGATTACTTTTTCTAGGTAGTTTTTTTCTACAAATATTTCATTTTTTAATGCAACGGGTAAACACATTTTCTCAGTTGATATGAAATCCATCACAATATATCCACTTTCGGGAGCAATTGAGCGTATTCCTGATTCCTTAAGGTCAAGTACTCGTGCGAGTTTGATAAAGAATGTAGCCCATTTTATTGATGCGACATTAAATGAAATGATAAAGGATTCAAATTTTAACCAAAGAATATTCATTGGCTGATAATTTACTATAACATCCCATACTTCGTTGAATTCCACAGTATCATGCCAAACACGAACTTTCTTGCTTATATGTTTAGCCCCATGTAATGGAGCATCAATAAGTATTATTCTCCCAGCACAAGAGGATGTAGTATATGCAAAAGGTAGGCTATTTATGAGCTCAAGATGCGGAATTATAGCAGAATCCACCTCTCCTTTTTCTAATGCTTTCTTAAGTTTTTCCATTACGGTTTTTTTCCGATGCAAGAAATTATGATACTGAAATACAAGTTCTTCCTTTATATGAGACACATTGCCCCCCAATGAAATTATTAATAAGTCACATTCAAATTATTTAGCAAAAATGCGTTAATAATTTCCAGCACTGGCTGAGAATATTAAGAACCAAGGAATGCATGTAAATAATTAGAAATCAAAACTGAGGATGAAACATTATGGGAGAGTTTATACCAGTGATTGAAAAAGGCGAAGTGAAGTCATTCATCAATATTGGCGGAGATTTTCTTCAATTAATTACGAACAATGTTGAAAAAATATTTATTTTTACATCATCCAAATGTATTGACATTTCTTCATACCTTACTGATTATCTCTTGCATAACACTAAGGTTAACGTAAATCACTTTCTAGCACCTACACCAACACTTTTCGGATACACTATCAAGGATCTAGATGAATTTGCTAGAATCTTCGCAAAGAAATTAGAAGATAAAATAAAGGATAAGAAAATTATTGTCGATTGGAGTGGTGGGAAGGATAGTAGTGCAAATCTAGTTTTCATGCAAAAACTTAATGATTATATTCCTTTTAAACTTCAAGCAGTATATGTTCATATTCCATTTTTAGAAAATGAGAGAAATCAAGATTTTGTTCAAAAGATGGCTTCCAAGCTTGGTGTGGATCTAGTAATTCTAGAACCAGAGAGAGAAATTTTCAGAAGTCTCCTCTTAAGTAAAGGAATGCCTATTAGAGGAAAGAGATGGTGTACTTATCAAAAAATAAGAGTGATAAGAAAATTTAGAAAAAGCCACAAAATTGATTTCGAAGTAGTTTCGGATAGAATATACGAAGCATACAAGAGATTAATAAGTCTTCACACATTTCTATTTGGACGACATTTCATTTCAGGAAGTCAGCTTAAACCAATGTTCTTTGCTACTATTTTAGATGTTGTAAAAATCTGTAGAGAGTATAATGTTATTCATCCTGACTATCTAAGAGGATTCACTAGATTATCTTGTGATTTGTGTCCTTACAGACCCCTTTACGAAATAAAAATGATATCCAACAGAGTTGAAGATCCCGGTTTTATTGAGAGTATATTAAGAATAATGTATAAGAAGAACTATCATTTTGTTTCGACATTTGATGAGTTTATTAATTATGCTCTTTGGAGATACCATCCTAAATTAGCATCTGAAATGATTAAAGCTTGGAGAAAACTTGAGAAAATGGAAGAATTACGTGCACTAGAGGTTACTGATGTTCTTAAGATGTTTGCAAGTATTTGGCGTGAAGATCTTCCAAAAGCACCGTATTTAATCTTAGATTATATACAAAAGCTCGTTAAAAATGCATTAAAGCAGAAGAGATATACAGTAATTTATCCTGAACTATTAGAAAGCAAGATCTGAATTCTTTCGCCTTCTTTTATTTTCTTTAGCTCTTCTATACTCTCAGTAATTCTGCCTATAACGTTAACTGGAGAATACGCTCGTATGTCTTCAGGAGATGGACTTATTGGAGTTAGACCTAAAAAGAGACAAATTGCAGGTCCCTCAGGCCAATAAGCAATTTCACCCAGCTTAACTTTTTCTCTGGCATTTTCTGGTGGAATTTTTAGATTGATCATGAAGTATATCTCATCTCCCCACTTTGTTGCACTTCCTTCAATAGGAAGTGCTTCAACGATCTTTCTTGCCGTATTTGGTGCTTCATCATCAAATATTTCTCCCAAAGGCTCTTATTCCACTTTCTGTTTTGATTATTATTTTCCACCTCATGATAGACTCCGGGCAAATCTATAAAAACTAAAAAAGTATGAATTCTTATGGTCAGTCATGAGAACTTTGATATGTGCAATACCTTCGACATATACGGGAGACGAAAAGAGAGCAGACTTGCGAACATACAAAATTGGTGTGCTTGCTCGTGTTTTTGCAACTTTTGGTGTGACTGATGTATGTGTTTACTACGATCCAGATCCGCATTTTGATTCGCACGGGCTTGGTAGGTTCATTGTAAAAGTTTTGAAGTATCTTAATACTCCTCCATACTTGCGTAAGGTTGCATTTCCTTTGGATAAGAGTCTAAGATACATTGGATTATGTGAACCGTTGAAAACACCACATCATTTAAAGAGGGAGCCTTGGCGTTATGTTTATGTTCTTGAGGATTTAGGGGACAAACTTCGGGTAAGTGATGGTAAGGATGAATTCATTGTCAAAAAGGGAAAGGGAGTACGAAGGGGAGAACGCATCTTAGTCATAGATGTTAAGAGGAAAATAACAGTAGATAAGCATGAACTTGATGTGTATTGGGGTTATGATGTTTTTTATTTCAATAGAACCTTGGACGTGTTATTAGAGCGTTTAAAAGAACGTGGTTTTCTTATAATCGGAACATCAAAGTATGGTGAGGATGTTCGCAAAGCAAGAATCTCAAAACGAGATAAAATCGCGATTATATTCGGTGGACCATTCAGAGGGATTCGCGAGATACTGAAGAAAAAATGGCACACGCACAAAAAGTATTTTGATTATTTTCTCAATTTTATACCTAGGCAGAATGTTGAAACAATTCGCATGAAGGAAGCTGTGCACTATGTTTTAGCAGTCTTAAGATACTTGAGCGTAATATAGTTCAAGGGAATAGTTCCTAAAGTATTTGTGAAAGAGTTGATTCTAAAAATGTTTGCGGATAAATTCTCTCACAGCGTTTATTACTTCTAATCTTGAAAAATGTTTAAACTCTTTTGGAAGATATTCGTATCTAAGAAGATTCCAGTCGCGTTCACTTATTAAATCTAGTACAAGAGAGATTTTTTCCAGAGACATTTTCAAAATTTTAGACAATCTTTGCCTAGGCTTTACTTTCTTTAAAATGGCTAAGTAAAAAATGTCCCACAAATCTTTTGCATGTGTTCTATCAATGAATGCTATTAATTTGTCTTCAAGAATTATCGAGAGAGGGTATGTTAGAGTTTCAGGTCCTTTTTCGTGCGAATATGGTAGGAGACAGAGATTTCGTTTGACATAATCTTCGGAGTGTTTGGCGTTTATATCTATTCTGCTCATTGCTTCTAACCCTGGTGCTGTGTAATGCACATTAAAGAAACACCAATGTTCAGTAATTATGGGCTCATCGATGGAGGTTATGAATATGCTTCCTATGGATTCTTCTTCTAATTTTGATAATATGTGTTTAAATTCATTTGCAATAGTATTGATGTCTTTTTGTTCTCCCAGATAATCGAAGTCAAGATCAACTGAAAATCGAGCTTCTGGAAAGTACACGCGGCGTACTGCAGTTCCTCCTTTGAAGATCAATTTTTTTAGTGCTTCATGCTTATTCAATAATAATAAGATTGCAATAGTTGCATAGTCTCTTATTATAATTTCCACAGGTACATCAAATTTCTGTGATAGTTTTCGGAAATCTGTGAGTGAGAGTGTGGGTAAGCTCATTTTAATCCTCTAATATTAACAATAATTCTCCAATTTTCATCTCTCAAGAATTCAACTTTATCCATAGTTGGATCAAGGTAAATGTACTTTGAGCTTACAAATTCACGTAATTCTTTGAGAATTTCTGTGCAAGTATCTATTCTTTCAAGCAGAAATCCTAGTCGCTGTATTAATGCTTTTTTTCTAATTCTCAGAGAATACTCTAGTAATTTTTGGCATGAGATTCTTGGTCTTAATGAAATGATTGCACTTATTACATCTCTAAATGGTACATATGTTCCAACAAAGAGAAGACAATCAAGCACAGTCTTTTCTCTGTCAGAAACATTGAACATGTATCCTCTAATTGGTCGCCTAATGAATCCGAAAAAGAATTTCTCATTTAGAAACACAAATCGTACTTCCCATCTTCTCACCTTAATTGTCCTCCCACAGAATGTTCTTTTTGGTGTTAAAACAAATATTGTTGTTAGAATTTTTTCAGTTGCTTTCCAATGAACGAGTGCTGATGATAAACCAACATAATAATGTTCTCCAGAGAAAAAAGAATCAATTATTGCCTCTATTGGCACATTAATTATCATATCTTCACTTAGCATGAAAAATCCTCTCCATAATTTAACAATGATTCCTGAATCTAACATCCTCCTAAGGAGTCTCCATGTTTGTACTGGTGATAGGTTATACATATTTCTGATGTCCTCACTAGAGAATATGAACTTTCCATTTGCTATTAAATCTCTGACTACTGTTGCTACATTTGGCATCATTGTTCTACCTTTATTCAATATAATATACCAATTTAGTTTATAATTCTGAACAAAAGTCTCAACGAAGTAATTAAGAGAAACAAGCTGAAATCAGCAAAAAGAGAAAAACAGATAGTAATTCATGTATATATTCTCATTCTTTTAGGTATTACTAATTTTTAGAAAAGTATTACTGGTGTGTTTATGCATATTCCAGACGGGTTTTTAGATCCAATATCGTGTGCGATAACGTATTTGATAATGGTAGTCTATGGGGTTTATGCATATCTAAAAACGAAAGGACAATGGACTACAGAGAATATCTCTCAAATTACTGTGCTTGCAAGTGCAATCTTTGCAACACAAATGCTTAATTGGCCAATTCCTGGAGGAACAAGTCTTCATTTCGTCGGTGGGGCACTAGCAGGAATATTAATGAACCCATATTTTGGATTTTTCATAATGTTTCTAGTATTATTCGTGCAATGTATTATCTTCCATGATGGTGGGATAACTACACTAGGTGCAAATGTTCTAAATATGGCAATAATTGATGTGCTTGTTGGATATGCATTATACAAACTTATGAGTAAATTAGGAAAAGAGAATAAAAATTATAAACTCATAGGAGCTTTCCTGGGTGGATGGATGGGAATAACTCTTGCAGGAATCGCAGCAGGAACCGAAATAGGCATATCCCCAAACTTTGCATATACCCTAAGTGTGACAGTTCCAGTAATGGCTATCTGGCATTTCATATTAGGAATCATTGAGGGAATCATAACCGCAGCCGTCTTGGCATACCTCCTCAGTAAAGCACCCCACATGGTTAAAGGATGAGGTGAGGGGATATGAAAATCAAGAGATATTGGATTTTAATAGGAATCTTACTGATAATTAGTCCGATTTTTGGAATAATTCTTGCTGATATGGTTGGCTATCATGAACCTCTTGATATTGCTGCAGAGAAACTAGGACTTCAAGACCTCACCGAGCAAATGAATTGGACACCGTTCCTTGATTATACAGTTCCAGGAATTCCAGATGAAATAGGATACATAATTGCTGGGTTAATTGGAATATTTGTAATCTTCCTAATTGGCTACATACTACAGTATCTAGCAGGAAAGAAGAAGTGAGCCTATCGGAAAAATTTTTACGAAAAGTTGCAGACGTATTGGAAGTTTTTTCGATAGATAGAATACCAAAAATAGACCCAGCAGTAATGATTTTTTGTGGTTTATTACTTACATTTTTTACTTCATTTAGTTACTCTTTCCTAGTTTATCTCTTGTATATTTCTTTCTCTTTTGTGTTCATGATAGTTCTTCGTGCAGATTACAGACGATTATTAGTGCTCACCATATCATGGTTTTTCTTTGTTTTTGCCATTTTTTTGCCAATAATATTTGAGAATCCTAACACGACTATTTTTCTTCCATTTGGAATAACATTAACTATCAACAAGGATAATCTAATGACTGCATTAAAATCGGCGTTAAGAACATCTACGGCTATTCTGACATTTGGAGTATTCTTAAGCTATTTGGGCTGGAGAAATATTGCAATTGGTCTCAAAAAACTACGAATGCCAAACAAATTAATTTTCATGTTTACATTCTTTCTTAAGTTTTTGCCTTATCACATAAGGCATCTAGCCCGATTATTATTTGCACGTGAATCAAGAATAATAGTACGAGGTTATAGACGATACTGGTTCGTACTATCCACAATTATTGCCGACTTATTAATAAACTCTACATACTTAGCACAGAGATTTGCACTTGGCTTGCAATCAAGATGCTTTAGCTTTGATATCGAAAAAACAAGCATTAAAATTACATATAAGGAAATATTATTTTTGTTTGTCGCTTTTTTGATGATTTCTCTTCATATGGCAATTGAATTTCTGATGGTAATTTGAATGAATGAGCCGCTATTAGAACTAATAAACGTTAGTTATGTTTACCCAGGAAAGATTCAAGCGCTAAATAGAGTTAATCTGAAAATATACAGAAACACAATTACAGCAATTATCGGACCGAACGGAAGTGGAAAAACTACTTTATTACTAATATGTTCTGGCCTGCTAAAGCCAACAGAAGGAAAAGTTCTTTATAAAGGACAAGACTTATTCGAACAGATTCCTTTGATTAGAAGAGAAATTGGAATAGTTTTCCAAGATCCGGACGACCAGATTTTTAATTTAACTGTTTTTGATGAAATAGCGTTTGGACTCAAGCAACTTAGATTACCAGAATCAGAAATTAGGAAGAAAGTTGAAGAAGTGACGAAGTTCTTAGAAATTTCTCATTTACTACAGCGATCTCCCTTCAATCTTAGCTATGGCGAGAAGAAAATAATCGTTTTGGCCGCAATTTTAGTTTTAAGTCCAAATATATTAATTTTAGATGAACCAACAGCAAATGTAGGTGGGCATTTCAAGAGGAAGATATTTGATATAATCTATTCCTATAAAAAACAAGGGAAAACCGTGATATTTGCGTCACATGATATCTTGTTTACCTTGAGGGTCGCAGACTATATTTATTTCCTAAATAATGGGAAAATTATAGCCAAAGGACCAAAAGATGAAGTAAAAAAGAAACCAGATCTTTTTGAAAAAGCGGGATTAGAATCACCTAATGAAATCCTTCGTATGTTTCATGAAATCTTCAAGTAAACTTTTGAGCAACGAGATAAAATATTAATTTTAGGATGATGAGCCTCGTTAATGCTGATTTGATGACGAGGGGCAGGGCTTACTGATATGCTCTCAGCTGCTCTTTTGTGTTTTAT
>Ga0180302_10000532_pt1 | contig 16905 bp, 12 predicted proteins | sample GuaBasSediGuay17_FD_121794 | JGI IMG/M metagenome (GOLD analysis project Ga0180302, IMG submission 121794) | Subseafloor sediment microbial communities from Guaymas Basin, Gulf of California, Mexico - Guay17, Core 4571-4, 12-15 cm | ecosystem: Environmental > Aquatic > Marine > Hydrothermal... | reverse complement strand
TGGCAAATACTATGCCGACTATTCCAACGATTATACCTATGACGCCTACCGCTAAAGCGGCCATAGCTGTAGAGTTCGCTGAAGCTATCTTGCTATCATATTCAGCGAACTTTGCCTTTAAGGGCTCAATTTCCTTCGACACTTCCTCTGAGACCTCCTTAATTATCTTATCATAACCCTTCAACTCGCCCATGTAATTAACTGCCCACAATATTATGTTCCTGACGAATTGCGGGCCACTTAGAACGAAGCCATAATACATCCACGTTGTTAATGGCTGATAACCGCCGTAGGGAGACTCGCTAGAGAGTATGACCTTACCATAACCCTCACCAACCTTTATGAATTCAACTGCCATTAAGGTGAAGACTCCACTTTCTCCAGGGGTATAAGCCTTTCCACTAGTACCCCTAGGTTCTGCCTGGTGCTCAGCTACTTTTCCGCTCTTGGTTGTAGTGACTATTATGTACACATTATCTGGTTTGTCCTCCTTAGTGAGTTTGTGCCAATTACCAGCTTCATCAATCCAAGCGATGCCACCTGGACCATGGAATAGAACCTTTTCACAAGCGTAACCGACAATGGCTACTTCAGGATCTGGATTGACGATGCCCAGGACTCTGTAAGTCCTTAAGGCATTGCTTTCTTCATCTTCTATTGAAACATAGTCCATTCTTATCTTAGCTCCGAGAGCTTCTAATATCATGTTTACTGCATGTTGAGCAGTCTCGCTTCCTTGAGCTGGATAATCACTGTCAGCTGCTAACCATATGGCTCTATTGGGGTATTTCGTGAACCACGCCACTATGGCACTGACCTCATCAGGAGTGAAGAGGGCCTGAGGCTGACCTACTATTATCATCTGAATCCTATACTTCTCTAAACTGATTGTAGCGAAGTCGCCAACTATTATACCATGAGCCATGTTTTTAACAAGTGGAGATAGAGCCTCTTTGTCCTCCTCGCTCTTGACTAATATATACCACTGAGCTTCAGGGACCATCCTCATTATTATTTCAATGCCAGAGGATGGCTGACCATGAGTTAGATCAATGAGTATTGGTATTCCTACGGGGGCTGCCTGCACTGTTGAGAACGCTAAAGCAGAGGCTATTAATACAACGAGGATTAATACTAAACTCCTCATACTACCACACTCTTACTAACCCCCTCGGACTGTAGTAAATTACTAAGGATATTTTTAGATAACGCTCAGGTTTTTAAACCAGTGACCATTTTGACACGCCTTACTAAAGCATAATCTACAATTTTTTACATAAACATTTAAACATACACTTAATTTTTGGAGTTCCTAGCGCCAAGCCATGCTTAGTCAAGGCTATTTAGAGAGATATTAATATTACTGGTTCCTCAGTTACTAGTATTCGGTGGTAGGACTTGCGGTTAGGTAAAGTTAAGCCCATAACGGTAGTCATAATTCTAGTGATTGTAGTAGTAGGAGCGGTTCTGGCCTACTTCACGTTCTTCAAACCGAAACCACCAGTAGAAGAAAAACCAAAGGAACCCATAACCTTAACAATTATATCTAGGCACCCTAGCGACATTCTGATTAAAACTAGAAAAATGTTCCTAGAGAGCGAAGTAGCCAAGAAGTATAACATAGTAGACATTAAGACTATAGTCATACCATCTGGATTATGGAGAAAGTACATTGAATCAGGACAGGCCGATGTAGCATGGGGTGGTGGCCCAACACTATTCGACTCTCTCTTCAAGGAGGGGCTGTTAGCTCCTCTAACAAGTGAAGAAGTTCTCGCAGCGATCAAGCAAATACCTGACCAAATTCTCGGAGTTCCTATGAAGAGGACTGGAGCTGATGGTAAAGTATACTGGGTAGCTGCAGCAATCGCTAGCTTCGGTTTCACTGTTAACTATGACAGGATGGAGGATTACAACTTATCAACTCCTATGAGCTGGAGAGACTTAGCTTCTCCAGAGCTGGGTAAGGTTTTGGTGAAGTTTGGAGAGCCAGCTCTAGGAATAGCTGATCCGACTGCGAGCACTAGCAACACTAGGATGTATGAGATAATACTACAGAGATATGGGTGGAAGGAAGGGTGGAAGATATTGACATTAATGGCTGCCAATGCTGAGGTTTATCCAGGTAGTAGCGACGTGAGAGACGCTGTTATGAGAGGGGACATCGCTGTTGGCATAACAATAGATTTCTACGGCTACACAGCCAAGCTAAATAATCCAAAGTGCGAGTACATAGTGCCGAAAGGAGAGAGCATAGTTAACGGAGATCCCATAGCTCTAGCTAAGAACTCTAAACACCCCATAGAGGCGCAGGCATTCATCGCTTGGGTATTGACAGATGGACAGAAAGTCTGGTTAGATCCAGACATAAACAGACTACCAGCGAATCCTAAGGTATTCGATACACCTGAAGGGAAAAAGAGAAATGATCTGTACCAGGCTTATCTTAAGACTCTGGAGACTAAAGCTATGGAGTTTAATGATACAGAGGCATTGATGTATGAAGTAATCATGCAGTGGTATTTCAAGGCTACACTCATAGATCTCAATAAGGAACTTAAGGAAGTGTGGAAAGAGTTATTGACACTCTATTTCGAAGGCAAGTTGAGTGAAGAAGAGTTTAGAAAATACGCTGATGCCATTGGTTCTCTATTGAAATTTACTGATCCAGAGACGGGCAAAGAAGTGCTCTTTACTGAAGAGTACGCTACGAGTATATCTGATAAGTTCTATAAAGACCCTACTTTCAGAGATAGACTATTAAGAGCATGGCGAGATGCTGCAAGGGCTAAATATGAAAGTATACTTAATGAGTTAAAGGCTATAGGAAGCTGAGTTACGACTCCTGAACCTGAAAATCGAAGGTAAAAATTAAAGATAAGGAGATATATTACCGCCCCTTACTACTAGCGGGTGCTAACTATGGAGTTGAGGTCAGCGTTCAGAAACTTTAGCTTTAGAGCCATTCGCTTCTATCTTGACGCGACCATGATCGTTCAAATACTCTTCCCTACACTCATGTTTCTTCTATTTTTAATCCTTCCTTTGGCTTCAGTACTATACATAGCCACGCAGTATAGCCCATTAGAGGTGATTAGCGATCCAATGTATGTGAGCTTTATTCCTCATGGAGAGCTGGTTGAGATCAGAAGTAACTTGATCTTCAGGGGTAAGGAAATTACATTAATAAAGCTTAGAGGAGTAAGTTTTGGAGCAATTCTTAACTCCTTAATATGTGCCAGCATAGTAACCATATGCGCCAGTACCATAGGAGTCCTAATAGCATTTATAATGGCTAGGTATGACTTCCCAGGGAAGACCTTCTTCAGGGTATTAGCTACAGTCCCCCTACTCATGACGCCATTTATAAACGCCTTCGTAATAAAGAAGCTCTTCGATTGGAGGGATGGCCTCATATCGTGGTTTATATGTGATGTCCTAGGAATTCCATTAAGAATAGGAGTGAGTGAGATAGCTGGCGTAGTAGTAGCTCAAACTATGACATTCTTCCCGATAGTATATCTCAACGTCTTCTCCAGTATGGTTAACATAGACCCTAGTCTGGAAGAGCAAGCCGAGAACCTTGGAGCCAAGGGCTTTCATTTATTCAGAACTATAACTCTGCCATTATCCCTACCGGGGTTGGCTGCTGGAGCTGCTATAGTTTTCATATTCTCGCTAGAAGATGTAGCCGCTCCAATTGTCTTTAATGAGAAGAGGTTCATGTCCTATCAGATACTGAGCAAGTTTATCGAAGCAACTACGGGTCGCTTGTCACCAGTAGCCGCCACATTAGCAGTCATACTATTAGCGTTAGCGCTAACTGCGTTTGCAGGAATAAAGAGATACGTCACACTTAGGCAGTATGCGATGTTAAGTAGAGGAGGTAGATGGTCTATTAGGGTAAGGCGCCCAGGGATTAAGGGTCTTATTGCCATATACATCAGTCTGCTCCCCCTATTCTTACTAGCTTTTCCTCAGTTCGGAGTGTTCATATACGCCTTCTGTGAAAAGTGGACGGGACCATTACCTGAGGGCTTCACAATAGACCACGTAGCTAAAATAGTAATTGACCCTTTAGTTTCAAGAGCGATAGTTAATAGTTTAACTTATTCACTATCAGCGTTAATTCTCATAGTCTTGATGGGAATATCGGCATCTTACGTCATAGCTAGAGCCAAACTAGCTGGAGTAGAGCTACTAGATTTACTAGTTACGTCACCAATAGCTCTACCGGGATTAGTGATAGCTGTGGGATACTTCTACTTCTTCACAACTATGTTTAAAGGTACACTTCTAGACCCTATAGCTTCAGGCCCATCCTTTCTGTTGATTTTAGCCTACAGTGTTAGAAGGCTGCCATTTACGGCTAGAGCTGTGTTCGCTGGACTCCAGCAGATTCATATAGCGCTAGAGGAGGCATCACTTAATTTAGGCGCCTCTAGGCTCAGGACTATAAGGAGCATAGTGATACCATTAATAGGGATCAATATAGTCAGCGGAGCCTTGATAAGCTTCGTATATTGCATGAGTGAAGTCAGTACTAGCATAACTCTAGGAGGTTTAGGAGGATTAGGAGAGTTACATCAAGCTCCCATAACTCTTATCATGATGGACTACTTAAGTAGAGTAGAGGGACCTTACGTAGTGGCCTCTCTAGGAGTGTTACTAATGTCAATTCAGTTAGCAGTCATTACGTTAACAAACGTAATATTAAAGCAGAGGTATGCTTACATAGGAGTGTAGGGGTGTTATTAGTGACTAGGGTAATCCTCAAAGACGTAACTAAAAGATTTGGCAAGGTTATTGCAGTAGATAGAGTCTCCTTACAAGTTAATCATAGTGAGCTTTTCACACTTCTAGGACCCAGCGGCTGCGGCAAGACTACAACTCTCAGAGTGATAGCTGGCTTCGAACTTCCTGATGAAGGAAAGGTATTCTTTGATGATGAAGATGTAACGTTCAAGAAACCTTACGAAAGAGGTTGTGCCATGGTATTTCAAAACTATGCTCTCTGGCCTCATATGTCAGTCTTTGACAATGTAGCCTATGGCCTTAAGTTAAGAGGACTCCCCAGTAATGAAGTGAAGCGAAGAGTAATGGAGGTATTAAGGCTAGTAGGGCTTGAAGGTTTAGAAAATAGATATCCACTTCAACTGAGCGGAGGTCAGCAACAAAGAGTAGCTCTAGCTCGAGCGCTGGTAGTAGAGCCCAAGGTCCTATTACTGGACGAACCCCTTAGCAATCTAGACGCTAAACTTAGGCTCAGGATGAGAGAGGAAGTCAAGAAGTTACAGAAAGACCTGAAGATCACGACGATATATGTGACCCACGATCAGGAAGAAGCCATGAGCTTGTCCGACAGAATAGCTGTCATGAACGGGGGGAAAGTGCTGCAGATTGGTCCTCCAATGGAGGTTTACATGCATCCAAAAAACTTATTCGTAGCTACATTTATTGGGAGGAGCACTCTCCTTAGGGGTATCATAAAGAAGGTTGAAGGAGATAAGGCAGTAGTCTCGGTCTCCAGGGACCTTGAGCTAGTAGGTAGATTCTCTCAAGATATTAAGCTCAAGGAAGGTGAAGAAGCAGTTGCAATAATGAGACCAGAGGACTTCTTCCTTGATGGAACTAACTCATCAAATGTAATAGAAGGATTTGTTGAGCTGACAATGTTCTTAGGTCCATTCACTCAGCTAAGAGTTAAGGTGGGTTCTCAGACTATAAAAGCCTATGTTGATCCGGATGTTGGAGTAAAAAGCGGTACTAAAATACGCCTCTACATTAGGCCAGAGAACGTGATAATATTCCCCTTAACTGGTTGGGAAGAAGTAGAGTTTGAGGCTATAGCTTAATTCATTTTAAGGCTTAATTTTATTAGCCTGCTCGCTCGCTAGTAAGTAGGGGGACTTTGAGGAGAGTTAAGTTACTCGTCCTCATATTGCTTATTATTATAGCGATACCCTTAGTACCTCAAGTAATTCCTTCACTAGAAGCCCCACAAGCGAGAATAGTTGATCCCCTTTATTCAGTACCATTCCCAGTGCTGGCAGGTAGCTCCTTTGAGGCCAAGCTCATAGCAGCAGGGGCTTCAACTGTTGAGGCAGCTTGGATCGTTGCTCCTAATCTAAACTTGACTTTATCTATACTTGGAACTAAGATTGAGGACAATTATTTGATAGTTAATCTATCGGTCCCAGTAGACGCAGCTGAAGACCTCTATGACCTTTACATAAGATGTAGAGGAACCTTACTCGTAAGCCCGAGAAGTGTGTGGGTGCTTAAGGAATGGCCTAAAGAGATAGCCTTCGCTCAGTTCACGGACATCCATATAGGTCTAGAGTCGGCTAGTGCTCATTACGAAACAGCCATAGCCATGTTGAACACAATTCCAGTAATGTTTGCAGTGATAACAGGCGATGATGTTGACGTAGGCAGCGACATTCCCTCGCTCAAGGAATTTAGAGAGATAACTAATAGAGCTCGGAAGCCCACCTTCATAGTGCCAGGAAATCATGATCACGCGCAAACCGACGAGAAGTCGTTCAGGGAGCGATATTACGGAGTTTACATAGGCCCGGCCACATGGTACCGAGTGATAGGAAAGTTCCTACTAATTGGCTTAGACACAGGATCTGAGGGATTTATCGATGTCACGCAACTTAAATGGTTAGAGAGCGTCTTATCCGAGAATAAGGATAAGGTTAAGATAATTTTAATGCACCATCCATTCTTCAATTACGCTACATTTGGTAAAAAGACAGGGACTTGGAAGGAGATTGAGAAGCTGACTGACATGTACTCTAGCTGGCGTGACAACATTGACTCAGCTAAGGAACTCCTCAGGCTCATAGAGGAATATAATGTAACTCTTCTACTCTCTGGTCACGTACATGGAGATGCAGTAGTACTCTACAATGAAAAGACATGGTTCGTAGCTACTACCACTACTTGTGCTGGAATCAGAGAGGGAGATTATAGAGGCTTTAGGATTGTGAGAGTTAATGAGAAGGGTGAGGTATTACAGCTAGGTGTTCCTGACTTGGATCCATTAGCTGGCTTTTCGAGCTTCAACATAGACCTAGTAAAGGTATTACGAGCTAGTGACGCCACACTCAGTGCCTCTACGATCTCGTTCTATGTTTCTCCTAAATTTGAACTGAAGCTGGAGAATATAACCCTGTACGTATATGTGAACGCTACGGTACCAAAAGACCAGTATGAGTTCTATGGGAATACAGAGCTAGTTCAGAATTATGAAGTGTTTAGCTACGGCACACTATACCTATTCAAAGTGACAGCCAAGGTAAAGCCAGGTGAGGAGTCTAAGTTGATAGTAGCATGTTATGAGGACAAAGAGGCACCCGAGGTTCAAATACTCATGTACTCTCCTAAATATCCTGTTTCGGGCAAGGACAGAGTGCTAGTGTATGTAAAAGCTATTGATGAAGGTTACGGCATAGAACAAGTTAAACTAATCTATGAAACTCCAACAGAAGCTAAGGAAGTGGTCGCTACTCGTGTTAAAGGTACCAGTTATCAAGCAATGCTCCCTCCTCTCAGAGCTAGGGAAGTAAAGATAAAAGCTGTAGCCATAGACTTTGCTGGTAATGTTGGAGAAAGTGATGTAGTAACTCTGACCTATAAGATTCCGGAGGTCAGGGTGCCCAAATTAAAGCTAAGCCTAGAGTGTAAGCCTGAAGTTGAAGTGGAGAAGTCATTTAAGTTAACTGTTAGCATTAAGAATGAAGGAAATGGAACAGCTAAGTCACTATCTATAACAGTTTCGGCTCCAAGCGGTATAACGCCAGAGTCTGCTCAGTACACTGTAAAGGAGCTTAAGGCTGGAGAAACTATCAGTAAGGACTTCGAATTCAAGGCAACGAGGGAAGGAAGCTACGAGATAAAGGTAACAATTAAAGCGACTAACCATGCTCCGGTTGAGGAGACAGTTAAGGTAACCGCCAAGAGGCCAGTAGGGATAGAAACTTACTTACCCTACATGGTAGTAGCTGTTGCAGCAATAGTAGCAGTAGTAGTCATTGCCCTAGCTATTAGACGAAGAAAAGCCTAGATATGTATCTGATTCAAATGAATACCTTTAGAATTTTTATTTTAATATTAAAATAACCTAATTAACTTGTGGGGGTACCACTAGTACTCGAGGGGGAGCTCAATAACCTTGCCACTCTCAGCTGACCTAACAGCTGCTAAAGTCACTTCAAGCGTCTTAACCCCTTCTGAGATTGGAACCTCTGGTTTCAAGTCTTCAAGTATACAACGGACGAATTTTGAGTCCTCAATAAAGTAAGGATCCTCTTTACTCTTGATTTCAATGACCTCCTCTCCTTTCAGTACTTTAGCATAAGCTCCCCTAATCTCCGCCTGTAAGTTCTTGGAGATCAACCTAACGCCTACATAGTGCCCTTCGGGCTTAGCTCCAGAAGTACTAGTTATTACTCCAACACACCCATTCCTGAATCTTAAAGTGACTACCGAGACGTCTTCTATCGTGAAATCAGGCACATCTTTATATATTATTGTGTTAAACTCAGCGTAGACTCTTTCTACTTCTCCAACTAGAAATCTTGCTAAGTCGAATATGTGAGTAGTCTGTTCGACAACTTGTCCACCACTAAGCTCCTTTTTAATCCACCAGGGGACTCTGGGTACTGAGCCCCACCAATATCCGGTTAGTAAGCCTATAGGTCCTCCTTCGTTAGCTAGCATGTTCGCAACTCTTCTAACACTACTGTACTGCCTAAGGTGATATCCGACCCATGACTTGATGCCAGCCTTCTGGACAGCTTTTTCCATATCTTTAGCTAGCCTGAGATTGAGCGCGATTGGTTTTTCTATGAAAATGTGAACTCCCCGTTCAGCTGCTACTATTACTTCGTCTCTATGGGCGTAAGGAGGCAAGCATATCCACACAGCATCTAAGTCTTCTCTCTTAAGCATCTCGTGGTAGTCAGTATAAGTATTGGCTTTGTATTTCTCAGCTAATTCTACGACCTTGGCTGGATTTATATCACATAATGCTGCTATGGTGACTTCTGGAATTTTCTCTAATCTAGCTAGATGTGCTCTGGCTATTCCTCCAACCCCAATGAACCCAACTTTAAGGGTCATCATATGTCACCTCGTTGAGTTGGGTGAGAGAACACATATAAAACAATTTTCAGAAATCATCGAACTTAATGGCCTCTGGGCAACCAGAGTTCTTAAGAGGGTTAAAAAGTACTTAAAGTGATGAGCGTCAGAATGATTAGGAGAAGCTCTCCTAAATTCGACCCCGTAGCTTTAGCTAAGGCTACCGAAAGAATCGTCTGTAGAGGGGATAAGCGAAAGTATACAGCCTTCTATACTGTGGGGGTTTACAGGGGAATAAGTACGGGATATGCTGTTGGCTGTTGCTTGAGATGTTATTATTGTTGGTCTGGATGGAGCAGAGACTTTCCTGAACTATATGGAAGGTTTTATAGTCCGAGAGAAGCTTTCAAACTGCTGGATAGGGCTGCTAAGGAGTATAGGATCAAGAAATTGAGAATTTCAGGTTGTGAACCGACTATAGGCAGAGTTCATCTCATAAAGTTGCTTGAGTTGGTTGAGAAATCTGAATACGATCTTTTCATCTTAGAGACCAATGGAATTCTCTTTGGGGCAGATAAAAGTTACGTTAAAGACGTATCGAGGTTCACTAAAGTTCATGTAAGAGTCAGCTTGAAAGCAGGAAACCCCGTAGGCTTCTCAGAAAGAACTGGAGCCAGGCCAGAGTTTTTTGAGCTTCCATTCAAAGCAATAGAGTACCTGCTTAATTATGGAGCAAGCTTTCATGTGGCTGCTATGACTGATCCTAGAATAATGCCGAGAGAGGAGAGAAAGCAACTCATAGAGAGGTTAAGGGAGATAGACATTAGAGTAGCAACTAATCTCGAGGAAGAGGTTTGCGACCCTTATGATACCACTATAGTCAGGATGTATGTTTATGGAATAGACCCTGTGGAGTTCTTCCTTGAAGTCTAAAGTTAGTTCTCGTAGTATCTAATAACTTTGACTTTGCCCTCTCTAGCTGATTCATAAGCTGCTACAAGTACCTTTAATGAGTAGTAGCCATCAAGGCCTGTGACAGGAGGCTCCTTGTTCTCGATTATACTTTCAACGAACTTCTTTATTAGGAACAAATGAGGCTCTTCACCTGCCGGAAGTTCGATCATAGTCCACTTTCCTATAGGTTCACATGTTTCACTACAGTACATGAGCCCATATGGTAATCCTGCAATCAATGTTCCTCTGCTTCCGTAGACCTCAACCAAAGGATAACTCTTTTTAATAGCCCAGCTTACATCCACTATAGCTTGACCTCCCCCTTCGAGCTCACATACCAAAATCGCCGAGTCCTCTACATTCTTAGGTATTCTAGTGTCTAAGTTGCCTAATAACGCAAATACTTTATTGACTCTTTTACCGGATAACCACATCATTAGGTCGACCCAATGTGAGCCTATGTCAAAGAGCACGCCTCCACCAGCTATATCAGGATTAAAGAGCCATTTAAGCATCGAGGAATCAGGAGGCAGAACCTCTAGTATATGGTACGCTATCCTAGCTCTAATTTGAAGGATAGTTCCGATGCATCCTTTCTTAACAATTCTCTTAGCTTCCTGATAAGCAGGCAGAAACCTATTCTGATAATCGACGCATAGTTTGAGGTTATTTTCTTTAGCTATCTTAACCATGTTTAAAGCATCACTTAGGCTCGTAGCCATGGGCTTCTCACAGAGTACATGCTTTCCTCTTTTCAAGGCATATATAGCTATTTCAGCATGGTACTTAGGTGGAGTAGCTACACTAACTATGTGGACATCATCTCTATCTATTGCTTCCTCGTAGCTTGTAACATGCTCCTTAAATCCAAACTTCCTAGCTAGTTTGAAGGCTTTACTTTCAACTACATCGCAAGCTACTATCAGATCTGTGTGAGGAGATTTCTTAAAGCCTATAGCGTGAACTTGGCCTATAGTTCCGCAGCCAATTAAAGCAACCCCTAGTTTCCTCATGAAATACACCTGTCTTATTTCAACTCAAAACGTTTATAAACTCTTTTTACTATGGTTCATTCAGGAGGTCAAGTACCATTTGTTAAAAGTTAAAATAAAGTAACTTTATAGAGTTTTACTATTCACAGAATGCTCTATAGTTGTGTAAAGGATATAAGGAGCTAAATACTCTAGATGACAAGAGGTAAAGCGAGATGCTAGTCAGGGGAATTTGTGTTGGAGTATCGTGGGAAAGAGCAGCAAAGGTTATTTTAAGCAAACCCGAAATGGTCAATCCAGTCGTAAAATTCGTAGATCTACAAAGAAATGAAAGTTTCTCTCTAGAAATTCCTCTTCATAATCGAGTGTTCATGCTTGTATATCCGCAGATCCGTTGTCTATTTGAGAAGGCTGACGGGAAATATTGCTTGAACATAATACAGAGGAGATTTGAGAGAATTCCGATATGCGGAAGGTGCTTCTTAGACATACCTAGTTTCAAGTGTTTAATAGGCGAGCCTCAATGTCTTGAGAGAGAAGCTCCCAAGTCCATGAAGTGTATAAAAAGCGGTCTCTATCAAAATAGGTGCACAGTTCCCAGATACCACTATGTGTTAGTCTATCCTGAGAATAGTAATACAGCTTACCTTAAAGTCGGAATACAGCGAGAGACTACATTTCCCACTAGGGTCCTGGAGCAAGCCTCGTTAATATCAATAATTTACGCTAAGACGCCTAACATTTGGAAAGGAAGAGTAGTTGAGGCGATGTCTACGAGTTACTTAGCAGAGCTTGAAGGTATAGTCAAGAATGGTATCAAGATAGTCCACGTAAGTGAGAGAAAGAAGGTAGCTAGTAAGCTTGAGCATCTGATTAAGTTCATGAAGAGTACATCATCAACATTAGACGCATTCTTAAGTAGCAAGGCATTCAAGAGTCCTGTTAAAGGCTTTATGTCCTTGGGACGATATGTGGGGGCATTCTTAACAGAGAGATTTAAGGAATATGCGCTTGATGATGTGATAGTGATTAATAATTTGGAAGTATATCCATACGATGAGAAAGCGTTGTCTAGCTCTAAGGGAATAACACACGTAAACATAGAAGGAAGCAGGACTAGAATAAGAGGTGAGGTAGTCGGATGGCTTGGTTCCTTTCTTATACTAGTAGATGAGGGGAGAATGATAGCGGTTGACCTCAGAAGAGTATTGGGACATCTAGTAGAGCTTCGCTTGGAATAAGTCTGACAATGGAATTCCTTACTTCCAAGTGTAAGCTATAATTAGAGTATGCCCGATTCGTGTGAAATGTATTAATACTCGCTACCGGTACCATAAAAACGACATAGCCTTATCAATGAAGGTGAAGCGATTGTCAAGTGAAGTGAAAGCTATCTTAATTTATGTAGAGGTGAAGGGTATCAAGGCTATTATCGAAGTTTTAAATATTGTGGAAGAGCTCGGGTTAGAGATCTCAAGCATGCAATTCTACAGATATGAAGGTACATACTCGTTACTGTTAACTATCGAATATAATGTAGGCATCCTGAAGTTCATCAAGGTTGCTAGTAGAGTGAGGGGAGTGAAACAAGTGAAGCCCTTAGCTGAGCTACCAACGGTATATCTAAAGCCTATCCTCTCGGTTACGCTTAAAAGAATGGTTGAAGTATTTAACGATGCAGCCAAGGTCTTTATGTACCATGTGGGCTTAGTAATAGGACGCGTGTTAAAAGAAATTCTTCCAGCATTGCCAGACGAAGAGGTTATTGAAAGAGCGCTGCTACTTATAGGGGGGAGTGGTCTGGGTAAGGGCATCCTGACTAGATATTCCTCACATAATCACTGTGTTATTAAGATGAGGGATTCCTTTGAATGTATTGGTTTAAAGTCGAAGAGGCCAGCAAGTTACTTTTTCAGAGGAGTCATGAGCGGGCTTTTAGGTGAATTATGGAAAGCTGAGGTTATCGCATCTGAGGTCAAGTGTATAGCCCGGGGGGATGGCTACTGTGAATTCCTTGTAATCCCCTCTCGCAAAGAGCACTGATTACTACAGGCTTGTTAGTGAGTCATGAGTGAGCTTGAACGTACAGCGGTCTTTAGATTAGAGTTTATTAAACCACTTTATTGCCTTAGCTAAATCTCTCAGGAAAAGTCCAACATCTGTAATCACGCTAAATACTTGCTGACTACCTCTATCTTTAACTTTTATTGCAACAGCCGGATTTATGTCGATTACAAACACTTTAACCCATTGAGGTAGCATGTTGCAAACTCCTATTGTTAAGAGAGCTGTAGCTAAGCATATCACCAATTCAACTCCCCTTATGATCTCCTTTCTAATTTCGTCTTGCGCTTTAATCATATCCATTATAGTGTCGGGAAGAGGTCCATCGTCCCTTATTGAGCCAACAAGTATGTACTTTACTCCCATTCTGACACACTCGTACATTATACCATTTTTAACTATTCCACGGTCAACAGCTTCTCTGATAGAGCCAATAGCTCTAACTTTATTTATAACCCGTATGTGATTTCTATGATCAACATACTCTCCAGTCTCTAATGAGACCCCAAGGGCCGTGCCATAAAGGGAAGCTTCTATGTCGTGAACAGCCAGCCCATTCCCCGTTATGAGGACATCAACAAGCCCAGCTCTTATTATTTCAGCCAGGGCATCTCTACCGCCAGCGTGAACTACAGCTGGACCAGCTACGACAAAAATTCTTCCTCCTCTTTGCTTGACCTCTATCATGAGCTTGGCTAATTCCTTAACTGCAACATGTGCAGGTCTCTCTGGAGAAGTTGGCTCAGCCATGAACTTGAACTCTCCTTTCTCTTCGAATACTCCTTCCTCACCAACTACTACAAGGTCCCCTTTCTTAACTTTCCTTGGCTCTATACAGATAGCTACTCCTTCTTCAGGATGAACTACTATACAACAGTCCATCCTGATATTCTGAACTTCAACTCTCTTACCTCTAAGCAAGATCCATGTCCTCCTATTACTAGTGACAAAGAATCCTTCTGGAAGCACTCCATCCTTAGGGGCAGGGATGAGTCTAACACTCATGAGGTGTCTACCTCCGTTCTAAAGTGTGAGATAAGGTCGCAGTATTAAATTTAAACATCGGATTTCGGAAGGTTGCTCCATTAAATTAGCCGCATAATTGTAGCGAAAGGCAAGCTCCAGTATAAGGAATAGATCAACTCATTCAGTGAGAAGGAGTTATATCATTGAATTAATTCTTAGGATATTAAAGTTTATTAGAAATGACTTGGAGGCGAGTAATTTTTGTCAATCAAAGTTAGGATCGCGCGCTTAGATGATGTGCAGGGAATAACAGAGGTCCATTGCTCCGATGTAGAGAAGTGGTACAAGTGGAAAGGAAGCGAAAAAGTGGAAGCTAGCTACAGGGAACTCAGTATTGAAGAACGCTTTCTGCATGGTGGTCCTTGGATGAGTGTCGAGACGTGCGCTATACACCTAAATTATATTCTGGCTTCAGAACAGTACCCACTAGTAGCCGAGCTGAATGGAAGGATTGTTGGAGAGTTAGAGCTATACGTTGGAGAGGAAAGAGGGAAGTTAGGAAAGACGGCCTTCATAGACATCATCGTAGTGCACAAGAACTTCAGGAGGAGAGGAATTGGAAAAGCTCTCATTAATGAAGCCAGAAGAATAGCGATAGAAGAAGGTTGTGATACACTGAGTGTGTGGCCCGAAGAAAGAGCAGTGCCATTCTACAGGAAGTGTGGTTTAAGAGAAGTGGCTTATAATGTAGTTCACTTCCTGATAGAAGTTAATGAACATCTTGTGCGATCTCATGAACATATAGTGAAGCCATTTCCGAGCAATTATAAGTCTCTTGAACAAATGTTGTTCATATCCCCAAGGACAGCTTCCGCCTTTACCACCTGGCTTAAGAGTAGGTGGACTCTTGTCCTAGGAACGGTGAAAGTTAAGTCCGATGAAGGTTATGTTCCTGAGCTAGGCTTAGTATTCGAGCTAGAAGGAATCAAACAGTGGAAAGAAGCGTGGCTTAAGCTGTGGACAGAGGACTTAGATAAGCTACTTAAATCTCTCCTCTGGTTGTGCATGAGAGCTGGAGAAAGAGGTTGGAAGAAGTTGCACTTGCTCATTGAAGAGGGCATTTACGGGAAGTACATATCGGAGAAACTTCCTGGTAAAATTGAGGGGAAAGAACAGGTCCTAATGGAGAGACTTAGATAAAAGCACTTTAATGTCATCATTAACAGCAAGTAGTAAAATTCATTCAATTTCAAGAACTAAGACTCACTACTTACTCTTTAAAGGAAGCATGAAACAGTTGTTGAGTAGTCGTCATTGTAATAATCACCATAGGCCTGACTGTACTACTGCCAATCCTATTCCATCAAAATAGTTATAATGCTCATTAATGTCAATTGAACTTCTGATTAGGTGGAGAGAGGAGTATTTTGCTTCCAATTTCTCAATTAGAAATTGAGTGAATACGCTTAAGAGCTAGGTATAGGTGCTTGCTTAACTTACCGGGGAGTTAATACATGTCAACCTATATTAGCTTACATATGTCGACGCTGATCGATGAGCGGATATCCTTATGGAAGTCAAGGTTGGGTAACTTCAGTGTAAATAGAAAGCATTACGTCATGAGTATAGAGAACTTTAATGAGCCCGTGTAGAGGCTAATGACATTTATCGGAGGAGAGTGGAAATGAACCCTCTCTTGATCCTAGGCCCTATAGGGATGATGCTAGTTGGTATGGTGTCTATAATAATTTGGAAGCTTCAAAGAGGGGTCAAGCTAAAGTATTTCCTTCTTGGAGGCCTAATTTGGCTTATATCAATAACTCCTAAGTTTATCATGGACTTAACAATAACTTCAACACTGAGCTCTTGGGCTAAGTCAATGCTGGGAACATTAGGGTTCTTGACTATAATCGGCCTATATGTGGGACTTAGAACTGGTTTATTAGAGTGTGGATTTATGTACTTAATCTTTTCTAAAAGTAAGTTGAAGAATATGTTATTTAAGGAGGCAGTAGCCTTTGGAATAGGTTTTGGAGCTTTTGAAGCAATATCAATCTCGCTATCAGCCATGGTACAACTTATAGTCTTCATCCTTAATCCTTCAATCTTAGAGTTAATACCTGAAGAACGCAGGGAGTTCATAGAGGTGCAGCTTAACATGCCAACGTGGGTAGTTCTGGCTCCGATAATCGAAAGAGTATTCACCTTGCTCATTCATATTTTTACTACATTAGTGATATTTGTCTCCGTAAAATGGAGAAGGTTAAGTTATCTCTTAGGTGCCATCGCGTACAAAAGCGTGGTCGATGCAGTAATCCCTTATCTTCACTGGATTTTCAAACCAACACTCTCTCCCATAGGAGCATATAAAGCTGAAATTTGGGTTGTAGTTATGGGCTTATTAGCTCTACTGGGAACCCGTTTAACCATGAGTAAACTCGAAGAAGAATAGAGCTTTTACCCCTAATCCACTAAGCGCCACAAAGCAGAAGCACAATCGACACTCATTCTAATTTAATGTGCCAGTACATAGAGCTTCTCTTTGAAAACCCATTTATTATTCTCTACGTATTTCCAAAATCTAGGCATAACTTTCCTCATATCTGTACTTGATTGAATGAAGTAGCCGAAGGGCATTTCAACATCAAAACCCTCAGCTCCACGCATAATATACTCATCATAACTACATGGCAACTGTCCAATGAGCAAGGCTTTGTTGACGTCTATCACAGCTCCGAAAGAGCCCGGTAGTTGGCATAGGATTCTCGCAAATGTCGGAGCATCCTTACCCTCGAAGTAGAAGATCCTCACTGGAACCACCCTCATGTCGCTGAAT
>Ga0180302_10000531_pt1 | contig 16930 bp, 8 predicted proteins | sample GuaBasSediGuay17_FD_121794 | JGI IMG/M metagenome (GOLD analysis project Ga0180302, IMG submission 121794) | Subseafloor sediment microbial communities from Guaymas Basin, Gulf of California, Mexico - Guay17, Core 4571-4, 12-15 cm | ecosystem: Environmental > Aquatic > Marine > Hydrothermal... | reverse complement strand
GGTACGCAAGCTTTTCCGTCGATATTCAAGATCCACCCTCAAGTTGGCCATTACGGAAGTTGGGACGCCCCCTATTACGTAGTAGTATTTCAATGTGGCATTATACAGCTAGCTGGTCTTCGCGCTATAACACCGTCGCTAGGTAAGAGCTTTGCTACAGGACTAATGCAGTGGGTGCTACTCAGTCCCAAGTACATTGTAGGCGTAAACGACGTAACAACACATTATGAGCCGGATCACTTCGGATATGCGGTAGAAGACGATGTATTAGTAGTGTTTACTGAGGAGAATATACCTACCGAGCTAATAGTCCTCCACGAGCTAGCGCCGGAAGAACCACTTATACTGCTGCATAACGCGTGTCCTGAAAACATGGAGGAAGGACTAGGATATCTGGTGAGGAGAGGAGAGACGCTAAGCCTGAGTAACGCGCTATTACTCTTTGCAAAAGACCTATACTACTTGAATGAGCACAGGATCAGAACCTGCTCCAATAAAAAGGTCTTTACCGGAGCGGAGGACTATCATAAACAGGCTGGAGAAGCTCTTAGAAAAGCCGAAAGCGCTCTAAGAAAACTAGTTTATGAGGAGTACTATAGCAACATTTTACGATGCATATACCTTGAGAAGCAAGTATATCGTCTCCTCACCCCGAACCTTAGAGACGTGATAAACACTGCTTGCATCTACTTCATATTGGCCATACTATTCGCCTTTATAGGCGAAAAGCTGTTCTTCGACTTTGAGGAAGTTCGAAAGAAGCTACTGGCAATGTGCTCCCTATTCGTAGTAATGATAACGCTAATGGTCCTGTTCCACCCAGGATTCACCATAGCAACTAACATATACATCGCCTTACTGGGACTTGGAATAGCCACTATGATAACGCCGCTATTAGCAATAGTTACCGGTCAGGCTTTAGAAGCTGTTAAGAAGCTAAGGCAACTTTTCATGGGCAAGCACTTTACTGAGATTAGCAGGCTAAGCTTCACCGTATCGGCCTTAAATGTAGGTATATCCTACATGAGGGAGAGGAAAATAGAGACCGCACTAACCCTTTCCTCGATCATTCTTCTAACGCTAGCTATGGTTATGTTTACGTCCATATTAGGGCTTAGAGTGATCAAGCCATTCTCCTATGAAGGCATAGCGTCGTATTCAGGAATATACGTAAGGGACGTCTTCTGGCGACCTTTATCGTTCGAATACATAGAATATTTAAAGTGCAAGTACGCTGGTGAAGCTTACATATTCCCGAGAGTGTGGAAGTACCCCCTGAGACCCGAGGAGGGTAGCGGAGGACTTATCGTAAGTCCTACAGGGAACGTATTCAGAATAAGAGCCTACTACGGTCTGACTTCACTGGAGGGCAATTTAATGGGATGGAACAAGTACCTAGTTGACGGAACGTGGTTTACGAGCGATTACGGGGACGAGTGTATTCTTACCGAGAAACTAGCTAAGATCTTGAACGTAAACGTAGGCGATATTCTATTCGTAGAAGGAGCTAGGCTTAAAGTTGTAGGCATACTAAGCGATAAAGTTGCATGGCGATTAGACCTGGATCAGAAGAGAAGCACGCCGTTTGACATTACTAAGGGCGAGGCCGAACTCGTGTTCATGTCGCCGTCCGAGATCATATTTGTGCCTTATGGATGGTTAGTGAAGAAAAACGGGCTACCCTTTACTGTAGTCATAGTGCCATTTGACCTAAAGAAAGCCAAGGAAATTGCAATTGATCTGGCGACAGAATCCCAGCTTTACTTCTATGTCGCGGAAAGCGTCGGCGAAAAGGAGCCAATTAGCCTATACTCGTCGACTACAGGTTTTGAAGTCATAGGATACGGAATGCTACCCATACCCGTAGCCATAGTTATGTTCACAATGCTAAACCTCATGTTGGGAGTGATAACTAGAAAGCATAGAGACATCTACATCTTCAGCTCCATAGGCATGTCTCCGCTTCACGTAGCGTTCCTATTTCTAGCTCAAGTCGTAGCGTACGCCGTAATAGGCGCTGTAATGGGATACACTCTAGGCATTATATGCCTTAGAATAGCATACGATATCGGAGCCTTACCCGAGTGGTTCTACCCCAACTACGCGGCTTCATCGGTTCTGAACGTACTGGGATTACTAATGCTCTCCGTAGTCCTATCAAGCATATATCCGCTCCGCATAGCGGCTAAGATGGTCACTCCATCCTTAAGGAGAAAGTGGAGGATAGAGACAAGACCTCTCGGAAACGTGTGGCGTATACCGTTGCCCTTCGTATTCATTGGCGAGGAGGCAAAGGGAGTGTTAGAGTTCATCAAGGAATACCTCCTCTCGTACACTGAGCCAATACCCGGAGCGCCCTTCGCCGTTGAAAAATGTACTATTGAGGAGAAGGAGGTTGAGGGAGCACGGGCGAGAGTTCTGTCCTCGATCATGCATGTAGCTCCATTCCCGCTTGGAATAAGGCAGAAAACAGAGGTATACATGGTGCAGAAGAACGATAGGTGGCACACTATGATCGTAATTACTAGGATATCTGGTAGGATGGAGGATTGGATGAGGGTTAATGAGAAGATGATAGATTCCATTAGGAAACAATTCCTCATATGGCGTGGTCTTAAGCCTGTGGAGAGGAAGGAGTATATAGACCGGGCTGGGAGGTGATCTGAATGGAAGAAGTCGGATTTGAAGACGGTTTAACGTGGAGAGCCTTCCTCGGAGTAATGTACTCAGCAGTAATTTTGATGCCAGCGGTAATTTTCACCTATCTCATGACTGGCACAAACCTCCTAGGAACCTTCAGCTTTCCTGTAGCTGGATTTGTAGCAGCCCTCTTCTTCACCGAGCTGGCTAGGATTTTCGGTAAACCCCTAACACAGCAGGAAGTAACAATAATATGGGGAGTTAGCCTAATAGCTGTCGAAGCCATATCCGTTCAAATATTCATGGGCTTCTACTTCAGATCCCTATATCCGGGTACATGGTTCTTCAAAATCGATGGAGTTCCATTGCCACAGTTAATACCTGACTGGTTCGCGCCGCCTCCAATTTCCCCAGTGATAAGGCAAAGGACATTCTTCCACTCGGATTGGCTACTACCAATAATAGTTAATACCCTTGGACTATTCTTGTTCTACAGAGTCTTACACTGCTTGTTTGGCATACTATGCTATCAGATATCTGCCATAGCTGAGAGATTGCCATTCCCCGTTCAACAGGTAGCTGCTGATATCTGTATAACTATGACTAAAAGGCAAGAAAACAAGATAAGGATCCTATCCGTAACCTCAATAATAGCCGCAGCCTATTCCTTCATAGTCTACTTCGTTCCATATGTGTTTCAAATAAAGACGATCCCAGTCCCCTGGATAGACTTGAATAAGTCCATAGAGCTGTTTATTCCCGGAGCATCCTTAGGAATAGGCACTGATGCCATAATGCTTGCTATAGGAATGATACTGCCCCTAAAAATAGCCGTAAACATATTTGCGGGATCCTTTGCAGCATATTTCGTTGGAAACCACATACTCTTTAAGATGGGACTATTCCCCGACTGGAGACCTGGCATGAATTGCGCGCTAGCTTTTCAGCGATCTGTGCTAAGGTTCTGGGTGTTCCCCCAAATAGGACTGGGCATAGCAGCGGGCCTCGTCCCCATATTAATGCATCCTAGGATAGTAGCCAGTGCACTAACTAGTCTAAAGGGTGCAAAGGAAACGGGCGGTGCGCTGTTTTCCTATAAGGTACTAATATTGGGGATCGTCGCAACCTCTGCAGTGGTAGTGGTGATGAGCACATGGCTGACCGGATGCTCGCCGATCATATTCATAGGCCTCATATTATTCGACTTCATAGCCAGCCTAATAATGACGAGAGGTATAGGAGTTTCCGGCATAGCTTTCACCATACCCTATGCAGCAGAAACTGTGTACACATTAGCTTCGCCAGGCAATCCAACAATATGGTTCGCTCCTATTTACGTTACGGGCGGAGGAGGTCACTGGGCTAGCTGGCTTAAGATAGCTGAGCTAACTAAAACTAGCTACACAAGCTACATAAAAGCCATACTTATAACTACTCCAATAGCGTGGATCCTAAGCTTCCTTTACCTAGAAGTCTTCTGGAAGATCGCCCCCATACCTTCAGGAATCTACCCTGGATTCTCACTAGTCGTGCCAGCCACCTACATAATTCCTAAGGCTATGTGGATTACGGGAGAAGTAGCTACAGGACCCGCACCAGCTCTCATCCTCGGCTCGCTAGTTATAGGCGCCATAGCTGAGATAATAGCAACGTTGACGCACATACCATTCTCGTTAATCTCCGTAGTAGTGGGCATAACAACGGCCTTCCCCATGTCCGTTACAATCCTGCTGGGAAGTATCCTCGGGAAGATCATTGAATGGAGGATCGGAAAAGAGTTCTGGAAGGAGTATAGGATAACGGTCGCTGCAGGCATCTTCCTGGGGGAAAGCATTATTGTAGCGTTAGCAGCCGCGCTATCGATGGTCGCAAGGATGCTCTGGATTCTACCTTACTAGCAATTTCCTATTTTAACAGCTTCAATAGTTGTTAATGCTAGTTTTAAGTATTATTAAGAGCCTAGTTCACTTCATTAGCGGGATGGCATAAAATGCCCTGGCGACTAACAAGCATTGAGAAGGCTATACAGGAATCTCTGAAGTATCTGGATCACGTTCCCTCGGTAGTGGAAGTAACCATTGAGAACTCCGTGGGATGCGTTGCCGCCGAAGAGATCAGGGCAATTATGGACTTGCCGCCTTATCATAGATCCGCTGTTGACGGCTTTGCAGTGAGGGCTGAAGATACAATAGGCGCGAGTCCTTGGAATCCCATTCCCCTTAAACTGAAGGGTTGCATAGATGTGGGAACCATTCCCACATCTAGCCTGAGCTCAGGAGAATGCATGGAAATCTCAACAGGCGCCCCGCTACCTGAGGGTGCTAATGCTGTCGTGATGATCGAAAACTCCTCAGCCAAAGGCTCGATCGTTGAAGTTTTCAAGGGCGTTGCAGTGTGGGAGAACGTGTCAAGGAAGGGGGAGGACCTTAAAGCTGATACGCCCATCGTGATGAGAGGGATGAGGATTAGGCCATGGCACGTCGCCTCCTTAGCCGCCCAAGGCATAGGGCGTGTAAAAGTCTACGAACCTAGAGTTGCTGTAATGTCAACCGGCGATGAATTGATAGAGATAAACAGACCCCTCCAGCCCGGAAAGATTTACTGTTACACGAAGTACCTCATCAAGGCGTGGTTGAAGGAGAGGAAATGCAAGCCTGTAGACTACGGAATACTACCAGACGAAGAAAACGCCATTAGAAAGGCTCTAAAGGAGGCGATCGAGGCGAACGATGTAACCATAATTACTGGAGGAACCTCTGTCGGCAAGAAGGATTACACGGTAAAGGCCATTAGGAGGCTTGAGAAGCTAGAGTATATCGTGCACGGCTTAGCCGTGAAGCCTGGCAAGCCCACAGCTCTGGCAATTGTTGAAGGGAAGCCCATCTTGGCCACAAGTGGCCTCCCCGTAGCGGCTCTTGTAGCTCTAGAAATGGTCCTTCAAAGGTTGTTATCTAAGATGTTGGGATGTAAGGAAGCTCTTCAAACAGTTGTTAGAGGGAAACTTATTAGGCGCGTGACCGTCGAGCCGGGAATGCTGGGCTTTGTCAGGGTCAGAGTCTACAAGCGCGGGAAGGAGTTACTAGTCGAGCCCTTAAGGGTCACTGGGTCAGGCGTGCTTCGCTCACTCTTGGACTCAAATGGCTTATTAATAGTTCCCGAGGATTTAGAGGGATTTGAAGAGGGTGAGACAGTAGAGGTGATCCTACATGAACCGCCGGAAGATCTACCATGAGCTAATGAAGCCGGATGATGCTATAAAGCGCATAGAGAACTTCATTAGGTTGAAGCCTCTCGGGATGGAGACCGTTAAGGTTGAAGATGCTACTGGAAGAGTCCTAGCAGAAGACGTTAGGGCTTTAAGCGACGCACCTCCCTTTGACCGCTCACTAGTCGATGGCTTTGCCGTAAGGGCTGAGGATACATACGAGGCCGAGGAAGACATGCCCGTAGAGCTAAGGCTTAAGGGGAAAATAGAGCCGGGCGAACGCCCATCCTTAGAAGTCCTTAAGGGCGAATGCATAGAGGTTGCTACAGGGGCCCCCATACCCCCTCTCGCCGACAGTGTAGTAATGGTGGAGTACACCTCAATTAAGGACGATAAGGTATACGTTTACAGGAAAATTAGGCCAGGCGAGAATATAGGTCACGCGGGCTCAGACCTGCTTAAAGGTGAGGTTATAGCTTGGAGGGGAAGCATCTTAACGCCCATGCTCATAGGAGCCTTAGCCTCAGTTGGCGTGAGATACGTTAAAGTATACAGACAACCCATTGCCGCTATCATATCCACTGGTAATGAGTTACAGAGCCCAGGAGAAGACCTATCTCCCTGGAAAATATATGATGCTAATGCCTACATGTTAGCCTCAGCGCTTCGGGAAATCGGTGTTAAGCCCTTACTTATGGGAGTAATTAGGGACGAGTTTGAGGAAATAAAACAAGCGGTAGATGATGCCCTCGATAGTGCAGATGTCGTACTTATATCTGGTGGAACCTCTGCGGGTACCGGCGACTTAGTCTACAAAGTGCTCGAATCTTACGAACCAGGTGTACTAGTTCATGGATTGAAGGTTAAGCCGGGTAAGCCTACAGTGATAGCATTAGCCGATGAGAAGCTGATCTTCGGCCTACCAGGATTTCCTGTATCGTGTCTAATGATATTCAACCTAGTTGTAAAGCCCATATTAGCTAAGCTAGCAGGTCTGCCCGAATACCTACTGAAGGCCTCTAAAGTAAGAGCCAGGTTAAGCCTTAGGGTATACGGGGCAACTGGCAGGCTTACATTAGTTCCAGTGTTACTAGTGAGAAGAAAGGGATTCATCGCATATCCCCTAGGCGGTAATAGCGGCTCGATTTATCGACTCTCATTAAGTGATGGCTATATATCGATTCCAGACAATGTCGACTACGTAGATTCAGGCTCAGAAGTGGAAGTAACGCTCTTCAGGACCTTAAACTCCCTACCAGACTTGACCATTTTAGGCAGCCACTGCCCAGCCCTTGAGGCAATACTAGAAAAGCTCAGGGCAAAGTACATCGTGAGATCAGTAAATGTAGGCAGTACGGGTGGCTTAAAGGCAGTGAAGGAAGGCATAGCTGACATGGCAGGTATACACCTCTACGATCCCCTTCAAGACTCTTACAATACTCCCTTCGTTAAGGATTCGGAGAACGTAGTCTTAGTTAGAGGATATAGTAGGCTACAAGGCTTGATCGTGGCGAGAGGAAACCCCCTTAACATTAGGAGCTTTGAGGACATTCTGCTTAAAAAACCTAGGTTTATCAATAGGAACAGGGGTTCCGGAACTCGGAATCTTATAGATTACTTACTCTTCAAGGCCTGTGAAAGGCTCGGACTTAAGCCTAGCGAGATACAGAAGATCCCGGGCTATAACGTTGAAGCGAAAACCCATACAGGCGTAGCATTAGCAATTCTCCAGGATAGGGCAGATGTAGGTGTGGGAGTAAAGTACATAGCGGACCTCTACGGGCTGGACTTCATACCGCTAAGGGAAGAGGAGTATGATTTTATCATTCGCAAGGAGGCACTGAATGAAGCGCCTGTAAAGACGTTCTTAGAAATTCTCAGATCTGAGGAGTTTAAGAGAAAATTGGAAAAAATGCCTGGATTCAAGCCGCCGCCAAATATGGGCTCAATATTGATTGAAACTTAGCTAAAGGCTAGACTCGTATAGCAAAACATAATAGATAACCCGGAAATTATTCTCTTACAAAAATAGCGGCGTGATGTGCTGAGATGTTGGGCAGGAGGAAGGCACTTTTCTACGAGAAACTTCCTGACAAAAAGGTCAAGTGCAAGCTGTGTCCCAGGAATTGTATTTTAAGCCCCGGTCAGCTGAGCTTTTGTAAGGTTAGGAAAAACATCGATGGTGAACTATATACACTAAACTACGGCATCATCTCAGCATTGGGAATAGATCCCATCGAGAAAAAACCCCTATTCCACTTCTATCCGGGAAGCCCCATTTTCAGCATAAGTACCTTTGGATGCAATTTCAAGTGCCCCTGGTGTCAGAACTGGGAGATAAGCCAGAGCGAGCCGAATCTGAGCTATGCGAGCTACTACCCTCCTGAAGACTTGATTAAATTAGTTAAGAAATATCGCTCTCCCTCAATTGCCTACACGTATAACGAGCCAATTATATGGTACGAGTACGTCTTAGAAACTTCAAAGCTCGCGAAGAAGGAGGGCATCATGAACGTCCTAGTGACGAACGGTCACATATGCATGGAGCCTCTTGAAGAGCTAATACCCTACATAGATGCAGTCAATGTTGACATAAAAGCATTTAGCCAGGATGTGTACTCTAAGTACATTAAGGGCTATCTTGAGGCTGTCTTAGAAGCGATAGAGGAAATGAAGAAGAAAGGGGTCCACGTGGAGACGACATACCTCGTGATCCCAGGGGTAAACGACCGAGAGGAGGAATTCAGGAAGATGGTTAGGTGGCACCTAGATAGGCTTGGAGACGATACACCGCTTCACATAAGCAGATTCTTCCCACACTATAAATTCCTCGATACAAGTCCAACGCCCACAGAGACCCTCGAAAGGTTGTGGAAAGTAGCTCAAGAAGAAGGAGTAAAGTACGTATACGTGGGTAACTTGCCAGGTCACCGAGGGGAAAATACGTATTGTCCCTCATGCCAAAGGGCTGTTATTAAGCGAATAGGGTTCGCCATAACGGAGTGGAATTTAAGTGAAGACAATAGGTGTAAGTTCTGTGGCGCAGAGATTAACATCCGAGGACGAAAGTGGAAGGAAGTTGGAGGACATTATTGGTGGCTCTTCATTTAAAATATGAAGCGGTCAGGGGCCTAGCGACGTTCACCGCTCACTCGGGCACAGGAAAGCTTCATCCCATTTATAAGAGTTTAAAGGACGCGTATATCTACTTAACTCTTGACGCTGACATAGGGTAACTTAAATAGGTTGTCGGCAAGGAGCTTATTCGCGCTAGGAGGTGGGTCTGGGAGTTTAAGAAGGCTCTTAAGGGTACTATTAATGCCGTACGTCTCCTTAAGGATGTTATCCTTGGAGAGGCTTTAAGGCTAGCTATACAAAACTTCGAGGAATTCCTAAACTCCCTTAAGAAGCATAGAGAGACAGCTACCTAAATATCAGCGCTGGCTTTGCTGGCATAGCAAGTCTAGCTTTTGGCTCCTTCACTTCCTCCTCTCTCGCAAGAACTGCCTTTAAGCGAAGCTCCTGCTCTATGAAGTCCAGTGCATCCTTCAATGTCCTCTCTTCAATAGCAGGATCCACTAGAAGGGAGAGGGGTTTCGGATCCCTTATTATCCTTCCTACAATTTGTGATAAAACCTTCCTGTCAACGCCTTCAACGCTCTTAAACTCTCTCATAGTTTCACTTATAGCGTCCCTGATCTTATAATTTCTCTCCAACTTTTCAGCAAGTGCCTTGAAGAAGTCGTATTTCCATCGAGCAGGCAGGACTATACATAGTTCCTTGGGTTTCGTCTTCAGAACCTTTAGGATCTCGCTAGCATCCTCGAGCACCAGTCTCACTATTTCCTCGCACTTCTCAGCTGTTGGGTTTATTTTCGACTCATCTACTTGGGGCCATGGTGCTAGGCTTGCAAAGCCCTTTTTGCCCAGCTTCTCCCATATTTCCTCAGCTATATGAGGCGTGAAGGGAGCTAGGATTAGTGTCTGGATTTCAATGAACTTATTCTGCAACTCCTTGTTAGGCGTGCCTCCACACCTTCTAAGGTACCATCTGAACTTATTCTGCAGATCGAAGAAGCCTTTAACTAGGGCTGTTTTAAAGTTTGTTTTCTCCATTTCCTCCTCTACTTCCTTTACCGTTCTGTATAAAACGCTCTGGAACCAATAATCCACACTAAGCCAGCTATCTCGACCCTTTCCGTAATTACTTACCGCGAAATTATACCACTCATATAGTATATCAACGGCTCTATCAGCCATCTCGGGCTCGAAATTCGCGTCGTCTAGCCCAGCATCACCAGCATATGCTTCTGCGAATCGGGTGGCATCTGCTCCCCACCACTCTAACGCTTGCCTCAACGTTATGAAGTTCCCAAGGCTCTTCGACATCTTTTTGCCGCCAACAAGTACCCATCCATTAATACCTATGCCTCTCGGCCACTTTTCTTTCGAGAATACTGCTACGTGGTGCATTATGAAGAAAACTAGGTGATTGGGCATTAGATCCTTACCGGATATTCTAAGATCGACTGGATACCAATACAGGAACTCCTTTTTCATTTCTTCAAGCAACTTGACGGATATACCCGTCTTCTCCGAGAGTTTGCGAACATCCCCCTGTCCAAGGAATACATAGTCGAAGAAGTCGTCATCAATTCTATTCCAGTCAATGCCGTACTTCTCTGGATGCTGAAGATACTTGGAAATTGTATAATACGCCATGTATATCGTAGAGTCGCTTAACGACTCCAAAACCCATTCAGGATCCCATGGCAATGGGGTTCCAAGCTCTCCTTTATGCGTGCAGGCCCAATCCCCGTACCAGTTCACTTGGCTGTGGAAGTACTCTCTAATATCTTCGGGCAGGAAGACCATCGTGTCAATGCACTCGTGAGCTAGCTTCTTCCATTGAGGGTCACTGTATTTTATGAACCATTGGTCCTTGACTATCTTTACGTGCGTTTTTGAGCCACATCTACAAATTACCATGGAGGGAAGCGTATAGTGTCTTAGCGCTACGCGCTTAGATACGAGGTCTTCTATGATCTCTTGCTTTACCTCTCCAACAATCCTCCCTGCCCACTTGCCGAAGACGTCCTTCAGAACTCCTTTATGAAACTCCTTTGTGTATATCTCCTTTGTCGCCTCCTCGAGTTTCTCGAAATCGTTCTGACTCTTAATGCCCATTTCCTCGACTATTTTGACGGCTGGATAGTCGCCGTACTCCTCCAGTCTAATTATGCTCACAGGTTCTACGCCCTTAACGATATCGGGGCTTAGCCCGTACTTCTCTAGAAGCTGGGGCTTTTCCTTAAGGTCTTTGAGAGCAGCATAATCGTAGGGCGCGTGAGCGGGAACTGACATTACAACTCCAGTGCCCATCTGAGGGTCTACAAAGCTTGCCGGTAATACCGGTACTCTCCAACCTCTAACGGGGTTGGTAACATACTTTCCTAAGACCTCTTTTCCAACTATCCGTCCCTTTATCTCAACCCTGCGACCCTGATCCCTCAGCTCATTTAAGCCGTATTCCCCTAACACCCATCTCTCTCCATCAACTTCGGCTACGAAGTACTCTGCTTCAGGATTTACCCATACATTAACGGCTCCATAAACCGTTTCAGGTCGGTAGGTTAAGCAGGGAAATACGAGGCCGTCATCGCTCTTAAACTTGATTATGATAACTTCTTCAGGGCCTATACCGACATATTGATCTGGACGATCGTGATCTCCAACAACCTTCCTCTCCTTGGGACACCAAACAACGGGATGTTCGCCCTTCACGATCAGACCTTTCTCTCTAAGCTTAGTGTACTGCCATTGAACAAACTTGCTATAGGGGGGATTCAAGTAGGTTGTATAGAACTCTCTCCTCCAATCGATCGAGAGCCCATATCTCTTAAAGTCGTTCTTCCAAGCAACCTTAAAGAATCTCACCCAGTACTCTGGGTCCTTAAATTTGGGTATGTCCTCCTCCGAAATGCCCATCATTTTAAGAACATTTATTTGTTTAGGATCACCCTCCCTTACCCTCAAAGCAGCAGCTACTATTGGACCTCCTGTAGCATGCCATCCTTGGGGGAAAAGCACGTTAAACCCCTTCATGCGCTTGAATCTGGCAACTATATCGACCCTTAATACAGTATACGCTGAGCCCAAGTGGGGGTAGGCATTAATGTAGGGATAGGGAAATGTTAGGAAGAATTTCGGCTTATCGTTTGGATCAGCTTCGAAGATCTTCGCCTCGGACCACTTTTTCTGCCACTTCTCTTCAATATTCTTCAAGAACTCAACCTTGCTTTTATCGGCCTTAGGAACTATGCCTCGACTAGCAATAACGGCCACCAAGCACTACACAATTACCTTTGTCTAAATAAATTTTCCCCTCGACTTAGAATAGAAGAAGTTGTTAAAGTGCATTAACCGCTCAGTAGATCACGTTTCCTTATATATCCGATAGTACTTTCATATTTTGAGGGCCCATGCAAGCTCTCGAAAGAATTTTACCTAAGCCCCGCAAAGTCCTGTGGTTAGGCGAAAAACATCTCAAGTTCCATTCTATAAGGCTAGAAATAGAGGAGGATCTTAAAGGAGTCAAGAGACACATTGAGGACTGGATTAGGGAGAGAGGAGTTCCAATAGTAGAAGAAGGAGAAGCTACATTAAAGGTATCTAGGGATTTCAGCAATATTAGGCGTTTTGCTGAAAGGATGTCGCTGGAGCTTGACCCAAATGTCTTAGGGTCTCAAGGATATGTCCTACTCGTCCTAGCAGACCCCCCTAGCATGGAGATAGCGGGTTTCACTGAGCAGGCGTGCTTCTATGGTTTACAGACCTTAAAACAGCTCTGCACTCAGCTTCATAAGGCCCTAAAGGCGCCAGAAGTGCTGATTCTAGACTATCCATCGATCCCCGTAAGGGGAGTAGTTGAGGGGTTCTATTACGAGCCGTGGAGCTGGGAGGATAGGAAGAGCATCATAAAATTCCTAGCTACAGTTAAGATGAACGCCTACATTTACGCTCCCAAGGACGATCCTTATCATAGGGAGAAGTGGAGGGAGAAGTATCCCCTCGAGTACATGGGAAAGTTTAAGGAACTCGTACAAGTCTCGAAGGAGAACTTCGTCGAATTCATATTCGCCATTAGCCCTGGACTTTCCGTGAAGTACAGTAATGAAGAAGATCTGGAAACTCTAATTCGAAAAATAATGGAAATTAAGATGATCGGCGTGAACTGGTTCGCAGTGTTTCTCGACGACATACCAAATAGATTGATCCATGAAGATGATAAAGCCAAGTTCAAAACGCTTGCAGAAGCTCAAGCATACTTCCTAAACAGGCTATACGAAAAGTTGAAAGAAATAGATCCCGAGATTCAGCTCTTCATGTGCCCCACGGAGTACAGAGGAACTGAGCCTACTTCTTACCTCATAGAACTCGGCGAAAAGCTGAATAGAAACATAGGCATCATGTGGACTGGCCCTCAGGTATGCTCCCGCACAATAAGCAGAGAAGCCGCTGGAAAGATCTCTGAGACACTAAAACGAAAACTATGGATATGGGACAACTATCCTGTTAACGACTACGCTCGCGATTGGCTTAACTTAGGGCCCATAAAGGGCAGAGAGAAAGGACTAGAGGAGTACGTTGAGGCTCTGTTCTCCAATCCTATGAACGAAGCAGAGGCTTCAAAAGTAGCCATAGCTACAATTGCCGACTATACCTGGAACACCGAAGACTATGACCCGAAAAGAGGCTGGGATAACTCCTTAAACATAGTTGTAGGTCCTAGATGTGCTCCATACATTAAGACACTCGCTAGATTGCTCGGATTATCCACACTGTGGCCCGAATACTCTGAAATTGTGGAAGAGCTATTAAGGGCTGTAAGGGAGAACGACATTACGACATTAAAGAGACTTTTCAAAAGCATGCTTGAAGTTGCAGCGTTTTTGCAGACGAACCTTTCAAACTCTAAATTGCTTCTAGAAATTAAGCCCTACACTTCAAAGCTAAGGAACTACGCTCAAGCGGGCTTGATCCTCCTAGACGCACTAACTTGCAAGGAAAAGGACGTCGCCTGGAAGCTCCTTAAGAGTGCATGGGATCTAATAAACCTGTCTGAGAGCCTTTCTAAGAGAATTGGAGAAATACCCCAGTTCGTTCAAACAGAAGGGAGAACTTTCCCAAGCGTTCAACCTTTAAAGGAAGCCCTATACCTCCTCTCAGAGAAAGCCTGTACAGGAAGAGGCTGGCCCTTCAAGAAGCCTTTAGTATATACTAACGTTAGGCGATGGATCGATGGGAGAACCCCCTTCAACGCTATTGATGGTCTTTGCGACACAGGGTTCAAGTGGTTCTATAACCTCCGTAAGGACGATTACATAGAATTGGATTTGAGGCGTGAAGAAGAAATTTACAAGATTCTATTCGTGCAGGGTGAGCAGAACGTCACACATGACTTCATACCTCTCTATGAGATCTCCGTGAGCACTAATGGGAGGAATTGGAGGAAAATCGGAGAGTTCTGCTCTAGTACGCTTGAACTGTCGCTTCAAGATATAAAGGCAAGGTATGTCAGGGTAAAGTCCCTTAAGGACTACGAATGCAAGCCGTACGTGAGAATCTTCAAGGCATGTGCTTGGAAGGCCCCTAGAGTAGAGACTACCGCTTCCATAGCTCGAGGATGCCTCGAAAACCTCTTTGATGGAGATTTAACAACGTTTGTTGAGCTCGTAAATGTTAGGGCCGGGGACTATTTAGAAATAGACGCGGAGAGAGAGATCAAGGCAATGACGATATTCCAGGATACCGAGTTACAAATGGTGTTGGGTGAAATCCAAGCCTTCATGAATAATGAGTGGGTTACCGTTGACCTGATAGATAGCCCCTACTGGGAGGGAGAAGCCAGCTCAAAAAAGCTGAGAATAGTATTTAAAGTTAATAGGAAGAGAGTAAAAATATTCGAGATTTTACTAGCCTGAGCCTCCCTCTTCATACTTCACTACTTTTGCTAACTTAGTAGGCTTGTCAGGATTTAGACCTCTGGCTATGGATAAGTGATAAGCAAATAGTTGTGCGGCCTTGATCACCGGAAATATCGATAAGTCCTCGTCTATGTCAGGTATTGTTATTACGTCTGATGCAAAATCGCTGACGTCAACTCCCTTTCCTGCTATAGCTATAATTTTAGCGTTATATGATTTTAACTTGTCAATAGTTTTCTCGGACTCCTTGAGGGACTTCTTCGTTGGCAAGAATATGATCACTGGCGTTGTTTCATCCACTAATTGCACAGGTCCATGTAAGAACTCCCTCACAGCAAATCCCTCTGCGTGGATCATGGCAGCCTCCTTCAGCTTTAGCGCCATCTCGAGCGCATTCGGATAATTGACGCCCCTGCCTAGAATGAATGCGTGTTCAGCTTCCTTATATCGAGTTGCAATATCCTTTATTGTAGACTCTATTTCTAGAACCTCTTTCACCAATACATGTGCTTGCTCTAGCTTCCCTCTATTAACTTCAGCTAGGGGAGTATCTGACACGTTATAAGCTAGCAAGCTTGCTATGGCGAGTTGCGCATCGTAGGTTTTAGTTGCCACTACAGCCTTCTCCTCACCTGCCCTCGTTATGAGGGAGAAGTCCGATATTTTAGTGAGAGTACTTCCGGGAGTGTTTGTTATCCCTATTACGAACACTCCCTTAGTCTTAGCTGCCTTGACAGCCTTTATTATATCGCTACTTTCACCCGACTGAGAAAACGCGATAATAGCGTAATCTGATGTGACCAAGGGAGTCCAGTCCTCGAACTCTGAAGCAGGAACTGCCACAAAGTGCAGACCTGTATACTTGCTCAAGAGAAAGCCTAACACTAGGCTCGCATGGAAACTTGTTCCACTACCGATAATGAAGCCTCTATCTACGCCTCTCCCCTTTAATTCTCTAACTAGTGTTCTTACGACCTCCTTATTTTCAACTATCGTTCTTCGTATAGCCTCAGAACCCTCCCGAGTTTCACGGATCATAAAATGCTCTTCCATACCACCACCTCATTTAAGTATAAACTTGCCCTTTCTCACCCCAAACTCTTCTCGTTCTTTCGCCGTCATCTCGAAAACCTTTCTAATTAACTCTTCCTCAGCTTGTGACAAAGTCTTGCCCCTACGTCCCATCATACGCCTTTGAATCTCTAGCGCTGAGTCCAAATACAGCTCAACGACTCCTGCGCTAAGGCTCTTAGCATATATTGTAAAGGACGGCACGTTGTCCCATACTATTCCGTGAAGATGTGCTGCAACTCCTATTAGCTTGCCCGTATAGATACACACTCCTATAGAAGTCTTAACCATATCTCCAATGAATGACCCAACCTTTTTGGTCCCAGTATCTATCATCCGTCCCCGAATATTAACGCGCACGTTACCGTAAGTGTCCTTCAAGTCGCTATTAGTTGTGCCAGCTCCTAGGTTAATCCACTCGCCTATGTAAGCATGACCTATGAAGCCGAAGTGATACTTGTTCGAATATCCGTGTATGACGCTCTCCTCTAATTCACCGCCTACTCTGCAAACGTCCCCTATATTGCTTCCTTCACGTATTTGCGCACCGCCGATTATTATCGTGTCCTTTCCAATGTAAGCCGGTCCCTCGATTCTCGCGCCAGCTTGAATTCGCGTGTTTTCACCTATATAAATTGGACCTCTACGAGCATCAAGGCATACAAAGGGCTCTATTTCAACGCCCTTCGAAACGTATACCCTCTCCTTACCACCTAAAACTGTGACATTAGGTGCTACATAATCAGCTTCCCAAGCTCCTCCTTTAAAGAGCTTATCATAGTCCTCGATTAACTGTTCGGAGTTTACCTTCACTATTTCCCAGGGCCACTCGATTAGAGTTACGCTTCCCGCCAGATCCACGCTTTTTTCAAAGAAGTTCTTGATCTCTCGAAGATCTTTACCTCCCTTCAGCAATTCCACGACTTTTTCGGCGTTAGCTCTATCGGCTTTAACAAAAGCCGCATCCTCCCCCGAGAAAGCTATAATGTTCTTCTCAGCCACTAGCCTATTTATGACCTGTAGGGTG
>Ga0180302_10000530_pt1 | contig 16939 bp, 12 predicted proteins | sample GuaBasSediGuay17_FD_121794 | JGI IMG/M metagenome (GOLD analysis project Ga0180302, IMG submission 121794) | Subseafloor sediment microbial communities from Guaymas Basin, Gulf of California, Mexico - Guay17, Core 4571-4, 12-15 cm | ecosystem: Environmental > Aquatic > Marine > Hydrothermal... | reverse complement strand
TACCATCCATGTTCGAAACGAAAGATATGAGTAAATCGCCTTTTCTAAGATCTTCAGCTTTTTTAGCCTCGATCTCGCCCTTATCGTTTATAACCATGACAGAGTGGCTTGGTGTAACTCTTACAGCCCCACCTTCATAGCGGATTCTTATAAGCCGCTTAGCTTTGTGCCTCGCTATGAAACTGACAGGTAGGAACCTTACACCATAGTCGTTAGACGATAACGATAGAACTTCTAGACCAGAGACCCTACAGTATCTGGCGTCACAGTCTTTTCCGAAAAACAACGCATCCAGTTCTTTAAAGTTCGTTCTATGAATTTCACCATTAATTCTCACCAACACAGGAGTCTCAGGAGCGACAGAGGCGTTGAGTTCCATGAAGCTGTCTGCGAAGTATCTGCCGAAGAGGTCTCTGGCCAGGCATAAGGCGGCCGTGGTTTTACCGGTTCCCGGTGGTCCGGCGAATAGGCAGTGTGGCATCGACCTCGTCTCGACGAACCTCATGAGCCGTTCGACTATCTCCTTCTGGTCGACCATCTCCTTGAGGCTCCTGGGACGGTATTTCTCGCTCCAGAGCTCGCTCATAGGAGCTGCACCTAAACCGGCTAATGGATGACGACGAAGTTAAACCTTACTGCATAATCTAAGCTGGGTCTACCGTTAGAGGAATACTCCTTTTCACATCTTTAAAGGATAGGGGTAGCTGCTCTTAGGATTCTTCCGTCTCCTCGGAATTCGGCTCTTTATCCTCGTTCGAGGATGCTTCAGAGGACAGGTTGTCTACGGCCTTAACCCTGAGTTTTATCGGGATAGCCAGCTCCCTAGCGGCTATGCCGTAGATCGTTTCAGGAGACATATAGTACTGAGAGACCACCTTAGCCACGTCGGATATATCGAATATGTTCCTCTTAGCCATCCACTTCAAGACTATTTCACGCCTCTCTATCTCGTCTAGAAGCTCCCGAACAGTCCTACCGGTCTTCAACGCGATCTTCCTGAGCAGTATGCTGTCTTCAAGCCTCGAGTTGTAGATATCGGTCAACGGGTCCCACTCGAATATCCTGACGAACTCCTTATGGCTTATGATCTCTGAAACCTCTCTAGCCCTCCTCCCGAAGTGTAGACCGTGAACAGGCTTAGGAAGGTGAACCCTCTCGACCTCGACCACGACGTTCATCAAAGGTATGTAGACCTCTGCCACGTTCATAGGCGGGCTGGTCAGCCTCTTGATCGCGTAGTCGACGTCCTCGGCGTGTAGCGTACACATGCCGCCGTGCCCCGTAGCCAGGGCCTGGAACAGCACGAATGCCTCTTCGCCTCGGACCTCGCCGACGATTATGTAGTCTGGCCTGTACCTGAGCGTCGTCTTCACGAGGGTGAAGAGCGGTATAGCGCCTGAAGCGGTCCCGCCTACGCCGTAGCTCTCTCGGCTGACGAACTGAACCCAGTTCTCATGCGGAAGGTTGAGCTCGGCGATCTCCTCGACCGTGCATATCTTCATAGACGGCTTGATCAAGCTCGCCAACGCGTTGAGCAGGGTCGTCTTACCGGCGCCTGTACCTCCGATTATGATGACGGACATCCTGTTTTCGAGTAGGAGCCAGAAGTACGCAGCCATCTTGGCGGTTACGGTTCCATAGTTTATGAGCTCCACTATCGAGAACGGCTCCTCCCTGAACTTCCTTATCGTGAAGGTCGAGCCCTTGGGGGTTACCTCTTTCCTGAACGTCGCGACGTACCGGTGTTTACCATAGAGCATCGTGTCGACTATCGGGAAGGCGGTCGATATGTGCTTACCACCTATGTGGGTCAGCTTTATGACAAGGTCGTCCAGATACCTGTCGTCTAGGAATATCAGGTTCGAGGGGAGACCCTCATAGCGTCTATGCCAGACGTACACGGGTTTACCAACGCCTTCGCAAGAGATGTCCTCGATGTTCGGGTCTAGGATCATCGCGTGTATCGGGCCGAACCCCAGCAGGTCCCTCTCGACGTAGTAGAGTATCTTCTCCCGGCTCTCCTCCGGGATACCTAACGTGAGGTTGTACTTGTCTATGAGCCTGTTAGCCTCCTTGAGGACGTGTACCTTGAGGTCTTCGACAGGCTCCTCCTCCGGCGGGCTGAGCTCGGCCGAGAGTATGTCTATGAGCTTGTCGCATGCCCGCCTCTCCTCCTCCATAAGCTCGACCTCTGACACGAAGTACGCGTAGGCCCCGCCCAGCTCAGGTAGGGAGGCTATGTAGACCTTAGAGAAAGGCTCTCTTATCCAGTATTCGTCGACCACCTTATACTTCGGTAGTAGAGGACGCATAGTGTAAGGTAGCTTAGCGACCTCCTTCTCTACCAGTATAGGCTCTCTCTTCTTGAATAGGAGAGAGAATATGTTTAATCTCTTAAGCCGCGACAAACCGTATAACCCTTCAGTTTTTGATAATAGATTCTCATATTTAAGGGTTAATCACCTAAAGGTGGGCTAAGATTCTTTCCGCACACCGGGCATTTATACCCGGATTTTTTCATCCACCTAATTAGACACGATGTATGGAATACTGAGGAGCAGAAGGGGCATACGGATAGGAACACTTCGGAGGAGGCGGATGTGAGTATCGAGTTCATGCATATCGGGCACGATACATCCGGCTTAAGCGTTACGCTTCTCGTAGGCGCGTCGTCCACCGTATAGTTGCCTGAGCCCGGTATCGGCTCTGGTTTACCGGTCGTCTTCGCGTAGCGCTCTATTATGAGGTCGCGGAGCTCCTTGGGGCGCTCTATCTTGGGTATCAGTATCGTCCCTAGGGCCTCCGTGACCATTATGAGGTTGCCGTAGTTTAGACGTTTACCTATCGACGATTGAACGACCTCGACGCTTACGATGCTTTTTATCGGTATCTTGTAGCTCGTCTTCATCGGGAAGATCCTCTCCACGGTTATCGCGTCCTCTGTGACGACTATCTTGAAACGCCAGGTCATCGTGACCGCGTAGGCTATCGAGGCGGCGGCGAGGGAGAAGGCTAGGGTCATCGCCACTGTGAGATACGTGGGGTTGCTCCTGAGCATGGTGAAGCCCTCGACCACCCCATCCCAGGCGAAGGTCAAGTAGTCAGGGGGGTTGTAGATCTCGATGAACTTGCTGGCTAAGATAGGGGAGAGAATTATCAGCACGACTAGCGTCACCCGCACCACGTCGACAGCCGTCAGCTTGACCGTTCGAATCCTCCAGACGGCTACGATGACGAGTATAAGCGCGACCGTGACGGCTACCTCGAAGCTTGTAGCCTTCAAAGCCGTGAAAAGCATAAGCCTGAAGCCGAGCGCGATCAGGAGAAGACCGATCACATACTCACGCAACGCGTTAAACGGGTAGATACGGAAGACTAACGGCTTCCCCGTCTCTTCAGAAGCAACCTCCTCGGGCTTACGCTCAGACAACCTGCTAAACCCTACTAACCTAACTAGAATAAAAACCCTGTAATTTAAGCTTTCCCACGAACAAAAACCACAACCACACCAACTAACTTAAAAAATATCTAAAAACTTTCTTCAGAACCCCAACCACCATGACTAGGCTCAGGATCGATGTAGTTGCGTATCCTAACATCATCTATAAACCAACCCCAATAATCGTTATACAATCTATCTATCGTGTCGAAGTAAAATTTTAAGTATCTTGCGTTTGGAGTCAGGTCGATCGATAGAAACGTCCAACTCTCCTCAGACGGGTTTCTCGAAGTCTTCCTCCAAAGTCGGTTCCAATGCATACCGTCTACGCTATCATAGATCTCGGTTACATCGTAGTCGCCCCAAGCATAATACTCGACCTGCCTCCAATAACGTAATTCAAGTTTAGCAGATGAGAGCCCGGGAAGATCGTCTGTTTTCAGTTCACCATAATTTCTTGAGCCAGTATCGTAGTTATTTGTACTCTCTTGGCCATACCAGAAGCTATGTGATGGGCTGTAAGATTTCTTAGTTGTCAAATGCCATAAACCTGTGCGGCTCCATTTCCCATCACCGCTTTCCATGTCGTCAAAGAATGGGAATGTTGATTCTCCGTCGCTAATCGAGGTTGCAGTTAAGTTTCCGTAGTATAAGTAGATTATTACGCTGTCTGGGTATTCAGGTATGCTGGGTATCTTGACCCAGACTATCGCGTAGTTTCCGTCGACCTTCTCCTCTATCCAGTAGCTTAGTAGGGTTTTTCCGTCTGAGGCTGTAAACCTTATGTCGTCGAAGTCGGGTTGGCATTTCCCGTCCAAGTACACATCGGCTCCAGAATCTGTGCCGGCGCCGTAGTGGACGGTTATCTTAACCTGGTAGTCCGTCACTGCTCCGGCCGTGGAGCCTATGATCGTGTGGCTTTTACGGTATTGCCACCCGGTCAGCCAGCCCTCAGCTAGGAAGGATGTCGCGTTGTTACCCATGTTGCCGGCGGAGTCTGTCGCGTTAACCACGACCGTGTATATGCCTGGGTACAGGTCTAGGTTTGAGAATATGTACTCGACCCACTCTTCTGGGCTGTCGTATGACCCGTCTTTGGCACTCATCTCCATCCAATCCGTGACCGGTGTGCCCCAGGAGTCTAGGACCCTGCACCAGGCTCTGGTTATGTCGGAGCCTCCTCGACCTATGTCGCTTACTAGGGCTGTTACGTTAAGCTCCAGCCCGGTGGAGTTGTATAGGGCTTCGAGGTTTAAGATAGCCGGTGCTTCCAGGTCTAGCTGTATGTTTTCGACCGTTACGTTTCCTCTATTCCATGCCGAGTCGTAACCCTCGACCTCTAGGCTGTAGACGCCTGAGGTTAGGCCGGTTAGGTCTATGGTTCCGTTGACCCTGACCTCGCTTGTTGCGTTGTATACGCCTTTAACGGCTACCATGTCGACCCAGCCTGAGTCGTACGTGTCGTTGTAGAGGCGGCATCTGGCGATGGTTATGTTTGAGCCTCCGTGTCCGATATCCGTCACGTTGGCTTCGACGCTTAGAGTCTTGGAGGCGGGGTTGTAGACCGGACCATATAGGGCGTAGATCTCAGGCGGCTCGAAGTCTATCAAGACCTGGACGGTCCGGTTCTCGGAGATGTTACCCATCGAGTCCACGGCTCCCACCTCGACCGTGTATACGCCAGGCGACAGAGCCGACGCGTCTATGACCGTGTAGACCCACTCGGTCGGGCTGTCGTAGGAGCCGTCTAGAGCGGTCATGTCGAGCCAGCCCGTCGTGAACGTGCTATTGTAGAGCCTGCACTGGGCTAGGGTTATGTTTGAGCCGCCCCTACCCTCGTCGGATACCAGAGCCGTCACGTTCAAGGTTTTAACGGTCTTATTCAGCTCCGTACTAAGGCTTACGACCTCGGGGCCTAGGATATCCGCCAGACGTATGACCGTCAGGGCCGTGTAGTTAGCGCCTACGTTCCCACCCGAGTCTACCGCCTGAACGACGACCGTGTAGGTTCCAGGAGGTAAGCCGTCGACGGTTATGACGCCCGTAGCATCCTCCTCCCTCTCATCGAAGCCCCCGTCTGAGGCGTTTAGATAGAACCAGTCGGTCTCCCCGCCCGTTCCCTGGTTCTTAAGCAGAAACCTGACGGCTGTCACGTTGTAGCCTGCGTTACCCACGTCTTCCGCCGTCACGTTTATACCTACGGGCTCGCCGTAGGTCTCGATCACAGCTCCCTGATGCGTGCTGTTGTAAAGGATTCCATAAGTTATCTTGGGACCTATGAAGTCGCGTGTTATCTTCACGCTGTAGTAGAGGCTCGCTTGGTTTCCATATTCGTCCATCGCCCTTACATGTAGCGTGTAGAGCCCAGGTGAGAGGCCGGTTATCGATATATCGCCTCTGGCGTCTTCCGTCGGCTCGTCGTAGGACCCGTCTACTGGGGTTAGCAAGGTCCAGCCGGTGGTGTAGCTACTGTTGTAGAGCCTACATTCGATAGCCGTTATGGTGGAGTCTCCGTTACCGATGTCTGATGCATCTGTCACGTTTACGGAAAGCTCCGCTGCCCCTAGGGTTCCGTTCTCGTCTGTGTAGGGCTCGGGGTAAAGCGTCTGGTTGAGGTAGAACACGGCATCTCCTATAGTAGGCGGTAGATTATCTCTTATACGTAGGATAACCATCGTTATCTTACCCCAGTTACCATGCTCATCCTTTCCATGAACCAGAAAAACGTAGTCGCCTATATCCCAGCCCGTTATATCTATCGAAGCGGTCATCCATTCTGTCGGACTATCTAGCGGGGGATTTTCGGGAGACATCGCATAACCTGTGCCGTAGGTGTGTTCCTCGTTTATGAAGAACTCGGCTTCTTCTATGTTCGAGTTGCCGGTCTCAGAGTCGTCGATCAAAGCCCTGAGGGTGACAGTAGTATCTACAGACTTCTGGGCTATGGCTGGGCTGATCACGACCTCTTTGACAACAGGACCGATCGCGTCTATGACCCCCTCAAAGGAGACGAAACACATGGTTACGATGCCGCGTTCATCGTAAACGATCAGCTCAAACGTAGGAAGCATATAGCCCAGTGTCTCATCTATGATCATAAGAGCCATGTCTGTATCCGCAACCGTGTCGTTCATCCATGATCCTGGATCTGTTATATCAAGTTTAGGCCTAATCTCCATCAAAGTCGTGTTATAAGCATTCCCCCATTCATCACTATTCACATAGTTAATGACCTCATCGACAAGTCTTGTAAGATTTTCTCTAAGTTCATCAGGATCCCCCTTGGTTATGTTAAAATACTCATCTGGATAGTCTTCGACAATGAGCTTAAGCACATCTAAGTTGTAGAGTATTAGGTCATAAGTTCCTGTGTTTATGCTTACAGAGTATTCTCCGTTGCCTAGGTAGGTTAGCGTTATATTTGAAGGGTCTATGTACCTTCTGAAGGCTTGCTCCTCACGCATGTATACCGTGATATGCTCGGTCGTCAATCCGGCGACAGGTTCTCCGTCCTCCTTGAGGAGTGTGAAGTTAAAAAGCACCTGGTCGCCTGTTCTCCTTACCGAGCTACTGTTCACCCATAGGTCGTCTTCCACGGACATCATATCTTTCCAGCCGTAAAGACCGTGTCTCGTGAGGTTTAGGCTCATAGAGACGCTCGCAGACGCATATCCCTGATACATTAGCTCCTTAAGCTCGAAATTGACCGGGAAGGTTAGGTTCAACTTCAAGCCTAACCCAGAATACTCCTCGACGAGGGCTCGAACCCACTTCATAAGGAGGTCGTTACCATATTGCTCGTAGTCTACATACCCATACCTCCATCGCTTAGAGGCTTCGGCCGTCGAGGCTTCAAGCGCCATACGTAGGTCCGAAGATATCTTGAAGACGACAGCCCTGAAATCCTCCTTAACGAGCTTGACACGGTATATGGTCGCAAAGCTATACGCGGCCATCACGAAGAGCAGAGATATGACTATTATCAAGGCGCCCAAAATTATGAACTGACCCTTTCTAGCCCTCCTCAACCCTAAGCCCTCGCAAGCGTAATCTGAATGATCAACACCTCAGTCTGAACCTCATACTGAGCAGTGATCTCCTCGGCGATATCGCGGTAGATTTCGATAAGCCTTGAGCCGGAGGCTGCGTAATAGTAGCGTTCCGTAGCAAGCTTAGTTAAGAAGACGGGATCGAACCACGTTTCCTCAGTACCGAAACCTATCGTATAGATCTTGATGCCTTGTCTAGCAGCCTGCTTACCGATTTTAAGAGCATAGCCTCGTCCACCATAATATAGGCTTTCACCTGGACCAGGTGTATACCAGCCCCAAATAGCATAGCCATCGGAATCGTAATACCTGACGTAGTAGAGCGGATAATTACCTTCGTCATCGTGGTCGCAATAGATTATATTCTTCCCATCTCCCGCATCTGGGTCCCAAGGCTTAGACTCGTCTTTAGGCTTTATGTTCACCATACCATCTGTCATGAATATTATAATTTTAACAGCGTCTTCATTGTAGGGGTCTGGGTTATATGGAGATAGCCATGTCCCGTTTAATTGCATAGTTGCATATAGCAATCCTAGTCCTCCATAGGTTCCGCCATATGGCGTTAATGTATTAACTTTAGCTTTAACAGCGTCTACATCGTCTGTAAGCGGATAACCAAATCTTCCACCGTAATTAGTTCCGTTCCATGCGTTGTCTGAGAACGACACGAGGGCTATTCTGTCTACGGTCATATTAAAGCCGTCGTAAGATAAAAACTCCTGTAAGGCGTCTTTAAGCCAGTCTATCTTCATCCTACCCTGCATATACTCATCCATGCTTCCTGACTTATCGACAACCAGCACGACATAAACAGGTCTTCTGACCTCTCGGCTTATCTGTATAGGTATGGAGACCGTGTAGGATTGTTTAACGGTAAGGTATTCGGAGAACTCTTCTTGGGTTATGTCTCCTAGGTTTGATATGGGCTGGGTGTTTAGGATTGCGCCTGTGGTGCCGCTTATGACTGTTACGTTGTAGTATATTCCGGGTGGTAGGAGTGTCGAGACTAGGGTTTTAAGCTGCATCTCCCAGTCAGGCGTCCCCGATATTATCATCTCACCTATCTCTCGGTTTCTCAGGAGTTCTGAGACCTCGTAGGCATACTGCCTTAGAGGGCTGGGCTCCTCCACCTTCAGACCCTGGTAGAAGTTTGCGAGCAGAAGCTGAACCGTTATGATCATGACTAGGGTTATCAGGGCCTCTATTATACGGGCCTGACCCTTCTTAAGACGTATGCGGCTCAATCTTTCAACCTCCACATGGTAAACTCGACGTAGTAAACGGAGTTCTCGATTTTAACATATCTGAATAACGTGACCTTCGACGCCATACCGACGTTAAGATAACCGTCGACCAGAACACCACCATACAAAACCGATATCGTAGAGTTTATGGGCGGATAATCAGACTCGACTATACGAGTTCCCTCGACCTTAGAATTCACGTAACCCTCGTCATGGGTGTAAACCTCGGTAACCGAGACACCTGATACTGAAACCACCACTATCAGGATGTCACCTGATACGCTGGGTCCATAGTCTAAAACCGCTACCCCGCTAGCGTTCGTAACGGTCCTAACGATCTGTTCTTCGCTCAGCGTCTCGTTCACATCGCCGTAGTAGCCGGTTACGTTGGCACTCGGAAGCGGAAAACCTCTGAAAGACCTCACGGCTACGACGAACCTGTTAGACCCAGTCTCGTTGATATCTACCAGGTAGAGCGGCACGATCTTAAGGTAGAAACCATACTCGTCTTGGACCCCAAGGAGCCTGGGGATCTCCCTCTGAAACGTGGAGTTAAGAAGGGCGTATACCTTACCGATGTCAAGCACATAGGGGTCAGAGGAGTTTGCCGGAGCGAGGCCGAAAACCTCTGGAACAACAGACTCGTCCCAATCTGGGGGGTTACCCGCGGATAGAAGTATGAAGTCTAGTATGGACTCCGCCTTAACCCTGAGCTGGCTCTGCTCGATCTCCCGGCTGGGTAGTATGTTGACCATAGCCATGTTCGAGAACGATAGGGTCACGGCGAGGACCACGAAGAGCCCGAGAAACATGTACTCTATCGAGACATGCAAAGCCCGGTCACCCCTCCAACCTCAGAGTCATATTATATGAGCCATCGGCGTTCAATACACGGCTACAGCAGATGCGAGGATTCCGAGAGCCGCTATATACGACGCCACTGCAGGTGACGTTCTTCACAGGAAGTATAGACTCGACCTTAACGCTCGGCCTAGCATCCAGGTATATGACCAAGACACAATCTTCACCTCTATTTTCCAGCTTCACAGTATATCCATACGTCCCTACGCTCTCTGGTAGGTTCAAGGTTTTAGTCAAGGTTATATTTTCGAGCTTCGACCTAGTCGCTAGGATCACGAGGTCTGTAGCCACAGAGCTTACGTAGCCCTCTATATCGGCCAGCTGATGCTTCAAGGCGTCTGTATACGAGTATAACGTGTAGGCTTGGAAGACCGCCAAGATGGATACGAACACTATGAATATGGTCAAAGTGTGCATGAGATGGGAGAGAGGCTCGGCTGGCAAGGCTAGAGACCCTCCATCGATATCTCGACCTGGAAAACGTAGACGTAAATTATCGTCGGAAGACTTGGGTCGAAGCCTTGGAAGACATCCGAGGTTATACTCTCAGACCTACTAACGCTATAGTCGTCGGCCACTATCTCGTAGCCGTCGACCCGTATCTGCAACGTTCCGCTAGAGAAACGCGTCGAGTAGCTTGAGTCTACACCGAGGTTTTTAGCTACCAAGCTCTCGACCCCACGGACTTGACCGAAAGATACCTTGACAACCGACACCTCTATGACGTTGTACTCATTATAGCCTCCATCCTCATACAGATACGCCCTACCTGTGTAGACGACCTTAAACTTGGCGAAGTCTAGCACCATCTTAGGACCGTTCGATTGTATGGCCTGAACCCTCGCAAGCCTATCGAGTGGGCTTGTGGCGAGAATGCTTGAGTTCCCCAGAAGCACTTCATAGTGAGTGTTAACGAGGAAGCCGCCTACCATCTCGACTATGTTGATCGGTATGGTAAGTGTGAGGTTGTCATCGGGATCTTGGAGGTTAACTATCTGGAGGGTCATGGTTAAGCCTGTTCTTATGAGGTTTGGTCTTGTGGACGTGTACTCGAACTTGACGTACCCGGAGGAGCCTGGGGTGTATATGCTGTTCTCGATCATGTCGGCTAGAGATGTGAGTACGCGTCTAGCCTGTTGAAACTCTAGGTGCTGGCTCTGAGCCATTAGAACCCCTGTCATCTGCATGTATGCCGTCAGAACGCAGGCTAATATGGTACTTGCGAGTATAATAGTCGTTATCACAGGAGACATACCTTTAACATCTAATTTTCTAGACATAGTCCTTAATCTCTCTGTAGTTATATGAAAAACGGCTGGTAGATAAGATTTGTGGTTCTCCGGGCTCATATACGCATCCCACGGTTACATAGGTGCGAGGGTTAAAGGCAGCGATATGAGCGGCGATATGGCGATCGCTATCAGGGCGCATATGCTTAGAACGACCGTGTGCAGGAAACCCGCGGAGACCCTACCGCTACTTATCTTACCCGAAACCAGACCCGTCAGGTATATGTGGAAAACCATAGGCGTCAGAAGCATCTTCGTGAACTGCTGAAAAGCCAGCGGCATGTTCGCGAGCGCCAAGGTGGCCCTCATGAACCCCAACAGGACTATGGTCGAGACTATGAAGGTCAGAGCCCCTATGTAGGGCACGAGTAGGAGCGGGCGGAGCCTCATAGCCTTCTCCTTCTCGACGCTCTCGGTCATCTCGCCGAACCTAGCCAGCGTCTCAAGGGTTTGGGGTGAGCCGCCTCCGACCTCGATGGCGTCGACGAGCAGGAAAATCATCGTGTTCGCAAGCCAGCTCCGTACGCGTTGTTTAAACCGCTCAGAGACCTTCTTCAACGGTATACCCCAACCGACCTGGTTGCTTATAATCCGTAGATGCTCGGAGAACCTGCCGTAGTCCCTCTTGGCGAGGTTTATTATACAGCCCTCAGGGCTCATACCGGTCTTACGTATCTCGACGAGGTCCCTTATGAAATCTATGACGCCCCGCTCGATCTCAGCCTCGTGTTTAGCCCTTATCTTCTCGTACACGGCTGCCGGGACCGTGGGGATCACTAGGGCGAGCATCAAACCGACAGGGGTTTCGAAGCCAGGCTCCAAACCCATGAGGTCGTAGGTCACGTAGAGGACGAAGCTCTTCATATAGTCGAACGGCGTTATACTAGCCAGCATCGGAAGCTCGAAAGTAAGGTAGAAGCCTACGGTCAGAAAGACCATAAACGGTATGGCGGCGAAGTACAGCTTATACGTCGGGTTCATCCTAACCTCCGGATACTTAGGCTGGAGCAGGTCGATCATATACAGGAACACGATCGAGATCGTCGGCAGAAACACGTAGGCGAACACGACGAACTGCTCCATACCTATAGGCGAGGGGAGATACTGAGCCATCGATATCGAGACTATGAATATCGAGTAGAAGCCCAACGCCAGGAGAACCGCCAGGGTGACGTAGACCTCCATCATACCGGCCATCCGCTCGCCGAGTATCCTAAGCCTCATAAGCCTATCCCTGAATATCTGCTCGGTCTTCGTGAGCAGGTAGTGGACCACATCGCCTCCGGCCCTCAGGGTCGAAGCATAGCCGAGTAGAAGCTCCCGGTACTCCTGCGAAGGCATGGTTTTGGCAGACTCCTCTATGGCAGAGATCGGGTCTAGACCCAGGCCGCGGACCTTAAGCTCTATACGCTTAGCCGCCTTAGCCAACGTGGGAAGCAGGGGATACTCCTTAACCCTCAGGATGCTAGCGTAGGGGCTTATACCCCCCGTGGCCATGACGCTGACATACGCGGCTAGGAACGGAACCTCGGTCTCCAGGATCGAGGCCCGGTTTAATGCCTTGACCTTCGGGATCGCGACCCCTAGGAGCAGGATCAGGCCGGGAAGCAGGAAAAGCGTGAGATAGCTGTAATAGGGTATCTGACTCAGGAAGCCGAGAAGATGCGGCGCGTATATGGATATTATCGTAAGCGGGATCCCGCCTATGCTTATGATTAAACCTATAACTGTTAGAAAGCCCACCGTAGCCGCGTAAGCCTCGGGGTATATGTTTATATCAGCCTCTTTAAGCATCTCAGGTAGGTTCCTGAAAATACCCAATACTATCTTAGAAGCCCATGGGAAGAGGCCGTATATCTTACCTACCAGAGAAAAGTTCTTTAGACCCAATATGCCACCTTGACAAAAGAATTGTGACGCTCTGCGGTATATAAACTTTGATCTAGATCCTGCGAATATACACGACTACGGCCGGAGGAACATAACGTTTAAGTGAGCATCACATCTCTCTGGAAGCTTCCACCCCTAGCCGTCTGGAGGGTTATGGATACTATCTGGCCGTGCCTAAACCCCCCGGCCTTTATCCACACGGTCAGCGTCGTAGACGTACCGGCCTTCAGCCTTATCGAAAGACCCCTCGAAGACGTGTAACACCGCCCCTCAGGGTCTATTAAGACCACGTCTCCCGAGTACACCTCCATCGGCTTTCCGTTTACCAAAAAGTCTGTGAACGTCGAGTCCCATACCCCCTTGTTCACAAGCCCTATCGACACGTTCCACCCTTCTCCAGACGCCGCGAAACCCGAGCCGGACCAGCCGTCCGGGTCGTATACGACCTCGACGTGCGAAACCTCCACCCTCTCGAAGCCTAGGAAAACCTGGGTCAACCCACCGACCCAGTATGAGAAGGCCAACGTGATCGTTATGACGACCGCTAAAATTATTATGGTCGCGAGAGTTAGGCTTATACCCTTAAATTCGCGAAAACGCGAATGACCGACCTTATCCAATAAACCGCACATTAACGTTCTACATCGGCTCATTATTTAAAGGTTAAGATCAGCTTGAACTTAACCCGGTTCGCCTCAAAGGTTAATGTTTTTAGAGACTGAGCATAATTTAGGTTATCGATAGGCTTGACAGAGAGGAGGAGACGTTTGAGGGGTAAGCCTAGGGTTTATGTCACGTCCGGCTCCTTCGGAACCTCAGGCCCAGACATATTCGAGCGGTTAAACCGTATAGCGGACGTCACGGTTAAACGCGGCAAGCACAGCGTCCAGCAGCTTAAGAGGGTCGTGGCCGAGTACGATGGCATAGTGTTAGGCACAGACCCCGTGACCAGGGAGGCCCTATCCGGGGACGTTAGGGTCCGTATAATAGCGAGACACGGCGTCGGCGTGGATAACGTCGACGTCGAGGCGGCCACGGAGAAGGGGATAGCGGTGACCTACACGCCGAGCGTCAACGCCGACAGCGTGGCGGAGCATACGATAGGTCTCATACTCTCGCTCACGAAACGTATAGCCGAAGCGCATAGGCTTATGAAGAGCGGTGGGTGGGATAGGATCCGGTTCGTCGGGTGCGAGGTTAAGGGTAAGACCCTCGGCGTGATAGGGTTGGGGAACATAGGAAGCAGGGTCGCCGCGAGGGCTAAGGCCTTCGGGATGCGTGTGATAGCTTACGACCCCTACGTCGACAGGAGCCGGGCCGAGGAGCTGGGGGTATCCCTCGTAAGCCTCGAAGAGCTTCTAGAGGACTCGGATATCGTAACCATACACGCGGCTTTGACGAGGGAAACCAGGCATATGATAGGCGAGGAGGAGCTTAGACGTATGAAACCCACCGCGTATCTCGTGAACACGGCTAGAGGCGCATTGATAGATGAACAGGCGCTTGTGAAGGCTTTAAGGGAGAGGTGGATAGCCGGAGCCGCCCTAGACGTCTACGAGGAGGAGCCGCTCCCGGCGGGGCACCCGCTGAGGGGGATGGACAACGTCGTCTTAACGCCGCACATAGCCTCCTACACTCACGAGGCCATAAGACGGACGGACGAGATGGTTCTAGAAGCCCTCGAAACGTTCTTCAAAGGCGGTAAGCCTAGATGGCTCCTAAACCCAGAAGTCTGGAGCAGTGTAAAACGGTGAATCTTACGATAAATCGTCGAGATAGGTAAATACAAAAACATGGGATTATCCGGCTAGAATGGTACGAAGAACCTTACCGCCATTCTCAGCCTGCCTTTAGGACCGTGCTCGTCGAGAGGAGGTTTTTGAATGAGGAGTTTTAAAGAAAAGGTTTAAATTATTGCGGATCAGTTAGAATTGTTCGTGTTTAAATTAGGAGAGCTTAAGAAAACTATGTGTCGAGGTATGGTGTCGGACATTAAGATGGTGGATTCCACTCTTAGGGAGGGGGAGCAGGCTCCAGGCGTCGCCTTCACGGTCGAGGAGGCTTTGAGGATAGTCGAGTACGACCTTAGGGTTGGGGTCGACTTGATCGAGGTCTTCGCGCCTTATTCCGAGTATGAGCTGCGGCTTCTCAGGGAGCTTAGGAGGAGGGGGTTGTCCTCTAAGACCTTGGTATGGTGTAGGCTTAGGCGTGGAGACTTGGACATGGCTTTGAACGAGGAGCCTGGCTGGATAGCCGTGTCTATGGGGGTCTCAGATATACATCTGAAGCGTAAGTTCAGGGGTTTGAATAGGGAGGATGTCCTGGCTAGGCTCTCCGAGACCGTGGATTACCTGCACAGCCACGGGGTTAAGGTGTCTGTTCACCTCGAAGACTCGACCCGGACGCGTGTCGAGCATATAGCCGAGGCCTTCGAGAAGGTGAACGGTGACAAGTTTAGGGACTGCGACACCTTAAGCGTCCTTCTACCCCCTGTGGCGTATGAGAGGATGCGGCTCCTAAAGAGCCTGACGGATAAGCCCATAGAGACGCACTACCACAACGATTTCGGGATGGCTGTGGGTAACACGGTGTCGGCTATCATGGCCGGGGCTGAGTGGGTCTCCGCCACGTGGAACGGCATAGGTGAGAGAGCCGGTAACGCGGCGCTCGAGGAGGTTCTACTGACGTTAAAGGTTCGGCTCGGTGTAGATAGGTTCGACTTAAGGCCTTTGAGGGAGGCGTGTAGATTCGTAGCCCAGGCGGCGCGGACTCCGTTAAGCCGCAACAAGCCTGTATCCGGCTCGGAGATATTCAGCGTAGAGTCTGGGATCCACCAGGATGGGCTGCTTAAGGACCGGCAGGTCTACGAGCCTTACCCGCCTGAGCTTCTAGGTGAAACTTGGAAACTCGTCCTAGGGGATAGCTCTGGGAAGGCCGGGTTGACCCACGTCTTAAACCATGAACTCGGTTATAAGCTGCCGGACGACCCGCGTGAGGTTCGGGAGATCCTTTCTTGGATAAGGAGGAGGGCTAGGGAGGAGAAGCACTACCTCAGCCGAAGCGAGCTGGAGGAGGTTGCGAAACGCTTCTCCCTTAAAAAACGCTCCCACCTAGACAGGGCTAAGTGAGACGTTGCAAACGACTTAGGATTTGTATTAATTTCTTAGACAGATTTTAACCGCTGTATCCGAAAAATTACACCAGAGTGTATGCGCCGGTTTATATCGACGGCTTACCTATGATGACCGGGGTGTTCCCTCTTCTGCTGAAGACCACTTCGAACCCGTTGTTTATGAGGGTCAGTATGACCACGCACCATGGGAACTCTTCAGGCTTGAAGACCTCGATCGCGAACCCGCCGTAGCAGGGGTGAACCCGACCTTTAGGACCCACGACGCTCTCCAGATACGTATCTAGGTCGCTTCTCGGCGCGGTGAGGGACTCAAGCCTCGCCCTCTCCTCGCTGAGCTTCTTCAACCTAAACTCTCTGTACGCCCTGACCTTCTCCTCTAGCTTCTCAAGCCATCTCATGAGCTCCTCTAAAGTAGGGGGCTCCTCGTATTCTGAAACTTGCATAACCATAGCCTACGGTTTCTAGTTCACGCCAGGGTCTGTTATATAAGTTTTTTACTTCGCTGAGAAACGTTAGAACATGTGAACGACCCTTCCCTATACATCTTCCTTTAAATAAGGATAAAAACGACATAGACGATGGGGTTCTCCGAAGCCTGCTTAAGCCTGGGAGCCTGTGGGTGTATCCGTAGGGCTTAAGCCCACACCCTCTGCCTCATGCTTCATAAGCCTTCTTTTAGCGACTAGAGGGCCGACTAAAGCACCGTATAGCACGGTTCCTAGGACGACGGGCATGCAGAGGTTCGGGTATATCTCGGGGTGGGGGAAGAACTGTCTAGCCGGGTCGAAGATCATTGGAAGCTGCGACATAACCAGGGCTGGGAGACCGTTGGCGAATATAAACCTGGATAGGATGAGCTCTTCTTTCGAGAATTTGAGAAAGCGGCCTACAGCCGTGGCGACCCCGTATCTTAGGACGGCTGAGAGGGCGACTATGCCCAGCCCGACGAGCATGTATTTAGCCGACAGCTCGACTATCAACCCTATGTAGACGAAGAAGAAGGATTTTATGAAGAACGTTATCTCCTCGTG
>Ga0180302_10000529_pt1 | contig 16940 bp, 15 predicted proteins | sample GuaBasSediGuay17_FD_121794 | JGI IMG/M metagenome (GOLD analysis project Ga0180302, IMG submission 121794) | Subseafloor sediment microbial communities from Guaymas Basin, Gulf of California, Mexico - Guay17, Core 4571-4, 12-15 cm | ecosystem: Environmental > Aquatic > Marine > Hydrothermal... | reverse complement strand
TGCCATTGAGGATTTAGATATAAAGAAGACACTTGATGAGGGGGTTCCCCACCAAATGAAGGTGGGGCAACAAGGCATAGAGGTAGCCTTGGGTGGGCCATCCAACCCACTTAAAGCTAGGAGCCGATACAAAAACGCGGTTCCTAGCTACCTCTATGAGAATATCTGTATCTAGCGCGTACTTTTCCACTATTCCCGTAAACGAGAATAATCTACGTAAGACTTCTTAAAACGTCCCTTAATTTCGGCAACCAGTATACATTAAACGGAACGTACACTCCTTCCACTCCTGCCTTTTCCAATGCATCCTCGAAAATCTTTCTATGATGCTTCGTCAGAAAGTAGACTATATTCTCATAGGCTCTGGAGACTCTTACTCTAAGTATTTCTGCAAGCATGTTTACGAAAATCTCCCTTTCATCGGGCTCAAGCAAGGGTGGAGGATAATCGTAGTGAGCTGCAGGAAACATGTACGCGTACTTGTAGGGTATGAGGATAAGGGGTTCAGAAACTATGTACCTATCCACATTAAAGCCCTCTTTAGCAAGCATAGCGTCTATCTTCAGGTTAATGAAACTTCGCGGTACGGGCTTCACCTTACTGCAGGGAGTGAAGAGAGCGACTCGAGAGTATTCGCTAGGACTCCAGCATTCCATGAGGTACCTTTGATAGACCCTTACGATTCGATTCTGAAAAAGTCTCGCTCCCTTGATGACTATAGTCCCCGGCGGGGAGTAGATGTCCTCTAGACTAATCGACAATAAGCCATCTAGCATTTTTAAAGCGATGTAGCCTATTGGAGTTAGCTCTAAAGACCCCTTGCTGTATTCCCAGGGATCTACCACCAATGCTTTGTGCATGAGTTCAACGATCTCTGAGTCTAGGAAGCAGATCGGAATTCTGCCCTCAGCGAGAAGCCTGCGTAAAACACCTTCTAGCTCTTTCCGTGCATAAAGCCGCCTGAAAGCCCTCTTAGCCTCGTTAAGCGTTTCATGAGAATCGTATACCTCAGCTAAGAAGCTTCTAAGATCCATAGAATTCCTATTTAAGGCCCTCATGTATAACCCCTCAACCGGACTCTAGCAGATTGAAGTTAGAGGCTAACTTATTTGACTCCATGGCTTTCAGTAACTCCTCTAGTTCCGCGACACTCATTTTCATAAGCTTGTGGACAAGCCCATGGATCTTCTTAAATACACTTGAGTACCCTATCTTCGAATCAACGTTATTAGTTGAGAAGTAGTAGAGGCTCCAGGCGTTGAAGAGCGCCCTTGCAATGAAACTGTTCCTTAGATCGTTTATTTTTAAATTCAGGCCAGAGACATTAATGTAGTGTACAAGCAACTTATACTCCTCGTCTTGAACGTATAGCCTTCCGAAGTTTATCTTCCTTGAGGATATATGTCGCTCACCCATTCCAGGTATGATGATCTTCCCGTAGGCAGCCTTGTGCCTCCACGTTTGGGTATCAGAGCTATTTATCGAAAGCCTCTTTAAGAGGGGGATCATTATATGCGATGCCAATCCTAGCGCATGGATGACCTTACCGCTTTCAAGCTTTCTAATGAGGGCCAGGAAAACTACAGCCTTAAGCCTACTGTACTTGCCTGCACGTTGCATAATGAAGGGTATTAGTCCTCCTACAGAGATGAGAGGAATATCCTCATAAGCCTCGACTTGATTCCGGAGAAGTTGACCGTAAGAAAAGTGGTATACAGGAATTATTCTGTCTTTAAGTGAGGGCAGGAGACTTTTAAGCTTCATGAAGTTCTCTATGCACTTAGCTATTCTCCTACACTTCTCCTCCAAGCTGCACTTAGGAGGCGGTGGGACATCCAGGCTTATATAATAGTCAGCGTTTATGCAGGAGTATATTTTGGCGATTTCTTGAACGTTTATACTTATCCCCCTCGAAAGAAACTGGTAACCGCCACTGTCAAACCATATCTCAACGTCCTCCGATACTCCTAGAATGCTCCTGATCCCTTCGTTTTTAGCTCTCTCAAAGAGCCCACTCTGGTAGAGATCGTAGCCGTTAACCATTACAGCTCTTATCGGAATGTAATCCCAGGGTTTAGGGACTCCTCTTATAAGGGTGCCCAGAACCAGTTTAAACAAACTTGGCACCCAAGGGTCTGGCGTTTAGTAGGACTAGGATTTTGAGACCATCAGCTATGGGCGGCCTCCTCATCTTCAAGCACATTTCGGAATTATAGGATAGCTTAGCAGGAAAAATTTTTACATCATCTGTTCCTACTTTCATCTATCTCTACAGGAACGTGGAAAATTTAAACCTTGTTCTTCTAGAGAGGGAAGGAAGATACTATCAGGGAAGGACCACTCGCTCATCAATCGCAGACCGAGGTACTCATCATCACTAATAACTATCTAAGAACTTACCTATCTATGAACAATACTATAGGTAATATAATTAGGGATAGTTAAAAAGCTAGCGCAGTACGTTCATATCCCTGTTGTAACTATTTTAGATACATCAACAACGTAAACCTGCCTGCTGCCTTCGTGAGCGGAATCTATGCACACCTTTTTACCATCCCTACTCCACCTTGGATGCAAGTCGCACCTAATTTCCCCTCTCAGCTCTGGCGGTGAGAAGAACTTACCTAGAGTTATCAGCTTCTCCTTCTTGGTATCGTATAGGAACAGACTTCTCATGTTTTCGCTATCAGGGTAAGTGTCAGTAAGTATCCAGCGCCCATCGGGAGAGTATGAACAGTGTCCATTCCGAGTTAAAACCCCTTCACCAACTATCTCCCGCTCCCTCGAGAGATCTCTAAAGAGGAAGAATCTATCGCCTACATCATATTGGTGCGCCCATGCTAAGATGTGCTTAGAGTCCCTCCAGTCGAAGTGAGAGACCATATCGTCATCGGCTACACAATATAGATCTGTGCCGTCTCGATCAGCAGTGAGCATTCGCGTATACCATTCCTGTTTCCCACGCCTCCAGCGGTGTAGGAACACAAACCTATTGCCAGACTTATTAAACAGGAGGTGATTGAACCAATGCACCGTCTTCTTCATGCTTAGCTTTGGTTTGAACTTTACTATCTCGTTCAGCGATATTATCAGCTCGTAGTTCCCCGACTCCAGATCCATTAGGTATATCCCGTCGTGCTTGGGGTGTGGATCAGCTCTCCAGGGGTCGGGCACTCCAGGATATCCGTACCCTGGCCTAGCCCACTGCAGTCGAGAAAAATTTAGGGTGAGCGCATACCTACCATCTGGGCTTAGAGCGTAAACTGGTAGTGGAAGCTCATATTTCTCTCGCGACCACACATCCATAACAATTGAAATGAACTTCCTGTCTCTTCTGTCGTTGTAAATTATCCTCCTATGAGGAGCACTTGGAAGCCACTGGAGCATACAACCTTGCTGCCAGTTCCACGCCCTTGTCTCAGCTATAGGGATCCAACGATTGTCCTCAACGAGATCAATTATCCCTATGGTGACTCTATCTGAGGGGCTGGGCGGCCTGTCCATGAAGCCTACTTCCAGTGCAAGCATGTAACGCCCTGTAGAATCCCAAGGACACTTATCATAGTAGCCGAAGAAGTGATGTCTCGGGCCTCTAGTTACGGGTTCTACTTTCATCGCAGTGTTAGAGAGGAAGTTCACTTATAACCGTTTCGTGCTATTGCAAAGGTATCAAACGATGGAAGCTGTACGATCACCTTGAGACCCACTTGAGTTTCTCTAAAACTCTATCAAGCTCCGTAACAAATACTCCAATGGCATAGTCACTTATTCCACCGATCCATATGAGCAGTTCCCCATACTTCACTAAGCCATCACCAAATATTACTAGGGCTCTATCACCATACTCCTCTTCAAGCCCCTTAGGCGCTAAGAGATAGTTGCTCACCGCCAGTAGCTCGCCTTGATCGTTAACTATTGCAAAGCCATTCCTGTAAGATAAGTCACTCTTAACCACCGCGTGCCATCCTACGAGATATTCGTTACTGGAGAGTTCTATCGCGTTAGTCGACCAACCGGTTTTAAACTCCCAGTCCTCAAGGCCGAGTACGGGTTCCAGAGTGTCGCCATATATTTCGAGATCGCGAATAGATGCACAAGCCCTCCAGCATATCTTAATATTCCTTACCATTAACCTTGTAAGCATTGTAGCCTTACTGGAATCGATCTTTAGGAAAGCGCTATCCTTTTGAGAATCCGATAGATAAACATCTCCTTCCTGTACTATTTTAAAGAATCCCTTCCTGAGAACTTCATTTAGTGGTGATAGCTCCACAAATCCGAGTACATCACGGTACTTCAGCTCATCACCTTCTTCTAGGTGATATCCCTTGCCCGTGTAGAGCATATAGATTCGCCCATCAACTGGCGTAGCTCTAGGATCCTCCGTTCCAAGAAACTCCCAAAGCTCTCTAGGCCATAGAATAATACGCGTTTCCAAGGGCTTTTCAAAAACCTCGTTTAATAACTCCTCAACGTTAACTCTGAAGAGGGCTATACTGGAAGTGTACTTATAGTAGTCAAATATTAGTCGGGGGTATATGTATAAGATGTTATCTCTGAGCAGTGCAGCCGGATTAAAAGCAGCTGATGGCCTTGATCTCCGATAGTTTACTACCCGTAAGTCCTCAGGACTAATGAGAATTCTCTTCTCAAAGATGTCCTCCGTTATGGGCTTTCTGAGACCCTTCTCACTACTTAAGAATTCTCTCTGTCTTCTATCAAGTGATTCCTCTATTTCTCTTGAGTAACGCCTCAAGGACAGAATAACCACCCTACTCTATCGTATACAGATATCTTTAACCCGCTGTTTATGAAGAGTAGGAGAAAAATCACCCTTCTGAACTAATGAAAGCATCTAAGTCCACCACAGCACCCCTCTCAGCAGAGAAGTTCGCTGCCAGTGCTACGGCCATAGTTCTGAAGGAATCCTCGTAGGGTGTGCGTATGAGAGTTTTATCCCTCGTCTGAACGGCTTCCACGAAGGCTCTAAGCATGTTTACCGTAGAATCGCCCTCCAGTCTGATAACTCTAGTCTCCTTACCTCTCTGATAGACCCTAACCTCCTTTCCATGCACGTAGCGAATAAGCATCTCCCTACAGATTATATCTATCATGACTGCAGACTCAGCAGTAGCCCTGTCCTCAAGTTTAACCCCTTCTGGGATGGGGAAGATATTAGGGTAGAGAGCGTAAGTCGTGCAAAGCCCACCCACCACGCCGTTCTTGAACCTAAAGGCCACTACATAACTCGCCCAGTTGTCGAAACCAGTGGCTCTATCCTCCTCAGTATCCCTGCCTCTCTCAGTATAGACTGCGTAGACCTTTTCCACCTCGCCTGCAAAGAGCCTGTAGAGATCTATTAGGTGAATCGCCTGATCTACTATTTGACCGCCGCCCATGGACCTGCGCCTGATCCATCCTACTATGGGTATAGTCCAGTACCAGAAGCCGTGAAGCATTGAGAGGGTATCCCTATCGAGTATGTTTTCAATTTCCCTAACGATGTTAGAGTACCTCGACTGAAAGCCTACAACGACGAAGCAATTGCTCCTCTTAACCGCGTCATAAAGCTTTTTAGCTTCCGCCAATGAGAGAGAAATGGGCTTCTCGAGAAGCACGTCAAGACCCCCTTCCAAGCACTTAAGAGTCTGGGATATGTGTACAGGTGTAGGAGTAGATATGACAACTGCATCCAAATCCTCCTTGTTAAGCATCTCATCAAGGTCCGTATACGCATTCACTTTGTAGGCTTCAGCGACTTTCCTAAGCCTAGCTTCATCTATATCGCATATGGCCTTCACGTGGGCATCTTTAAACGTCTTAAGAACCTTTAAGTGAACTAAACCCCTACGACCTGCTCCGCCCACAATACCGAACTTCACCTGACTACTGCTCATTTAGGATCCCAAATCTGTTCAGTCTACTGGATATTTTAATATTATACTAACTAAAGCTAACTGGATTTCTTAGAAGTCTTTAGACTCTTCACCTTCTCGAGGAATTTCTCCCTACTGACTATAAACCTTTCATGGACTCCCTTTCCAATTAGCTTGTTAAGCCAGTAGGCCTTCACTTCAAATACGAGTTTCCTACGTTCAACTCTCATTAACTCTGCAGTGACTCTTATTTCAGCGCCCTTGGGTGCAGGTGCAAGATGTTTTGCATCAACGGGATTCCCACGGTAGTGTATCCCCCTGGAAAAAGGATCTACTGCGAGGCGTGCAGTGGTCTCCATGAAGGCTATCATAGAAGGAGTTAATAAAACCCCAACATCGCCGCTACCGAGGAATCTAGCAGTATGTTCCTCCTTCACTGTGAAAGTCTTCTCAAGCGATATTCCAGGTTTAAACTCATCCATAAACCTCACTTCCTTACTAGTTAGAAACTAATATTTAAGCTAGTTCTCGCTTCCACGACTTCCTATTCGGCTCCTAAGCCCCATGATAGCCGCTCTCTTAGCAATGAGAAGTGCAAGAACGAGGCCAATAATTACAGTGTAGGGGCTAATGAGAACCCTCAAAGTATGAACTTCAGAACCCTTCACTTCCATCTCAAAGACTCCAATAAAGATGTTAAGGAAAGACAACTCTACACATATTTCGCCCTCAGGAAGCTCCAGTGTAGCAAGATAACCTTCGTAAGAGGAGATATAGGAAGCGTTTAGCGACCGTATTCTTAGAACTACTCCTGGCACGGGAACTCCAAGGAGGTCGGCTACTCTGAGAGTTACTTTCCACACTTTAAGACTATGTTAAGGGAGCCTGGAGCCTTTACGTTCAAGGTGCTTTTATCGGGGAGAGCTTCAAGCCTCCCCAGAACTCTTCCAGATCTGAAATCCTGAACCTCGTACTCCGCCCTTACAATTCTCCATAGACCCTTTCTCATCCATAGAACAAGACCTTCTCTAGCGACTGTGAGGAAGAGCGTGTCGCCACTATCATGTCTTAAGACAATATTGCCGCTCAACATGCCTCCTTCCATGTCTATGAGTTTTAGCTTGACAAGGTATTCAAGCGTCCATAAACACTCTACCGTCAACGGCTTTTCAACTCTTATCGAGACAGCAGGCTTAGAGTATACTTCTCCATCTACGAGCCATCCTATAAAAACGCTTCTGGAATCGTTTCCATGGTATACCACCGTACTGGAAACCTTAAACTCAAGCGTCCTACCTTCGTCATACCATCCCTCCTTGATGTTAGTATTGTTAAACGGATCTACCACCTTTACGTAGTGTTGTACGCTCCATACGGCTACAAGAGTTACGGGTCTCTTTACGATAATGCATAATGGGTTCTCCAGAATAGTGCCGTTCCAGCCCTTAAACGCAAGCCTCGTGTTATTTCCGAGCAATATCTCTACATCCTTAAGGCTGACGATAAGCGTAGAATTCTCGGGAATCCATCCCTCAGTGAAGTTAACTGCTGAGTAATTCGTTTTAATGGAGACGTAATACTGAGTTTCCCACAGGGCTGCTATCGTCAGCGGCCTGTCCACGCACACAGTTACTTCAGGACTTGTAGAGTTCACGCTTCCACTCCATCCTCTAAATACCCTCCTAGTCCCGTTATTGCATACTATCAGAGTTTCGCTGATCTTTATCTTGAGGTACTCTCCCTCCCTATACCAACCGGAAATTACGCTAGTTTCTGCGTAATGTGATTCTATTCTAACGTAGTGCTGAACCTCCCATACAGCATATATTGTCATATCACCCGCTACAGTCACCTGTATTACAGGGCTCGTGGCCCTTATGGAGCCCTCCCACCCCCTAAAGACCGCGCGTGTCAGATTATCTAAGTACACGGTGGTATTCATCACCCTTATTTCAGCAACACTACCCTTAGGATACCATCCTCCTCCCAGGACCATACCATAGGGTGAGAAAACGCTTATCCTGTAATATAGCAACATCCTATACGGTATAGACGATGGAAGGCTTATGAGCGAAGCCGGGGGAACGCTAAAGATACCACTTGCTAACCACTCGTAGACCTTAGCCAAGGCATAAGCATCAAGAGTTGAAGGGAAGATCTTCTTTGAGGGGAAGGAATATACCGGATACATGAGCTCCGGCAGACCCTCGCCAGTAGTGCTGCTACTTGCATGGTCTAATCCCAAGGCGTGGCCTATTTCATGCATTGCTACGTTAAAAACATCTAAGGGAGTTAGGTCTCCGCTAGCGGTGTGTATGTACAACGTAATGTTCACGGATATTATTTTACTGCCACTGTAAAGTATTCTCGTGGAACCTATTTTGCTCCCAGCCTGCGCAACGGCTGTCGTGAAGGAAACTACTATATCGCTTGCTCCAGCTGTCGTAGAGACCGTTACACTGAAGCTGAACTTCTTTAAATAGCTGTAACCATATGCGTTTGCAAACGCCTCTAGAGCCTCATCCCAGACCTTAAAAGCCTGTTTAACAGCCGTTATGTATTCATCGCCAACCCAGGCTTCGCGCACTATTGTTACGGAGAGAGCTACGTGGTCCCATGCAATACCTAACGTGCCTATAGAGGGAGAACTTAAGCTTCGCGTGAAGGATCCAGTACTGTCGGCCAACACTATAACTGAAACGTACGTCGAAGCGAGTAGGACGTTTATTAGAGACAGGGCTAAGAGAAGGCTTAGTGCCAAGCTTGAAATAGATCTACTTGTTCTGAGAGAGACGCTGATCACTTCTCTACATCCGCTCCGGTAAATATTTTAAAGTGGAAATATGTATGTTTTATCCTTTCTTCCTCTTTCTCCTAATGTAGAAAAACAATGAAACAATCGCTATTGTTAAAAGTATAGCAATTAAGATTATTCTCTCAACACCTACAATAATGGTTAAAGCTAGACCAGAGGGCTCATACATGTAATTTCCAGCCCAAGATATGCTCAGTTTCCATGCGCCTGGTAGTAACAGAGGACCTAAGTTCGCCTCAAAAGTTCCACCAGGACCCGTTTTTATGCTATATATGAACTCTCTTCCAAGAGGGTTTTGAAGGACTATCTCTATTTCCTCACCTTCGAGAGGAGGGTCAAGCTGCCCCCTTATTACTAGCGCATCTCCAAACTCTGCTGTTGAGGGGTACGAAACCGCAATTCGCGACTTTCTCTTGATTACCTCTATCTCTAACGGAGGAGTTAAAGCAGGAGAGTGCATACTATCCCCTATCCACACAACCTGAACTCTCCAAGTGCCGGTCTCGTTGAACATGACGGTAAGCGTGAAAGCCCCGTTACGCGTTATGCTTCTGAACACCCTTAGCCTTCCGCTTGGCGAGTAAAAGTAGAACGTGATCGCCTTGTTGCTAAGCGGAGGATGAAGGATTCCTGACACCTTAACTCTCTCTCCGATGTAACACTTCTTCGCTAGCTGCACTTCGATTTTTGAGGGAAATCTCTCGGGAAGCTCTTTCTCAATTTTATAGCTCAACTCGAAGTATGATCGAATCCGACCAACATAGGCGTAGAAGTAGCAGGCTGCTTCGAACTCCTTGCCGTCTATAATCACTGCTTCTGAGGGACATTGTAGTAAGCATATGTAAACTGGTTCAGGAGGAGCTCTGCCGAACTTAAATATTCCACTCTGAGGTTCTACGGGTATCCAACCTTGATCCGGCATGTAGATCTCAGCCCATGCATGAGCAGCACCTTCACCCGTCTTAACGACAGTTCCCACTATGGGTTCCAGCCTGAGCCCAAGCACTACGCGTGATGGAATTCCTATAGCCCTTCCCAGGGCTACGAAAAGTCTTGAGAAGTGTATGCATTTACCCCTCCTGTTTATCAGCGTCCATAGGGCGCCCAGCTTCTCGTCAACGTGTTTATCGTACTTTATGTAGTTATATGTGTAGTTCGCTATAGCCCTTGAGATTTGATATGGGTTATCGTAGCCTGCAGAGATTTGATCGGCAACCTTCCGAATTTCAGGGGCATCGGATTCAATGTATTTAGTGGGCTCTAGGCAGTGTTTAAGTCCTGCAACCCTGGCTTTAAACTCGCTGAGCGAAATATTAGGATCTGGGAAGAACTTAAAATGAATTCTGAGGAAATAGATTATCTTAAGCCTGAACTCTCCTCCTTTTGGAATCCTTATGTCCTTGTAGAACGCGTATCTATTTCCCCATTGATCGTTCTCTAGGGTCTCAGGATACCTACTAAATATGGGCTCTTGAAGCACTTCTTGATAAGGTCGTACGGATTTTATTAGCGGAACGTATAATTTCCTAAGTATTGCTGCGCTTGGGCCCTCGTTCTCAAAGATCAACGTTTGGTTTAACGATATCCTCAGCATTACCGGTGCTGCATCGATTATGAAGAAAGTTCCTTCCTCCTTTAAGGACTCCCCACTTACAAGTTCCCTTATCCTTAGGACAACCCTATATAGACCTTCGAGATCCACCCTACTAACAGGCTTCTTAAACCATACGGCGTACGCAGCTGAGCCGTAAGCTACCTTGGGACTAAGTCTTTGGACGCTACGCGCTACTAAGGCTCCTACAGGATCATAGATCTCTAAAGTCCACTCAAGGATAAACTTAAAAGATCTAGCTCTAGGGGACCTCACTTCCACCTCATTATATATGTAAACCGTCTCTCCAGGCCTAAATGTAGCATTCTTCCTGATGTTGTACCTCCCAGCATCCCATACTTGGTCGCATATTATTATCCCGATACTTCTCATAGTTAACGAAGATATGCCGACCCTCAGGTGAATAGGTTCCCCTGGAGGTATTTTAAGCAACGAAATTACAACTAGGGCTATTAGCATGAGGCTTACAGCTCGTCCTGTAGTCTTCACCACCTGCCTCCTCATAGACTTCCTTAAATGAAATGTTACTATATAATATTTTAATAGCGTTTCCTAAACGAGGTGACTAAATGGAATACGTTCTGCGCTTTAGAGAACCCCATGAAGTGGGTTTTGATGAGGAAAAGTTGAGGAGGTTAGACGCCTTTCTCCTTAAAGCCATATGCGAGAAACACTTTCCTGGAGCTACATTACTCATCGCCCGAAGAGGAGGAATAGTGTACTATAAGGCATTCGGTCACAGCGTTACGAACCCTTTAGAGATAGAGATGCGCAGGGACGCCATTTTTGATGTCGCCTCACTAACGAAAGTTGTTGTAACGACAACGCTCATAATGCAGCTTGTGGAAAGAGGATGCATTTCTCTCTCTGATCCATTAGCGGAATACTTGCCTGAGTTTAGAGGCCATGGAAGGGAAGATGTGAGGATATTCCACCTACTGACCCATACTTCCGGGCTTCCCTCATGGGCTCCCCTCTACCTCACTTGTAAGTCTCCTGAGGAGGTCTACGATTACGTCCTTAAATCAGTAAAGCTCCAATATCCTCCAGGAAAAAGAATAGTCTACAGCGATTTAGGGTACATCCTCCTCGGATACTTAATTGAAAGGGTCCTTGAAGAAAAGCTCGATAAAGTAGCTAGCGACATGATTTTTAAGCCTCTAGGCATGCGCCACACAATGTATAACCCTCCGCCAGAGCTAAGGGAGCGTATTGCCGCAACTGAATACTGCAAGTTCCGCAAAAGAGTTATTTGGGGAGAGGTGCACGACGAAAATGCCTATGCTATGGGTGGAGTTTCGGGACATGCAGGACTTTTCACAACAGCGTATGATTTGGCGCGTTTCGCTCAAATGATGCTTAATGAGGGTGTGCTTGAAGGCACCAGAATACTGAGTCCGATAAGTGTTAGGACTATTACTCAGGAAAAGGTCTTCGATGGAGAAGAGAGGAGGGCTTTAGGATGGACTATGCGCATTCCTGGTCACTATTGTTCAGGCGGAGATCTCATATCCGAGAAAGCTTACGGACATACAGGTTTTACGGGAGTTTCCATGTGGATTGATCCCCCGCTGGAACTTTTTGTGATATTCCTGACAAATTGCGTTCACTATGGTAGGGAGAATAAGGCTATTTTGAAGGATAGGCCTAGACTACATAACATGATTATTGCGTCAGTAGTCGAGTGACCAGTTCACAGTTCACTAGTAGTACCACGTGTTAAGGAACTTGTGCTCCAATAGATAACGCTTACTCAAAAAGCTCTTACAAGCGTTTCTAAGAATACACTTGCCGCATTTAGGGTTCTCTGGCGTACATACTGTTCGTCCATGATTCCAGAGAAAGTCGTCGAGCAACGTCGGCTTCGCATTTAAAGCGTCTGAAATGCATTTATAAGCCCTCCTGATGGTCAGTCTTACGATTACATCCTCCTCCATTGTAGCCTCCCTCTTCCACTTGAAAAGCTCTTCCTCTTCCGGATGTAGTTTAACTACACCCGTTCTAACCGCTATTCTAACTAAGTGATTGTCCACTGGAACTTGGAGGTTCTCACAATCCCTAGGCTCAAATATTCCCCTCCTCTCGAGGAACTTTACTAGAAGAAAAGGCTTCTTTTCTACGGGATCCTCATAAGCTCTGAAGACCTTAAGTCTCTCAACAAAACCTCCTTTGGGAGGATTATATAGCTTGTACTCGCTCGCCTTAATGACATTCAAAACACAGCCTTCATAGAGTTTCAGCAACTTGTAGCCTGCATCCCTTAACAGGAAGGCCCTGATTTCAGGATCCCAGATCCTCGCCTCCCCTATCTCAAGCCATTCCTTTAGCTCCTTTACGCTTATTTTCGACATCCTCTCCGGGCTGAAGAGGTCTGGGTCCTCTCGAAATTTCCTCATTGAGAGTAGGTAAAGTAGGCTTGCTCCAAAGGCTTTCCTGCCGTTGACCACAGCCTCATATTTAAATCCCCTAATTCGAGTACGGTGGTCTATAGCTACTGTAAAGAAGAAAAATCTCGCAACGCTCTCTGGATCCTCTCCCCTTGAAGGATAGAATACTCCGTCAGCAAAATCTTCTACGCATGCACTGACTATATCAGCGCTTTTTAAAACTTGGGCAAACCTCCTACAGCTGTCATAGTCGATCAACAATGATCGACACCTCTAGGAACATTACGAATGCCCTACTTGCCCTTCTCCAGAGGCTTTCTTTCACGGGTAGATAGCATCTTTAAGAGTTCATATAGGGGTTCCCTAAATGTTGCAACGCATAGTATTACTATCGTTAACCCTATCCCTATGCCTACTCCCCAGGCTATGGCCGAGAAAAGGGATGCTAACGGTGAGAGGTCAACTCCCATTTGGGATAAAGCAGCTAGAAAAACCATTCCTAGAAGCGTTACGTGCGCAGCGCTTAGAGCTAACTTCATAAAAGGAGTTTCCTCTCCCACTATCTTCTCAGCTAGCTCAATAGTCTTCTCAACAATAAACACTCCAACTACGAGAACTGCTGTGCCTGAAATGAGCTGCCCGACGAGGATTATCAGGCTCTGAGCCGTTTGAATAGCCTCAGGAAAGCCTATAACCTTTATAGCAACACCTATCGAGAAGAGGTATACTGCTATTCTAGTCACCAAGTCCAGCAGGCGCGATAAAGAGTACCCAGCTTCTTTAAGTCTCTTACCCACAGGAGTTTCAGATATCGCTTCGTCGATCTTACCTACTCTCAGTATGAAGTACACCACCTTCCCTAGAACCCTTCCTAAGATCCACCCTATGACTATCACGAGAGTCGCAGCCAGCATTCTTGGAAGTACGTAGGCTAGAATCGCGATGTATTCCTCAATAAGCCTCTGCAATTCTAGGAGTATTAGGGAAATTATATCTGGCATACTTTTACCTCATAAATAGTCTCAAGACTATGATATAAACACTAATGAGCATTGCCAGTAAAATGGTTGTAGCTATGAGGGAATATATCACTTTGAGAGTATAGACGGCCTCTAAATAGACGTTAGCAACTATACCCCTGCCTACAACTAGGAGAGGATAGAGGTGGGCTAGGAACTTCAGCTCCTCGTAGGTTACTCCTCTCTCAGAGGCATATTTGTATAGAACTATAGCCGCCAATACCCTGCATATAGCCGAGATGTAGAAAACCGCTACCCCTAACTCTTGATAGAGAAACGATCCGAGGATGGAAGCCACCGATGAAGCTATGGCAGGTATGGAGTTGTACATTGCTATGTATACGTGTCTAAGAGTTGCGCTATAGGATATGGCGTAGTTAAAGGATGCCAGTCCAAATCCGGTCCAAGCAAAGGAGGAGTAAACCTGCAGTACAAGTTGGCCCTCAAGGTTAGGAAGGAGCGGGAAGAGTACGGGAACCGCTATTATACCTAGACCAGATAACAAGAACACTCTCCTAGGACCGAATCTATCGTAAATCCTCCCCCAAGGGAAGTTTGCAGCTATTCTTGTAACGCTACCAACGAGGTTCAGGGTTGTGAACCAAGTCTCATCAGCATTAAATGCAACAAACATGTGATAAACCCATACCGCGCTTACGAGATTCACGGAGGAATTCCAAAAGGACATCGCTAGGGTATCCTTCAGAACCTCCCGATCCTTAATAATGTCCAGAAACGTCCGTAAACTTATGCCGACTCCTTTTGGCCGTACTGGATCTCCATAGAGGTAAAGCAATGGGGTAGATGCGAGCATGAAGGCTGTTCCAATACTAAAGGCGTAAATGTACCCAGTGGGGTAGGAGTAGGTATCATAGATGAACTTTGCGAAAGCCAAGCTAATTATGCTCACAATCCCTAGTATGGAATTCCTCAAGGCAAAAAGCCTCCCTCTCAGTGAGAGCTCGGATAGATCCGCCATAATGTCCGTCCATGCAAGTCCCGCAACTGTTCCAAAGACCCTTAAAAGTATAAGTAGAGCAATGACAGTCCAGACGTCACCCCAAAGCCCTAGAATTACGAGTAGGACTAGGATCCATATAGCTCTGTTTAATGCAGAGAATATGGTCATCAATTCAAGTCTCCTCTCCCTAAACCTATCTAGCAGTAATGCGGAGGCTACTTGTAGAGGAGGAGTTGAGGCCGTAGCTATTGCAATATAAATCCCCAGCAGGCTAGCATCCGCTCCAAGCCTTATGAGAAGAGGCGTGACCATAGGACCTATAAAAGAGGAACCTAGAGCTGTCAACCCACCCTCTATAAGGCTTATTTTAAAGCCTCGTGGTGCATCCTTGATGACCTTGAACTCCCTAAACATTGAAATCAAAGCATATTCAATTAAGCTCCTTTATTAAAGCTTATAGTGAAAACTTGAGGCATGCACGAAATCTAAATACTGAGCCCGCTTAGAGTACCGGAAAACCTCTCGATTAGCTTGACGACGTCCCTAAATCGAGTAAAAGTGTTCTTCTTCTCTTCTAACACATCGCTCAGCTCCTCTAGAAAAACCTATTGAAGTCCGCTTCCTCAACTAAGGCTGTAGGCTTGGCCTTAAGGCTTGGAAAACACTCCCTTAATGGAAGGAGCTGTAAAACTGTCTTCAGGAGACTAACTCTCTCTCCTTCGCTCTCTTCAATAAGTTACCCAGAGTAATCTTTATATATGCGCCTGTTTCCTAAACGCGCTACCCAGGGTGTAGGTGGTATGATCCATTCTAGAAAAGAAGGACTACGGTAAGGGCTTTAGAAGAACTCTGGAATTCTTCAGCGCGTTCTCTCTTGGCTTCGGTTCAATGATCGGCTCTGAGATCTACATCTCCCTTGGAGGAGCAACAGTAGCGGATCCCTTCTCTCTCGTAGCATGGGTGGCTATAGGACTTCTAATGACGCCCATAGCGGCAAGCCTGGACAAGAAAAACAGGCGGATAGGATTCTTAGTTGTAAGCGCACCTGTGGAGTTAGAGTTCAGCTAGAAGCTTAGAATATTCAAGGACTTGGAGGAAGAAGATCTTAGAAGAGCACTTGAAATTAACGTTGGCCGAAGGTCTACATTAAAGCCTAACCTCTAACCTCCTCGCCTATCCGAAACCTGCCCTGACTCAATAAATACACGATCGCTCGAAAAATTTTTAGTTAACCTGCAATTTCAGAAACGATATGGAACCCTTAAAACTCTTGTATCTGCAGCAAGAGGACGTTATAGCTGCAGGAGTACTAGATATGAAGAAGGCCGTAGAGGATGTTGAGCTTGTCTTGAAGATGTATGCTAGAAACGAGGTTTACATGCCCCTTAAAACCCTACTGGACTTCTACGATAACGGTGAATATAGGGGACATATAGTCTCCATGCCCGTTTACGTTGGGGGAGACGTAGATATAGCGTGTATAAAGTGGGCTGCCGGCTACCCTAGAAACCCCGCTAAATACGGTCTTCCACTGGGCATAGACATAATCATCTTGAGCGATCCTCACAACGGTAGGCCGCTCGCAATAATGGATGGAACGCTGATAACTGCTGCCAGGACCGCGGCTCTTGCAGGAATTGCAGTAAAATACCTTAAGCCCTCAAACACTAGGACCATAGGGCTGATAGGGGCTGGAGTAATAGGCAGAACACTTCTCGAAACCCTTCCAATAGTTGTAGAAGGTGCTGAAATCCTGCTCTTCGACACTAAGTACAATAAAGCGGTGGAGGCTGCTACTGAATCATCCTTCAAGCATAAGATAAGGGTTGTAAAGAGCTTTGAAGAGGCTGTGAATGAGAGCGATGTAGTGATTACAGCGACGTCAGCAGAGAAGCCTTTCTTTAAAGCATCGCATATAGGAAAAGCCAGGCTCTACGTTCAAGTTGGCATATGCGAATTCGAAGAGGAAGCCATATTGAAGGCGAGTAAAATCGTCGTCGATAACTGGGAGCAAATAAAGAGATATGAAAGGACCGCTTTAGGCAAGCTGTATTCAAAGAAGGTCATTAATGATAGCGATGCAATCGAGATAGCAGACGTGGTCTCTGGAAGGAAGAAGGGAAGGGAGAGTGGCGACGAAATAATATTCTTCGACACGTTTGGCATGGCATGTGAGGACGCCATAGTAGCTTATAGAATTTACAAAACCGCTTTAGAAAAGGGTATAGGCAGAGAGCTATGCCTATGGAATAAACCTCTCTGGAAATGAG
>Ga0180302_10000528_pt1 | contig 16950 bp, 15 predicted proteins | sample GuaBasSediGuay17_FD_121794 | JGI IMG/M metagenome (GOLD analysis project Ga0180302, IMG submission 121794) | Subseafloor sediment microbial communities from Guaymas Basin, Gulf of California, Mexico - Guay17, Core 4571-4, 12-15 cm | ecosystem: Environmental > Aquatic > Marine > Hydrothermal... | reverse complement strand
CTGCCTGGGGGGGGCGCGCCAGGAGGAGGGGGGGGAGTTGGAGAGGGAAGACGTACTTAGGCCCTTTGAGGAGGTGGCAAGCGCCCATGATCGGGGCAGAGGGGGGTGGTATAGGGGGGTGCTAGTCCTACTTAGGGGGAAGGCCTCTGCGCCCCTCCTAGACGCCGGGTGCGGCACGGGATTTATCGCGTGTAAGCTAGCTCTCCAGGGCTTAGGCACGGTGGTCTGCTTAGAAATCAGCAGGGCTATGCTCAAAATCGCCTGGAGGAGGGCTCTAAGATGGGGTGTTAGAGCCTCCATACATCCAGTGTGTGCCTCGATTCTGCGATTACCCTTCAGGCAGTCCTCCTTTAGCAGCGTTGTAGCAGCGGCTGTCCTCCATCATGTGTATGGGAGGATGAGGCGAGTAGAGGCTCTCAGGGAATTATTGAGGGTCTCCAGGGGTTATGTATTGTTAATAGTGTGGAGCGCATTAGCATTCCCTAACGTCTTCAGGATCCTCGTCACGCGATCTAAGGACATTCTAGTTAAGTGGAGGAGGAGTAGGGTGCTGTACAGGTATTACCACCTCTACACGCCGTGCGAGCTCAGGGAGGATCTAAGGGAGGCTGGCTACAAGAACTTTAAAGTCTTCACCTGGGACTATAAGCGTCGTCTGATGAGGAGGAATATAGTGGTAGAAGCTCATGTATAGCAAGCCGCCAGGCCTCCACATATTCAAGGGGGTTAGGAAGCCCACGCGCATGCTGTCCGGAGTCACGGTAGTCGCGTTGATGACGCAGCCCTACCCATGCCCCCACGGCCGCTGCGCGTACTGCCCAGGGGGCCCAGAGATGGGGACTCCGCAGAGCTACGTTAAAAGCTCGCCAGCCGTGGCGAGAGCCCTCAGGGTGAACTTCCACCCCTATGAGCAGGTAAGATTGAGGCTTAAGCAGTACCTAGCCATGGGGCACAAGCCTAGTAAGGTCGAGCTGATAGTGATGGGAGGTACCTTCCCTGCCATGCCGCTGGACTATCAGGAGTGGTTTATTGCGCAGGCCCTCGAAGCCCTGAATATGTTCCCCAGAGGGAAGCCTAGCGGCTGGGTAAGCTTGGAGAGCGCCATGGTGAGAAACGAGAGAGCCAGCATTAGGTGCGTAGGGCTTACTCTCGAAACACGTCCAGACTGGTGTCGGGAGAGGCACGTGGACTCATTCCTCAGGCTTGGTGCCACCAGGATCGAGCTTGGAGTTCAGACGGTGTACGATGACCTGCTAGCCCGAGTGGAGAGGGGGCACAGCGTCAAGGATTCAGTCGAGGCGACGCGCGTGCTCAAGGACGCCGGCTACAAGGTGGTATACCACATGATGCTCGGCTTGCCCGGCTCCGACCCTGATAGGGACTTGGAGGCCTTTAAGACGATATATGAAGACCCGGCCTTTAGGCCGGATATGGTGAAGATATACCCGACGGTAGTTGTAGCCGGGACCAAGCTTTACGAGTGGTGGAGGCGTGGCAGCTATAGGCCCTACGACCTTGACACCCTGGTAGAGCTGATAGCTAAGATAAAAACGATCACGCCACCATGGGTCAGGATAATGAGGGTTCAGAGAGACATCCCCCTGAGCGAGGTAGCTGCAGGCCCTCCAGTCGGCAATTTGAGAGAAGTCGTGTGGAAGTATATGAGGGAGAGGGGCCTGAAGTGTAGATGCATAAGGTGCAGGGAAGTTGGGAGGTACGCGCTCTGGACTGGCGAGATACCCCCCTTAGACGCCGCCAAGTTTGTCAGGAGGAGGTATGAGGCCAGCGACGGCATTGAGGAATTCCTCTCCTTTGAAGACCCCTCAAGGGACGTCATTTATGCGTTCCTGAGACTGAGGATACCTAGCGAGAAAGCTCATAGGTGGGAGGTAGATGCGCATACCGCGATTATAAGGGAGCTACACGTGTACGGCCCTCAGACTCCCATTGGAGAGAGGGGAGGGTGGTGGCAGCATAGAGGGTTGGGCAGCAAGCTAGTTAGAGCGGCGGAGGAGATAGCGGTCGACGAGTACGATGCTAGGAGAATGCTAGTTATATCTGCTGTGGGAACCAGGGAGTACTACAGGAGGCTGGGGTACGAAGTCCATCCCTCATCCTTCTACATGAGTAAGCAATTGACGTAAATCTCCTCCGCCGAATCTCCCTGGAGCCTTCACCCGCCTGTATGGGCCGCGAGTACGAGCTCGTAAAGAGCCAAGCGTAGGGTAGCGATGAGCAGGGTAAATTATTAAAGGTGATGTCAGGATTCTAGACTGGAGCCCGCTGGACGCGCCCGCTAAGGGCGAGGATGAAGGCAGGTGGGACGCACCGCGCGTTGGACACCCGCTTCCACCTCCTCACGAAGCCTAACCAGCTACGTATAGGCATCACGTGACCTCGAAGAACAGTAGGTGTACCCTCTGCCCTCCCTGGAATGTAGCTACGTCCCTAATTAGCCTCAACTTAGCCCTCTCCGCCGCTAGTAGCGCGGCCTGTTTATAGGGAGTCACGAGGCTAGCCTTTGAGGCCCTCGCCGCAGCTAGGCGCAGCACAGCTCTCAGGTACTTATACGCGTAGGCTACGCCTCCCCCTCGAGGAGGATTAGTAGCTAGCAGATCCACATCCCTAACCAGGGGGCAGCGGAAGAGGTCAGCTGTAAAAGGCTCTACACATGCACCAGCCTCGCCCGCGTTTACGCGAACCCCCCTCACGTTTTCTACGTTAATGTCTGAGCACAGCACTTCGGCATCACGTATAGCGAGCGAGTACTCAATGGGTATTGTCCCGGAGCCGCAGCACGGGTCATACACGCTCTCCGCGGGGGCTAGGATAGGTATGACGGCTGCTAGGAGGGGGTTGAGGGCGCGGGGATGTTTAAAGACGTAGTAGCGTCTAAGGTGGAGGGGCTCCGTATTCAACTGGCGTGCGGCTAGCAGGGTTCCATCTGCGCAGAGGTAGATCCTCATAGTAGAGCGAGCCCGGGGATTCGCCTCAACTTTAAACACTCTCTCGGCCTCTCTAGCGGCGATTAGCTCGATAATCCTCCTGCTCACCCCCCTAACCCTGACCCACGCCTTCACCCTCAGCTCGCCTGTAAGCCTCTCTTCCCCCACCTCCCTGAAGCATCTCCTTAAAGTAGATCTAATAGACCTGGGAGTATAGTCCTCAACTCTGGCTAGGCATAACACCTCGGAGACGCTGTCAACGGTCCTGAGCTTTAATGCCGCCTCGACCTCGCCCTCCACAATCAACAGTGATGGCTCTAGTACGCTGACTAGCTTTAAGCCCCTCATCCGAGCTTCCATTGAGGCTGCCTCTTCTAGCCCCTTAAGGGTCGTTAATAGCAGCTTCATGCGTCCTACGGCCTCATAGTACTGAGGGATGGATCAGCTACTCGCACCCTCCTCACAGGTCGGCTAGCCGCTTCCCTCATCACCAACCCTACATATATTTTAGTAGCAGTTCCCTACTCTTCCTTACGCCACTCTCGTATTCCTCCCTCCCCTCATACTCTAGGGAGATCCAGCCGTTAAAGCCCACGTTCCTCAGGATGTTGAATACCCGGCCGTAATCTATGTCAAGCGAGTACCAGACGCCTCCTCCGAAGTACGTCTTGGCGTGAACCATCACCGTATAGGGAGCTATCATCTCAAGCTCTCTATACGTATCGTAGATGAAGTTCCCCGTGTCCATTATTACGCCAAACCACTTAGAGTTGATTCTTCTAATTATTTCGAGCATCATCTCGGCTCTCGTGGTAAGCCCCCAGTGGTTCTCCAAGCCTAGGATTATGCCTAAATCCTCCGCCCTATCGAGGCACTTATAGATACAGTCTACTACCCACTCCACAGCATCTTCATCGCTATAGCCCTCTATAGGCGGCTCAATGCCCCTCCTCGCCATGAGCTCGTCAAAGCTCCTAATGGTGCCCCACCTCCCCGAGTTGATCCTAACTATCTTAACTCCGAGGATGTGGGCGGCCTCAAGCCATTCGAGCACGTACTTAACCTGCTCCTCACGCTCCAGCGGGCTGGGCTTAACGAAGTTGTTGTGGAGTGCCAGCCCATATAGGTCTAGGCCGTAGTCGAAGGCGACCCTCTTAATACTCTTCAAGTAACTCTTAGCCCTCGACTCGACGTGATTAACTAGTATCTCAACACCCTCAAAACCGTGCTCCCACGCCTTCTTCACGTACTCCTTCAGAGGCAACTTAGGTCCCTTGAAATGCCAGTAAGAATAAGTTGAGACTCCCAGCCTCACGTGACTCACCGCCAAGGAGCCGTGCTCCCCCTCGATTTATTTCGTTAACGCGTCCTCTGCCAAGAGGTGGGCGTACCTGAATATCGAGTCAGGAGCTATCGTCACCACAGCCCCCTCCTCTAAAGCTTCAGCCTCCCTCAGTGCAACAGCTACGTTAGCTCCCGTGGAGGGTCCTCCCAGTATGCCCTCCTCCCTGGCAAGCCTGAGCGCTGTCCTCCAAGCCTCCTCAAACCCCACCTCAACTATCTCATCCACCAGGCCGCTGTACCTGGTGTATATCTCGGGCACCATGGTAGCCGCTAACCCTTCAATCCTCTCGCCCATCGTCGGGCGCCCCGTCGCTATAGGCGAGCCTCTAGGGACTACGCCCACGATCCTGACTCTCAAGCCCCTATCCCTAAAGAACCTGGCGACGCCTACCAGGGTCCCCCCAGTCCCTATGCCCATCACAAACGTCCTTACCTTAGAGCCTAGCTCGGAGTATATCTCCCTAGCTGTAGTCTCGTAATGTGCCTTAACATTAGCCTCATTACTGCACTGATCTAGGAATACTCCTCCCCTCTCCTCCGCTATTCTCCTGGCAACATTCTCGGCGTGCTCAGGGTGTCCAGGGGGGACTCGTGGTGCGAAGATCACCTCTGCCCCCAATGCTTTGACCACTGCCACTTTAACAGGAGATACCCCCTCCTCCATTACGATGATTGGCTTATAGCCCATTAACGAGGCTAGCCAAGCTACCGAGATTGCAGTATTGCCACTCGACGCCTCAACCACCACGCCTCCAGGCCTTAAGAGGCCTCTTCTGGACGCGTCCCTAAGCATGTAGAGGGCTATCCTATCCTTATGACTTCCCGTGGGATTCATGTACTCTAGCTTGACGTAGACATCTACGCCCTCCCTCCTCCAAAGCTTGGTGAGCTTGACCAGGGGGGTAGACCCTATTAGGCTCAGGATCTTCATCGCGGCCCTTAGCGCTGAGGAGCGCTAGCTTTTAAACTATTTTAGATGCCTCGGAAATGGCTTGTGTAATCGACGTGATGCTATGCAGCAAACATTAGCAGGCTAGTCCATGAGTTAAGTGGAGGTGATGCCCGTTGAGGGCTATGGTATTGAGAGCGCCAGCTCCCGTAGAGGAAGGACCGTTATCGTGTGAAGAGTTGCCAGATCCGTCTCCCGGGCCAGGCGAGGTGCTGTTGAAGGTGAGGTGCTGTGGCGTGTGTAGAACCGACCTACACATAGTTGAGGGCGAGCTTAAGCCTCTGAAGCTTCCGCTTGTACCCGGACATCAGGTGGTGGGCGTGGTGGAGGAGGTAGGCAGAGGAGTTAGGAGTGTGGAGGAGGGGGATAGGGTTGGGGTGCCCTGGCTATACTGGAGCTGTGGTACATGCAGGTTTTGTCGCGCAGGGCTGGAGAACTTATGCGAAAGAGCACTATACACCGGCTATAGTGTGAATGGGGGTTACGCCGAGTTAATGATCGCCAAGGCTGACTACGTCCATCCCATACCTAGGTCATATCCCGATCACGAGGCCGCCCCCCTCCTCTGTGGAGGGGCTATAGGGTATAGGGCCTTAAAGCTCACGAAGCTTCTCGATAGGGGGGAGGGCAGGCTGGGCCTCTTCGGCTACGGCTCCTCAGCCCATATGATACTGCCGGTGGCCGTGAGGAGGGGGCTTGAGGTATACGTGTTCACTAGATCTTCGAGTAAAGCCGAGGTTGCGCTTAAGGCGGGTGCAGAGTGGGCGGGCCCGCCCACAGCGGAACCCCCTCATAAGCTTGATGCAGCTATAGTTTTCGCCCCTGCTGGATGGGTTGCAGTTGAGGCTCTTAAGAAGCTCGAGAGAGCTGGTAGGCTAGTGCTCGCAGGCATCTACATGACGCCTATTGAGAGGCTGGAATACGAGCTGCTCTGGTATGAGAGGGAAGTGAAGACGGTCGCTAATGTAACGCGCCAGGACGTGAGAGAGTTCTTGAGAGAGGCTGCTGAATCTGGCGTGAAGCCTAAAGTGATCGTCCATCCCATGGAGCGGGCGAATGAGGCGCTGCTAGAGCTCAAGCGGCGGGCGCCTCCAGGCTCCCTAGTCCTTAGAATTGGCTAGCTCCCCGCCTTAGTGCCAAGGCTATTAGTGTGGCTAGTAGTAAAGCTAGCGCCAAAACGTAGGGGTTAACCACTACTCGCAGAGTCAGCACCCCGTCCCCCTGAACGGTTATGGTTGTGCGGCTCAGAATCAGTCCACCTAAGGCTACCGTCGCCTCATATACTCCCTCGGGGAGTTCCGGCGCGCGTCCATACGCATCAAGCCCCAATTTAATCCTAGCATTAACGGGTCCGGCAAACTCGACCTCCGCGAAAGGTACTGGCAGCCCCAGGATGTCCGTAACCCTTACGAGGGGTCTCCAGATGGCCAGCGGTACTTTAACAGCGCCAGGCCCCTCAACCATGAGGTTGGTTAATGCGCGCACCTTAGCCCCCCTCCAGAGAACCCACTCTAATACGTGTTCACCGGGCTCAAGCCAGAGTACGCTCTCATTCACGAGCTTACCATCGAGCATTAACAGTGTGGGCTGGGGAGATAGTTTAAGGCCGTCAGCAGACGTGAAGACTATTTGCACCTTATACTGCTTAACCCACTGAGCTACAAGAGTGTAATTACGAGTCACCTCGAGGGAGAGGTTTGGGACCTTTGCCATTACATCGCCGCTCCAGCCCTTGAAGACATACCTTACGTCATCTCTCACGACGATGTCAGCAGTTGACAGTAGGGCAGTATCATTCTCCAGGTACCAGCCACCGCCTCTCACAGAATCCACTGCGCTAATTACCTGGACGTAGTAGTAAGCTGTTAAGCGGTAGGGAATATTGGGGGGGAGCTCAGCTATTCGCTGTACAGGGGGGGCGGGCCGATTACTTGTGAGCCATTCGAAGACGAGCGCTAACCCATAGATATCCAGGGTCGAGGGCATAATCACCATGTTAGTGGGTGTATATTTATGATACATTAACTCCGGGCCGTTGGCTGTATGTGCACGTGAAGCATGACCCAGGCAGAGAACGTGACCCACCTCGTGCAGCGCTACATTTAAGACATCAAGGGGCTCAAGCTTGACACCTGTGTAATCCCTTAAGAAGAGCTTTATCTCAGCCCTAATCACGTAGTCTCCCCTCGCTATTAACATGGCTTCTCCGAGCTCCATACTGCCTGATGGCTCATCTAGGAATTCTACGATGACGTCGTAACCGTTAGGACTGGAGTTAAAGCCCTCGATGTAAACCTCGAAGTGCAGCTTCCTTAGATACTCGTAGCCGTACAGCCTTGTGAAATAATTGATTGCTGCCTTCCAGAGCTTAAAGGCGCGGGTAGCGGCGGCTATGTAGTCAAGTGGTGCTCCATACTTCACGAGGACTCTCAGGGTAGGCTTCTTCCACACGACTCCCATGAGCTCCAACTGTGGGGATGCGCTGACTTCAGCTGCGAGTAGCGCGGAGATGAGTACTAAGGCCGCCCCCCTAAGCCCTCTCATCGAGGGATTCCTCTACACGCCTAATATAAGGCCTTAAGAGCGCTCAGAGGAGCGTTAAACACATCTCCTAGAGCCTTTTGGTGCAGTCCTGTGAGCCGCATCATAGATTGTCATGTTCACGCTACGGGGAGCGAAGAGGCGAGCGAGATAATTGAGGAAATGGATAGGCACGGTATTGACGCAATAGTAATGTTCTCCCCTTATCCCGGGGTGATGAGGAATGCCTACAGCGGAGCTTCTTCCTACAGCTCTAAGAGACAGAGGGAGGTGGCTCGCTACATAGCCGAGTTGCAGAGGGAGTACCCTGACCGGATAATGGGGTTCCTCTGGCTTGAGCCTAGGCTGGAGGATGCGGTAGAGGTCCTGGACTGGGCTCTCTCCGATCTAGAGTTGAAGGGTGTGAAAATGATACCCTACCGCTGGTACCCCTATGACGAGAAGCTGCTTAAGATTTACGAGAAGATCGAGGAGCTGGGAGCGCCGGTAATATTCCACTCGGGGATACTGTTCGGCTTCGAGGACTCATCACGCTACTGCAGGCCCGTTAACTACGAAGTGTTGATAAAGTTCCCGAAGCTGAAGTTCGCGCTAGCGCATGTCAGCTGGCCCTGGGTTGACGAGTGCATAGCTCTGTGGGGGCGCTTCAGGCACGCAGCACAGAGAGCTGGGAGGGAATTACAGATGTTTATTGACGCCACACCCGGCACACCACCCGTGTATAGGGGGGAGACGTTTAGGAAGTTGATGGCATACGGTGCACAGGACTACGTGATGTTCGGCAGCGACAGTACAGCTGGCAGCCTGGATCACTCTGCGAGGATCCTAAGAGCTGATGTGCGGATCCTCAGGGACGAGCTGGGGATGCCTGAAGGTGTAGTGCGGAAGTACCTGGGGCTTAATGTAGCTAGGTTCCTGGGGCTGAGGTAAAGCGGCGTGAGAGCTGCAGGCCGGGTAATCGACTTAATCTCTATTGCAGCCCTGCTCCTCGTCTCTACGCTGGTAACGTACTCTGCACTCTCGGATGACGTGAACGCCTGGTACGCTGTAACGCTACTGGGAGAGGAGCAGGTATGCATGGTTCTTGCACTTACACTCTACGTGCTAGTTGACGCGGAAGTGGGAGCGGCCCTAGCAGCCGTAACTATAGCCTCGGGAGCCGTATGCTCCCTTCTGAAGGAGGTGTTTGCGCTGCCGCGCCCTCCTCCTGAGAGCTGGAGGATAGGAGTCAGCGGCTACGCATTCCCAAGCGGTCACGCCACGACGTCCGCCGCCTTCTGGTGCACGCTATCAATGATTCAGAGGAGCCCCCCACTCGCCCTCTTCTCAGCTCTCGCGATAGCCTCAGCGTCGTACTCTAGGCTCGCTCTAGGCGTCCACCACCCCAGGGACGTAGTCGCGGGCGTCCTAATTGGAGTAGCCATCTCAGCCATCAGCCACCTCATCTACTCTCGACTTGGACTGCGCAGGCAGATAACCTCCCTCTCCTCGGCCGCGATAGCTTTAGGGTTAGCTGGCGGCCTGCTATACGGAGATATCAACTCATGCAAGGTGGCGGGGGCTGCGCTGCCGCTCTTAGCTTACCCATACCTCAAGAAGTATGGCCGCTCTATGGCAAGGGCGGGCTTAACAGCTAGAGTACTTGCCCTCACGATCTCGCTTGCAGCGGCGGCAACTGCACTAAGGCTGACAACCCATGTGAGTACGGGCCCGGCTGGCGTGAGCATAGCCTACCTCTGTGCAGTAGCTTTAGCGCTCTACATGCCACCGCTTCTCTTATCGATCACCAGTAGCCCGCCGCGCCGTAGGCCCTGATATACATCAACGGTCTTAGCTATCACGTAACTGAGCGTTAACACAGCTAATGTCACCAGCGTCGCCAAAGGCGAGTAGAGCAGGCTACCCACGAAAATCGTGAAGAGCCGCACGTCCCTAGATGCGTACATTGGGATCCTGCCAATCTTAGAGACGTGGAGTCCCAGCGTTGCCTTACCCTGTGAGTGTACGTAGCTAACCATCAAGCTCCCCAGCAGAGCAGCCATGCCCGGCGCCACCGCTAGAGCTCCCCAGGTCCTAAAGGCGCTGGAGGTGAGCCCCAGCACTATCACAGCGTCCGCCAATCTATCGAGGACCGAGTCTACGAAAGCTCCTAGAGGACTCGTCTCGCCCCTGGCTCTCGCCAGCTCGCCATCCACGCCATCTATCACTGATGATAGCTGTACCAGCATCCCGGCTAGAGGATCTAAGCCGTATATGTAGAGCAGAGAGCCTATCAGAGCTGTAAGGAAGCTGATCAGCGACACCTGATTAGGCGTTATCGGGATTTCTTTCTTGAGTATTAACTCAGTTATCCTCCTGGATAACCTCCTGTTCAGATGCCTAGAGATGGGGCCGTCAGTGCTCTTCCCCTCTATCGTCCACTCCATCCCCTAATCACCTCTTCAACCACCACGCTTCTAGGCCCGCTATTCACTAGGAAGTAATCCTCGGGGGTGTCAACCTCCGTCCAGGGGATGCCGGTTATGTCAGCTACAACGGCTCTCATCCCCCTCTCAACAGCTGCATTCACTATATCACTCAGCTTAACGACGTCTCGCTCGCAGGCGATCTCCCTTGCCACCCTAATTACCTCCCTCCTCATGATGAAGACCCCTGCATCAACGAAGTCCCACCTCTCCAGGCTCTTCCCTATCCTCTTAACTTCAAGCCCCCCACCGGCATCTATCAGCGTAGCCTCCCTAACGTTAATGTACGAGGGAGCCCTATCCCCCGCTACTACAACCGCCGCATCCCTCCACGCCTCAGCCACCTCGCGCAACCTCATAGGAAGTTCGATGGGGTATATGTGATCACTCATCGATACGAAGAACGAGTCAGCGTCTAACTGGGAAGCCCCCACGAGCAGGCTATACCCGTTCTCCCTCCACGGCTCCTCATTCACGACCACATTCACGAAATCCGCGTAGCCTAAGCTTGCCAAGACCCTCTCCAACCTCTCCATCCCTGAGGGGTTCACTACCACGTGAATTCTCTCAACGCCGGCCAGGAGAAGGCTGGTGAGAGGATAGCTTATCAGAGGCCTGGATCTTACCTCTACGCTGAACTTCGCTCCCTTAGCTAATGCCCCCAGCCTGGTGCCTAGGCCAGCTGCGAGTATCAAGGCCTCAGCTACCATGTAACCACCTTAGCATCAAAGGGGCTTGTTAATTAAATAAAGCGAGACTTTAAAGATTTCCTCTAAAGCTCGATGGGAATGCTCCCGTAGTTTTCAAGAATATGTTAATGAACATGAGAAAAATTTATATAGAAGTACTGGGTCATAGTCTCCCAGCTGCAACGCGTTAAAGGTACATTTGGTCTCCACGCCCCTCAAAATTAGAATTCCTTAATCATGGGTGATGGGTATGGTAAAGGTACTGATACTAGGCCTAGGTATGGCTGGAACGACGTTCGCAGTGGGGCTAGAACGTATAAAGAAGGGGGAGATACCGCCCTACGGCGTTCCATTAGCTAACGTGGATTTGGGCGTGAAGATAAGCGAAGTAGAGGTAGTGGGCGCCATCGACGTTGATGCTAGGAAAGTAGGTCTCACAGCTTATGAAGTCGCCACCAAGCTCTACGGGATGGGCTGCGCGCCCCCGTCCTTAAAGGAGGTACGAGTCTACCCAGGCCTTGGGGCAAAGTACGTGAGAGACCTCTTCCCGACATATGACGAGGGAGAGAGCTGGGAAGAGCAGCTTGAGAGAGTTTATGAGACGTTCAAGAGGCTTAAACCCCACGTCATTATAGACGTCACCACGACGCAGGAAGGCAAGACGTACGTTGACTGGGCTGAGTATGAGGAAGACGTTTTAAAAGGCGCTGCAGCGCCCTCACAAGCGTACGCCTACCTGGCTCTCAGGTACGCTAGAGAGGTGGCCCCCGTAGCCTACGTTAACCTCATACCGACGCCCGTAGCTAACAGCCCCGCGATAGTGGACGCAGCTAAAGACGTTGGGGCAGTGGTATTCGGCGACGACGGAGCTACGGGCGCCACGCCCTTAACTGCAGACCTTCTCGAACACCTAAGGGAGAGGAACAGGAAAGTGTACTCCATAGCTCAGTTTAACATAGGTGGGAACACAGACTTCCTAGCCCTCACCGATGAGAGCAGGAATAGGGCTAAGGAGGGGACTAAGAGCAGCGTGGTGAGGGATATCCTAGGCTACGACGTTCCTCACTACATTAGACCCACCGGCTTCCTTGAACCTCTAGGGGATAGGAAGTTCGTCGCGATGCACATAATGTTCGAGAGCTTCAATGGAGCGGTTGACGAGATAATAGTAAACATGAGGATAAGTGACAGCCCCGCATTAGCTGGCTATATGGTCGATCTAGCCAGGCTTGGCAAGTTAGCCATAGAGTTAGAGCTTTACGGCACGGTATATGAGGTCAACGCGTTCTACATGAAGAAGCCAGCGCCGCTAGGCTCTAGGAACGTCCCTAGGATAGTTGCCTACTACAAGCTACTAGAATTCATAAGGGAGATCACTGAGAGGAAGGAGATAATCGAGGAAGTTAGCATATAGTTTTTTTACCCTTTAATTATTAATCCTTCTCTGCTGAGGCTGTTATTAGTCTCCATAAATGTTGCGAGGACGTTGAGCTATCAATTTATGTACGTGCATGTGTGCTCCAGGGGGGATGTGATGAGTGCTAAGGACCGTGAATTAAAGAGTGAGGAGGCAGTGAAGGGAGGCGCGCTCCTCGACTGGAGGGAGGAGCTTAGAGTAAGGCTGCCTCGAGCCGCACTATACCTCTTAGTGGCAATCGCGTTCTACATCTTGAGCGTTATCGTGCCCGGCTTAGTAATCGGAGTTAAGCTTCCAGGAGTGCTTGAACCCTTCAGCCGGCTAGACTGGCTGCTCTGGGCATTCCTCCTTCTAATAGCGTTAGCATTTGGCGGTAACGCAGTGTATAATCTACTGAAAGCACTCGACCCCCTGCTAGAGGCAATGGCGCGGAGAATGGGCGGTAACGTTAGACCGGCTAAGCGTGTGGCGAGGGACGTGGCCTACATGCTACTAGTGGTACTAGTGGCAGAGGCGTTGACTCCCATAGCAGAGAGCCTAGGCGGCCCGGGCCAGCCGCTCAAGATAGTGATCGGCGTCACTACGCTCGTCCTGCTCCTGATACTGGTCTACGACGTGGGCAAAGTTACCTACCGCTACATAGAGAGCAAGGTGGAATTATTGATAAAAAGGCTTGAGAAAATTGTCTAGCGCAATGGCGATAGAGCCTGTCAAGTACATGTTAGTTTACGTGCTGACGCTGCTGCTAGCGGTGTCAGAGGTGTTCCCCCTCTCGGTATCCGCGATGCTGGGAGCACTGCTCATGGCGTGGTTCGGCCTTAACGACGGCCTATTCACATACGAGGAGATTTTCTCCTTCATAGACTTGAGACTGATAGCCCTCTTGATAGGAGTGATGATAACCGTGGAGACGGTGGGGAGGAGCGGGTTATTCAGGGTATTAGGGCTATATGCCGTTAAGCTAGCGGGGGGGAGTCCTGCCGGGCTCTTCGTAGTCCTATCGGTCATCTCAGCGGCCACCTCCCTCTTCCTAAGCGATGCGGCAGCCGTGCTCATATTGTCAGCTACCGCTTTAGCTATCTCTAGGGAGCTAGGCTATGATCCGACACCCTTTGTAGTCGCTTCGGCGCTCATGATAAACTTAGGCGGTACTGGCACTCTGATAGGCTCAGTGAGTAACATGATAATAGGGCTCAACGCAGGCTTCGACTTCGTCGAATTCGCGGCCTACTTGCTCCCCTGCGAACTCATGCTGTGGTGGATTACGATAGCCGTGCTCTACCTCTACTATAGAGAGAGGCTCAGGGACTCCCCCAAGCTTGTCGAGGAGTATCATGTTAGAGTAGAGAACAAGGGTGAAGTTATCAAGGCTGCTCTCATCCTAGCCATAATGATAGGGCTCTACGTCTCCTCTGAGAGGCTTGGTGTGCCAGCGGAGGCGATTGCGCTATTCACAGCCGTGCTGGCCCTGACTACAACGCGTTACGACCCTGTAGAAGTATTCGAGAGGTTAGACTGGGATACCGTGTTCTTCGTGGCATCATTCCTGGTGTTAGTCCGTGGGCTTGAGAGGACTGGCATACTCCAGGCCTTGTCACAGCTCATATATGAGGCCTCGAAAGGCAGCTTAGCGTACGCGACGCTGCTCACGCTGCTGGTGAGCGGGATCACCAGCATACTCCTGGCTAACGTAGCCGTAGCCCTCACATTCGTGCCGCCATTAAAGGCGCTTAACTTACCCGATAAGAGGCCCCTCTGGTCAGCGCTCGTGCTAGGCACAAACCTAGGGGGAGCTAGCATCCCAGTGACTAGCGTGGTCTTCGCAATGGCTGTTGGAGCCTTAAGACATGAGGGGCTGAAGGTGGACATGGGAGAGTTGTCCAAGGTAGGACTCTTAACATCTATGGCTCAGCTAGCCTTCTCGGCGTTATACCTATTAGCTTACTTCCGGCTCTCATTCTAGGAGGTGTGGCGGGGTGGGGGCTGAGAGGATAGTGGATAAGAAGTTCAAGAGGTTCGAGGAGAGATATAAGGAGGAAAGGGGGCTGATAGATGAGTCGCTCGGCAGGCCGCATATATCCCTGAGCGTGGAGATGCCGGAGGGCTGTGAGGGCCTGGAAGAGGAGTTTAAGAGCTTATCGCAGGATAAGGAGTTCATGAGCGAGCTAAGAGATCTGGTTAAGAAGCACCTAGAGAGAAAGGGGCGGGAGAAGGGCGGTAACCGCTAACTTGATATCTCCGTAGCTTTGCTCTCGATGCCCGCGCCTAACGTGTGTGCCTCATTAAGGCCTCAACCTTCTCCAGCAGGCGCGGGCCTGCTGAGACTAGCAGGCTCACCCCGGCTTCCAGGCTCCCGAGGATAGGCTTGGAGGCCCTGACAGTGGCACCCGCCTCGTGCGCTATTAGCAGCGCCGCCGCTATATCAAAGGCTCTGAGGACGGGCCAGGGAGCTACGTAGGCATCAAGCCTGTTAGAGGCTACGAAGCACACTTCGAGGCTCGCGGAGCCCAGTACTCTTACTTTAAAGCCTGCATTCAGCAGCTGCATGATGAGTCTTCCGGGCTTCTCGCCCGCCAGTCTAGGCGAGGCGACGGAGATCACGGGCTCCTCACGCTCTTCAGCTCTCACGTACAGCTTAGAGTCGTTGAGATAGGCACCTTCACCCTTAATCGCTGTATACATCTCATCCAGGGCTGGAGCGTACACCACTCCCGCCACGACATCCTCTAGATGCTCCCCATACGCAGCCGCTACCGATACCGCGTAAAAAGGCAGTCTTCTAGCAGCGTTATAGCTCCCATCCACCGGGTCTACGACTATCAGTGGATAGCCGTCACGCACTAAGCCCAGTTCCTCGCTCGCCACCGAGAACGCGCCTAACTCGCTCTTTAACACCCTCAATAGCTCCATCTCGGCTTCCATATCCAGTCTCAATGTGCGATCCCCTGCAGCTCCTACACCAACCTCTTCTCGCCCAGCTCCTCTGCTCAGCAGCTCTCTAACCCTCCTCCCAGCTCTTTCAGCAGCTATGGCTAGAATCTCACACAGCCTCTGAGGGTTAAGCCTCATCACCACTCCCCCGCCTCAGCGACCGTTTTCAAGCGCTCAGTAATACTCCTCAGGGCTAGGAAGGCCAGGTAAATGTTCTGGGCCCGTTCCCTCAAGTAGGACTCGGTCTTCTTGGATAGGTACTGTGTGAATGCTAGCCACTTAGAGTAGGGGAGGGAGCGTATCCTCCGCATGCTCTCCTCATATTCCCTCCTCACATCATCTATCGTGAACTCCCTCTCGAAGCCTAGGTATGAGGCGACCTCATCCGCCCCTACCTTAACGTTGAATACTGTGAGCAGCAAGTCTGATGTATCCATGATCTTGCCGTCAGCCCTCAAGCCAGTTAATAGGGCCTTCAGCCCCGCTAGACCTCCAGCCTCCAGGTCAGCTACCACTCTATCGAAGTCATGAACTATCAGTGTGAAGCCCTGGTTTACGTAGTCGGCTATTGCCTGGAGGACTGCTGCCGCACTCCTGTCAATTAGGTAGAATTCCTTGAGCAGCCTATGACACTCTGCCTCTTCCCCGTTATAAGTAGCCAGGAATAGCAGAGCGACCTCCTCGTCTTCCGTCAGGGGGAGGCGGAGGACGTCAAGGGATAATAGCTTTAGTGCCCTGGAGGGCCGGGGTATGACCACCTCCAGGCCTCTCAGCTTAAGGCGTAGCTTCTCTGAGGAAATTATCGTATCCAGCACTGCTAGCGCATGGGCCCTGGCTAAATCCCAGTTGAACCCTATTTCAACTAGCTTTGCGTGAGCCGTCTCATCAACTGACTCTATGAGCACTTCATCGAGTTCATCGGGCTCGTACTCCTCAACAGCCCTCTTAACTTCAAGCCAGTCGAGTTTCTCTATGAGCCCAGCGGCATCATCCTCGAATAATACGAGGAGCTTCCTCCCCCCGATGGTCGAGAGATCATAGCTGATCCTCTTGAGCCCTATTCTGAAAACCCTCCTGAGGACTACTTTAATGAGCGCCAGCCCGAGTCTAGCTAAGCCCAAGTCGATGCGGGGGTCGAGCTCGTACATCCTGCCGTAGCTATAGTCCTCGTACCTCCCCATGGTGGTGGAGGGCACGTCTACCACGCGCCTAGGCCTGTATACGTAGGTCCTTCCGCCAACCACCATCGAGCGCACGCCCTCGCCCTCCACTATCCAGATGACCTTATACGGCACCTCCAGGTATAAGCCGAAGCCCTCAAGGGGAGGATGCATGGTGCATATAACCTCGGATCTGAGCGAGCCCCTCAGGTAATCCCTCCAGAGGTTAGCCTCCTCGCCCCAGCGAGCCTTAACCCTCCTGTACTCCTCGTATGCCTGAGCCAGGAACTCGTGCTTATAGATAGTGTAGTACGTTGGCCTCTCCTCCTCAACTAGCGTCACCCACCGCCCCTTAGAGACCCTCAAGTTTGTGACGATGAAGTCTGAAGTGAAGTCGAAGCAGCCTGGCTGAAGCTTCTCTACAACATCGACGTGAGAAGCCTCCTGCAGGTACTCAACCCTCTCATCCATCAGCTTAACCCGCTTCACGCCATAGGGGGGCCCGAACT
>Ga0180302_10000525_pt1 | contig 16962 bp, 11 predicted proteins | sample GuaBasSediGuay17_FD_121794 | JGI IMG/M metagenome (GOLD analysis project Ga0180302, IMG submission 121794) | Subseafloor sediment microbial communities from Guaymas Basin, Gulf of California, Mexico - Guay17, Core 4571-4, 12-15 cm | ecosystem: Environmental > Aquatic > Marine > Hydrothermal... | reverse complement strand
GGCCAAGAAGCTGGCGCCGAAAACCCCGAGCGTGCTGGACACGCTGGGATGGGCCTACTACAAACGGGGCGATATCGATAGGGCGCTCGAGAACATCCTCCAGGCCGTCAAGCTCGGAACCAATGAGGCGGACGTCTACTACCACCTGGGCCTGGTCTATATGAAGAAGGGGATGAGGGGGAAGGCGAGGGAGGCCTTCAGGAAGGCGCTGGAGCTGAACCCGAAATTCGACAAGGCCGATGAGATAAGGAGGCTGTTGGGAGGGGGGTGATGAGCTACCCCTCCAGCGCCGCCTCGGCCATCGCCTCGATGTTTTCAGGGGGGACGTTCGGCAGGATCGCCTCGTGGCTCGGGCTGACGACCAGCGCCGGGCCCAGAAGCTCCTTGATCCTCCTCACCTCCTCCTTGACCTCCTCGGGCGTCCCCCTAACGAGCAGCTCCTGGGTGTCCACCCCTCCCATGAAGGCTATCTTCCCCTTGAACTCCCTGGCGAGGGTCTCGGCGTCCATGTTGACGGCCTTGGCCTGGAGCGGATGGAGGGCGTCGACGCCGGCGTCTATCAAGTAGGGGATCGCCTTGTAGATCGAGCCGCAGGAGTGTAAAACGACCTGATACCCATAGCTTTTGGCCAGCTCGACCAGCTCCCTCAAGTATGGCAGAACGAACTCCTCGAAGTGCTCGGGGCTCATGAACAGGTCGATCTGGGTGCCGAAGTCGTTGCCGAAGAAAAAGCCATCCATAAGATCGCCCGCCATCTCGAAAAACCGACGGTTGCCCTCCAGGAAGTAATCGACGACGTGACGGGTGACGGCGTGAACCACCTTGGGGTTCGTGTGCATCTTGATGAAGTAGTTCTCCATCCCGAAGAGATCGGCCACCAGGTGGAAGAAGGGGGACCACATCCCGCTCAGCCTGTAGAAGCCCTCGGCCCTCTTGAGCGCCTCGAGCGTCGGGTTGAAGTCCAGATAATCGGGATCGGGCCACTCGAACGCCTCGACCTCCCGCACGTCCTCGCATTCGGCGAAGACCCTCCCCTGAAAAGGGGGTTTCCCCTCGGGATGCCTGTAAACACCGGCCGGTATCCATCGTATATCGTCGCCGAGCAGCCTCCTGACCCCTTCGAGGTCGGGCTGGCCGAACCATTCCAGCAGGATGGGGACCGTATCCCTGTGGGGCTGGCCGAGCCAGAAGCCGACCCTGTCCGCCGGGCGGCGCGAGAATATCCTTTTGATCCTCTCGCGAGGGCTCATCGCCTCACCTCCCTTGGGGGAGTCAAGTCTTTATACCACACCGCTTCGGAGGAGTCAACGCGCCGCGGCTTGAACGGCGGCTCTCCAGAGTGTATAATAATCACCGAAACTCACCAGCGGGAGCGGGATATGTTCGAGTTTTTTTTCTCCCCCAGATCGGTCGCCGTCATCGGCGCTTCGAGGGATGAGCGGAAGCTCGGCCACGGCGTCCTGCTCAACGTCATCAGGTCGGGGTTCAAGGGCCGGATCTACCCCATCAACCCCAAGGCCGACGAGATACTCGGGCTCAAGTGTTACCCCTCCGTTTTGGAGGTGCCCGATGAGGTGGACTTGGCCGTGATCGTCATCCCGGCCAAGCTGGTGCCGAAGGTGGCGGAGGAGTGCGGCGAGAAGGGGGTCAAGGGCCTGATCGTCATATCGGCCGGCTTTAAGGAGGTGGGCGGAGAGGGAACGAAGCTGGAGGCCGAGCTCGTGAGGATCGTGAAGAGATACGGGATGAGGATGATCGGCCCCAACGTCCTGGGACTCATAGACACCTCCACCCCGATAAACGCCTCCTTTGCCGCCGGCATGCCTCTGCCGGGCTCCATAGGGTTCATGTCACAGTCCGGCGCTCTGTGCACATCCGTTCTGGACATGTCGCTCGCGGAGGGGATAGGCTTCTCGAAGTTCGTCAGCCTGGGGAACAAGGCCGATCTGAACGAGATCGATCTGCTGGAGGCGTTGGAGGATGATCCGCACACGAGGGTGATCACGCTCTATCTTGAGGGGATAGCCGACGGCCCCCGTTTCCTGGAGGTGGCCCGGCGCGTGAGCAGGTCGAAGCCGATAATCGCCATAAAGTCCGGGACGACCGAGGCGGGCGCCAGGGCCGTCTCGTCGCATACGGGCACGCTCGCCGGCTCCGAGAGGGCGTATGAGGCGGCCTTCAAACAGGCCGGGATAATCAGGGTCTTCTCCGTCCAGGAGCTTTTCGACTACGCCGTCGGGTTCGCCCATCAGCCGCTGATGAAGGAGGGCGGGATAGCGATCGTCACCAACGCCGGCGGACCCGGCATAATGGCGACCGACGCCTGCGAGAGGGCCGGGCTGAGGCTGGCCTCCCTCTCGGAGGAGACGATCAGATATCTCCGCCAGCACCTCCCCCCCGCCTCAAACGTCCTCAACCCGGTGGATGTGCTCGGGGATGCGCTGGCCGATCGATACGCCGCCGCCCTGGAGGCGGTGTTGAGGGATCCGAACGTGGGGGGCGTCCTGGTCATCCTCACCCCGCAGGTGATGACCCAGATAGAGGAGACGGCGAAGGTCGTGGGCGAGCTGGCCTCCAAATACGACAAGCCGGTGTTGGGGTGTTTCATGGGCAGGGCGACGACCGAGAAGGGCGCGAGGATCCTGAGGGAATACGGTGTTCCGAACTACGAGGTGCCCGAGAGGGCGGTCAGGGTCTTCAAAGCGATGCAGGAGTATAAGGAGTGGCTGGGGCGGCCGCCGCTTGAGGTCGAGAGGTTCGAATTCGACGTCGAGCGGATAAGGAAGATCATCTCGGAGGCCCAGGCGGAGGGAAGGCTGGCGCTGGGGGACGCCGAGGCGAGGGGGATAATCGAGGCGTGCGGGATTCCCGTCCCGAAGACGGGATTGGCCAGGACCCCCGAGGAGGCCGTGAGGATCGCCGAGGAGATAGGCTATCCCGTCGTTATGAAGATCGCCTCCCCCGACATCCTCCACAAGACGGACGTGGGCGGGGTGAAGCTGAACATCCAGACGCCGGAGGACGTCAGGGATACCTTCGACCTCTTCATCTACCGCGCCTCCCAATATATGCCGGACGCGACCGTTTGGGGCTGTCAGGTCCAACAGATGGTCCGGGGCGGCAAGGAGGTCATCGTCGGGATGAGCCGCGACCCACAGTTCGGCCCGCTGTTGATGTTCGGGCTCGGGGGGATATATGTGGAGGCGCTGCAGGACGTCTCCTTCAGGATAGCCCCCCTCTCGAGGGAGGAGGCGGTCGAGATGGTGAACGAGATAAGGTCGATAAAGCTCCTCAAGGGCTTCAGGGGCGAGCCGCCGGCGGATTTGGAGGCGGTCGTGGACGTCATCCTGCGCATAGCCCAGCTTTCGCTCGACTTCCCCGAGATACTGGAGCTGGATATAAACCCGCTCATGGTCATGGAGGCGGGGAAGGGGGTTGTGGCGGTGGACGTCCGGGTCGTGCTTTCACCCAAAAAGGATTGAGGGAGGGTCATCATGGCCGTCACCCTTTACATAGCTTCAGTTCAGCCCTTTTCGGGCAAAAGCGCCCTGTGCGTGGGGCTGGGGATGAGGTTCGTCAAAGACGGGTTTTCGATCTGTTACATGAAGCCGGTCAGCACGATGGCCAGGGTCGAGGACGGCCAGGTCATAGACGACGACGCGCTCCGCTTCAAGGAGCTGTTCAACCTGCCCCATCCGATGGAGGAGCTTGTCCCGGTGGCCCTCACGCCCCAGATCGTCGAGGGGATCCTGAGGGGGACGATAAAGGAGGATTTCGAGTCGAAGCTCAAGGAGATCTACAGGAGACACGTGCATCACCACGACGTGTTCCTCCTGGAGGGGGGCGGATCGCTCAGGGAGGGCTACATCGTCGGCCTGTCGCCGCTTTACATCGCCGAGCTGCTGGAGGCCAAGTCGATCGCCATCGTCAAATATGATTCGGATCTGACGGCGGTTGACGACGCGCTGCTGGCCAAAAGGAGGCTGGGCGACTCGCTCCTGGGCGTCGTCCTGAACATGGTCCCCAAGCCGAGGCTCGATTTCGTCGAGCAGGTCGTCAAGCCCTATCTGGAGGAGAGGGGGGTGCGGGTGCTGGCGGTGATGCCCAGGGAGAGGCTCCTGGCCTCTGTCAGCGTCGGCGAGCTGGTGGAGGTGCTGGAGGGGGAGGTGCTCTGCTGTCCGGAGGGGTGCAACGAGCTGGTGGAGCACATCATGATAGGGGCCATGACCATAGAGTCGGCCCTGAGCCATTTCAGGAGGAGGGCGAACAAGGCGGTCATAACCGGCGGCGATCGACCCGACATACAGCTGGCCGCCCTCGAAACGCCCACCAAATGTCTGATACTCACGGGCAACATCCACCCCAGCCCGATAATCCTCTCAAGGGCGGAGGAGATAGGCGTGCCGATAATCCTCGTCCGACACGACACCTTTACGACCGTCCAGCTGATAGAGAAGTTCTTCGGCAAGAGCAGGTTCTACCAGGAGAAGAAGATAGCGATGTTCGAGAGGCTGCTTGAGGAGCGGTTCGATTTCGACCAGCTTTACGGGATGATCGGGCTCAAGTGATCTTCTCCACCCTGACGGCGCAGACCTTCAGCTCCGGTATCTTGGCCACGGGGTCCAGAGCGTCGTTGGTCAGGAGATTGGCCGCCGCCTCCCTGAAGTGGAACGTCATGAAGACCGTCCCCTTGGGAACCCTCTCGGTCACCTGGGCCTTGGCCGTCGTCTCGCCCCTCCTCGACCTCACCCTCACCATCTCGCCGTCCCTTATCCCGAGCTCCTCGGCGTCCTCCGGGCTTATCTCGATCAGCCCCTCCGGGTATATCTCGTTCAGCCCCTCGACGCGCGAGGTCATCGACCTGGTGTGCCAGTGATAGAGCACCCTCCCGGTCGTCAGGATAAGCGGGTATTCCTCGTCGGGCTCCTCGGCGGGGGGTTTATAGGGCGTGATGTGGAATAGGCCCAACCCCCTCGCGAACCTGTCCTTGTGGAGGAACTTCGTGCCGGGGTGTGAGCGATCGGGACAGGGCCACTGCAGCCCGCCGTTCTCCAGCCTGTCGTAGCTCATCCCGCCGTATATGGGCGTGAGCGAGGCGATCTCGTCCATGATCTGCGCCGGGGAATCGTAATCCATCTCGTAGCCCATCCTTTTGGCCAGCTCGCAGATGATCCTCCAGTCGGGCATCGCCTCGCCGGGCGGGTCGATCGCCTTTCTGACGCGTTGGACCCTTCTCTCGGTGTTGGTGAAGGTGCCGTCCTTTTCGAAGGAGGAGGCAGCCGGCAACACGACGTCGGCGTATTCGGCCGTCTCGGTGAGGAAGATGTCCTGAACGACCAGGAACTCGAGCTTCTCAAGCGCCTTTCTGGTCCGGTTCAGGTTCGGGTCGGACAGGGCGGGGTTCTCCCCCATGATATACATCGCCTTGATCCCGCCCTCCTCGGCGGCGTGCATCATCTCGACGACGGTCAGGCCCGGTTTTTCGGGAAGCTTAACCCCCCACACCCTCTCGAACTTCCCCCTGATCTCCGGGTCGTCCACCCTCTGGTAGCCGGGGAGGACGTTCGGCAGCGCGCCGAGGTCGCAGGCCCCCTGGACGTTGTTCTGTCCCCTGAGCGGGTTGACCCCGGTGCTCTCCTTGCCGACGTTGCCGGTCAGCATCGCCAGGTTCGCCAGCGCCAGCACGTTATCGGTGCCGGTCGTGTGCTGTGTTATGCCCATGCTGTAGATGATCGACGCCCTCTCGGCTTTGGCGTAGAGCCTTGCGGCCTCGATTATCTTCGACGCGGGCACGCCGGTTATCCTCTCGACCGCCTCGGGCGTGTAATCGCGGATGAACTCCTTGAACTCCTCGAACCCCTCGGTCCGAGACCTTATGAACTCCTCGTCGTAAAGCCCCTCGGAGATGATGACGTTCATGATCCCGTTGAACAGCGCCACGTCCGTCCCGGGCTTCTGTCTCAGCCAGATCGTCGCGAACTCCACTAGCTCTATCCTCCTGGGATCGGCCACGATCAGCTTGGCGCCGTTCTTCATCACCGCCTCTTTGATCCGGAGGGCGACTATAGGGTGGTTTTCGGTGGTGTTGGAGCCGGTGACCAGGATGCAGTCGGCGTTAGCGATCTCCTCTATGGAGTTGGTCATCGCGCCGCTTCCGAAAGCCCTGGCCAGGCCGGCGACGGTCGAGGCGTGGCAGAGCCTGGCGCAGTGGTCGACGTTGTTAGTCCCTATGACGGCCCTCATGAACTTCTGGAACAGGTAGTTCTCCTCGTTGGTGCACTTGGCGGACGACAGCCCGGCTATCGCGTCGGGGCCGTATTTCTCCTTGATCTCCTTGAGCTTCGAGGCGACCAGGTTCAGGGCCTCCTCCCAGCTCGCCTCCCTGAACCTGCCGTTTTCTTTGATCAGGGGTTTGGTGAGCCTGTCGGGGCTGTGCGTGAACTCGAAGCCGAACTTACCCTTGACGCAGAGCCATCCCCTGTTGACGGGGCTTTCGGGGTCGGAGGTGATCTTTACGATCCTCCCCTCTTTGTTGACGTGGACTATGAGCGTGCATCCACAGCCGCAGTAGGGGCAGGTGGTCTCGACCTTCCTAAGCTCCCACTCCCTGCCCTTCCTCTTCCTGGCCTTCTCCACGAGGGCGCCGACGGGGCAGACCAGGACGCAGTTGCCGCAGGAGACGCAGTCGGTCTCCCCAAGCGGCAGGTCGAACTCGGCCCCTATCTTCGTCCTGAACCCTCTGTAGATGAAGTCGATGATCCCCTGGTATTGAACCTCCTGACAGACCGTCACACATCTGCCGCACAGGACGCACTTGGAGTAATCCCTCTCGAAGAAGGGGTTCGAGTCGTCAACGGGGTAGGAGTGTCTCTCGCCGGCGAACCTCGAGGAGGGGACGTCCAGCTCGTATGCGTATTTTTCGAGCAGGCATGAGCCGCTCTTCTCGCAGGTCATGCAGTCCAGGGGGTGATCCGATATGAGCAGCTCGATGATCATCCTCCTCGCCCTTCTGACCCTCTCCGTGTCCGTCCAGACGACCATCCCGTCCGAGACAGGATATGAGCAAGCGGGCACCAAGGTCTTGGCCCCTTCGACCTCGACGACGCACAGCCTGCAGGCGCTTGTGGGGGGAAGGCCCTCCATGTAGCAGAGGTGGGGTATCTCTACCCCGATCGATTTGGCCGCCTCCAGTATCGTCGTCCCCTCCTCGACCGTGACCTTCCGTCCATCGATCATCAAACTGACCTTTCCCATCGCTCAGCCTCCAGCTGCTTAGTCGCTCAAACTGCTTCCTTTTTCGCCCTCAGGGAAGGAAAGATCTCCAAGACAACTTTATCAGCATCATCTCCTAAAACTGAGCTGGCGTTTAAAATCTCCAGCCCCGCCAGTTTGCCATCGGGGCCGTAATTAGCTATCACATCCTCGCTTATCTCTCGCGCCTCAGCCTTCCCAGGGGGCAGAGGGCGAAACTCGATGTATAGAGCATCCACTTGGGCATCGTAAAACACCCTCATGTTACCCCCTCCTCGTTGGAATAGTAAACTTTCACAGTGATCACAACGATTTGGTCTTCCTCCTCCTTGAAAATAGCCTCGACATCTTTGAAACGATAAACTACACCTGTTATTGGCGATGGCCTACCGAAGTTGAATCTTCTTTTAGAGCGAAACCTATCATATTTCGCCGGCAGCCATTGGCCTTTCAAAATAGTTTCTATGACCTCCTGCTCAGTAGCCCCCCGAAGGGACATTTGCACCTGAGAATGTCTGGAGAAAACAATCGGCTTTGCTTCAGCTTTCTTCATCAATGTTTTCCCCTAGACTGGCATCCTATGTCCTAAGGATCGCATCGAACCCGTAGGTGTCGTAGCATATACCGCACCCTTCCTGCGACTTCGAGGATGGTCAGATCCTCCCTGTCCGAAGCGGTCCTTCTAATCCATCGTAAAAGCAACCCTGTCTATCCCCTCCTCTGTTCGAGGTCACATCTGAGGCAACGCCTCGCCTCCTCAACAGCGTCCCTCTCATCATAGCGAAGCTCGATCTCCCTGAAGTCTTTTATCCTCTTTTCAGGCGGGACGACCGGGACTATATGCCTTCCCCTTTCGAGCGGCCTGACCTCCATCTCGAGCTCCTCAGGGGGTATGAACTTCTTCCTGATCTTAAACCTGCCTTCCCTGAGGTCAACGCCCCTCAGGTATCTGTCTATTGATTCCGCTGCTCTTATCCCTGAAGCCATCGCTTCTATGACCGTCGCCGGTCCGGTTACCACATCTCCTCCAGCGAACACCCCCGGTATCTGGGTTTCGAGGGTTAGCTTGTCCACCTTCAGCTCCTCCATAAACGGCAGGATGACGCGCTGGCCTATTGCCACTATAACGTGGTCTGCTTCGATCAGGAACTCCGAGCCCTCTATAGGGATAGGCCTTCTCCTCCCGCTCTCATCGTAGCTTCCAAGCCTCATCCTTAAGCATTCCACAGCTTTCACCTTGCCGTCCCCTACTATCCTCTTTGGAGACGCAAGGTAAACGATCTTGACACCTTCCCTTTCGGCTTCCTCTACTTCGCTTTCGATGGCAGGCATCTCTTCCTTCGAGCGTCTGTAGACTATTGAGACCTCAGAGGCGCCGAGCCTCAGAGCCGATCTTGCAGCGTCCACGGCGACGTTCCCCCCTCCTATCACGACGACCTTCCCGTCAAGCTTCATCCCGCCGTCAAGGTTAAGCTTCTTCAGGAAATCGAGGCCGGGTGTCACGCCCTCAAGCTCCTCACCGGGGATGCCAAGTCTCCTGCTTCCCTGGGCTCCTACTCCGATGAAGATCGCTTCATACCCTTTCCTCTTAAGCTCATCGAGGTTGTCCACATAGCAGTTCGTTCTTATCTCCACCCCGAGCGCCTCTATGAGGGAGATCTCCCTCTTTAAGACGTCCTTGGGTAACCTGTACTCAGGGATCCCAAACGCGAGCATCCCACCGGGAACCGGGGCAGCCTCGAAGATCGTCACATCATATCCCTTCCTCGCGAGGTGATAAGCTGCAGTGAGCCCCGCGGGACCCGAGCCTACAACGGCTACCCTTTTCCCCTTTCTTTTGACCTTCCTCGCCCTCCTCAAGAGCTCCTCTTTGGCCTCCTCAAAGGCTAGGTCAGCGGCGAAGCGTTTTAGAGCCTTTATCGCAACCGGCTCATCTACCTCTCCTCTCCTACACCTCGACTCACAGGGATGATGGCATACCCTGCCGCAGACCCCGGGGAGCGGTATCCTTTCGAGCATTATTAGGACGGCTTCCTTGAAGTTCCCATCGGCTATGGCGCTTATGTAGCCTGGGATGTCTATCTTGGCCGGACATGCGTGTTGACAGGGTGAGTCAAAAAGGGCCTCACATGAGCATGCATAGCAGAGCTTCTCCTTTATGTGCGCCTCATACTCGTCCCTGAAATACCTGATGGTCGAGAGCACCGGGTTGGGGGCCGTTTGGCCCAGCCCGCACAGCGAGGTGTCTTTGACCACAGTCGCGAGCTCCTCCAGCAGCTCTATATCACCTTCCTCGCCCTCCCCCTTCGTTATCCTCTCCAGGATCTCCAGCATCCTCCTGGTCCCTATCCTACACGGCACGCATTTGCCGCACGATTCGCTCTGGATGAAGTCCATGAAATACCTGGCCACGTCCACCATACAGGTGCTGTCGTCCAGCACGATCATCCCGCCCGATCCCATTATCGCGCCGGCCTGGGTCAACGACTCGTAATCTATCGGCAGGTCGAGGTATTCCTCGGGGATACATCCCCCGGATGGCCCTCCTATCTGGACGGCCTTGAACTTCCTCCCCTTCGGCACGCCTCCGCCTATGTCGAAGATCACCTTCCTCAGCGGCGTTCCTATCGGCACCTCCACAAGCCCGGTGTTGTTGACCTTGCCGGCCAGCGCGAAGATCTTCGTCCCCTTGCTCCTCTCCGTCCCTATCTTCGAGTATTCGGCGGCGCCCTTCTCGATGATGATCGGTATGTTGGCCCACGTCTCGACGTTGTTTATGCAGGTGGGCTTCCCCCAAAGGCCGGATTGGGCCGGGAAGGGCGGCCTCGGCCTGGGCATCCCCCTCCTGCCCTCTATCGAGGCTATGAGGGCCGTCTCCTCGCCGCAGACGAAGGCGCCCGCCCCCTTCTTGATCTTGATCCTGAACGAGAAGCCCGTCCCCAGGATGTTCTCCCCCAGAAGCCCCAGCTCCTCGGCTTGTTTGATGGCTATCTGAAGGTGTTCGACGGCTATCGGGTATTCGGCCCTGACGTAGATGTATCCCTCCTCGGCGCCTATGGCATACGCGCCTATCAGCATCCCCTCTATGACGCTGTGCGGGTCGCCCTCCAGAACCGCCCTGTCCATGAACGCCCCGGGGTCGCCCTCGTCGGCGTTGCAGATGATGTATTTCGGCTCGCCCTCGGCCATCCTCGTAAGCTCCCATTTCCTGCCCGTCGGGAAGCCCGCTCCTCCCCTTCCCCTCAATCCGGAGGCCTTGACCTCCTCGATCACCTGCTCGGGCGTCATGCTCGTCAGGACTTTTGCGAGCGCCGAATACCCGCCCCTGGCGATGTATTGGCGGATGTCGGTCGGGTCGATCACCCCGCAGTTCCTCAACACGAGCTTCATCTGCTCCCTGTAAAACGGCACCTCACTGGTTTTGACGTATACCTTCCCGTCCCTGGGATCTCTGAAGAGCAGCCGTTCGACCACCTCCCCCTTCATCAACGTCTTCGATACGATCTCCGGCACGTCCTCCGGCTTGAGCTGTTGGTAGAAGATGTCGTATGGGTCGATGACGACGACCGGCGCCCTGGCGCAAAACCCGTGGCAGCCCGTCGGTATTATCTCGACCTTCTCCTCCAGCCCTTTATCCCTCACCTCCGCCTTGAACGCCTCCATTATCTCGCCGGCGCCGTAGGCTCGGCAGCCGGTCATACAGATCCTCACCCTCACCTTGTTCGGATCGATGCTTTTGAGTATCTCCTGCCGATAGGCCTCCAGATCCTCTATCCTCTCAAGCCTCATCTCTCCCCTCCTTCGGCAGGGTGAAGGTGAACATCGCCCATTTGCCGTATTCCGACTCGGCCCAAATTTTCCCGCCCTGTTTTTCGACCATCTCCCTTGTTATGAACAGCCCCAGGCCCGATCCGCTCTTCCTCCTCGACCCTCCCGTGTCCAGCCTTGTGAACTTATTGAAGAGCCGGGGCAGCTGATCGGGCGGTATCCCCTCCCCCTCGTTCCAAACGCTTATCCTCCAACGCCCGTCCTCCTCCGCGCCTATCACCTTTATCTCGCCCCCCTCCCTGCCGTATTTGATGGCGTTTGAGATGAGGTTGTCCATGATCGTCCTCAACATATCGGGATCGGCGATCAACTTGAAAGGCTCCGGGGTTTGAACCGTCAGCCTCATCCCCTTCGATTCCATCTGGCCCTTAAGCTCCTCCACCACGGGCCTCAGCACCTCCTCATTGAACTCGACCTCCCTCTTATGCGCCTCAAGCTCCCCCTTCTCTATCCGGCTGAGGTCGAGGTAGTTTTTGATCATGTCCTTGAGACGCTCGCCGTTTCTGAGGATGATGTCCACCATCCTCCCCTGAACCTCGTTCAGCTCGCCCGCATATCCCTCCTTCAGGTTATACGCGCTCATGAGCATGTTGCCCAGGGCGTTTTTGATCTCATGGCTGACGAACCCGAGCATCTCCATGTAGTTCCTGTTGACGCTTCTGAGCTCCTCGTTCGTCCGCTCCAGCTGTTCCTCCCTCTCCTTCAGGGCCTGGGCCATCTGATTGAAGTGATCCATGAGCTGTTTCATCTCGGCGAAACCGGCCCTCTCCTCTATGCGGTAATCCAAATCGCCCGAGGCGATTCTCTCCGTCCCCAGCACGAGCTTCCTCATGGGCAGGGAGAGGTCGTGTGAAAGCAGATAGGAGAAGGCCAATACGATCAATATCCCCGCCCCCAACGGGGGGAAGAAGTTCAGGAGGATCCTGTTGCGTATGTCGTTATACTTCTGCTCCAGGATGCCGACGTAGAGGATCCCTATGACCTTTCCCCGGGGGTCGAATATCGGCTCATAGGCTGAGATATACCAGTCGTGGACGACGAACGCCCTCTCGAGCCAGGGCTTTCTGTGGAGCAGCACGCAGTTGTATACCTCCTCCGATACCCTCGTCCCTATGGCCCTCTCCCCGTCCCCCCTGAGCACGTTCGTCGCTATGCGCACGTCCCACTGGAAGATGGTCACCGTCCCCAGCTCCTTTCCCTTATACCACCTCTCCTTGAAGATGATGTCCCTGATCTCGTCCACCAGCTTGAAGTTCCTGTTCAGCAGGATCCCTCCGTAGATAGCCCCCGTCACTCTGCCCTCGGGCGATCTGATCGGGGCGGCGGCCATGAGGCACATGCCGGACGTCTCGGCCTTTTCGGGCCTGGGCTTGGCCTTGGGCGTGGGTATGAACTCGATATAAGCCCGCTCGGCCAGCCCCTCCCCCTCCCTTTGGAGAACCTCCCTGGGCAGGATAACCGTTCCCCCGGCCAGCTCGCCGTTCAGGGCCCTCCTGATCAGGGGGTTTGAGCTCCGGTCGTCGCCGGTCAGATGGGGAGGACGCGCTCGGAAGATCACCCTGCCGTTCCGATCACAGACGGAGAGGAAATCGAGCCCCAGCTCCTCCATCTTCCGTTCCAACCTCTCCGCCAGCCGATCGATCCGGTTCAGATCGATCGACTCGCCCAGCAGCTCTAGGGAGAGGCGCATGGTCTCGATCCGGCTGTTGTAGACGTGACGGGCGGATCGGAGATCCATCGTCACCCTGTCCTGGGCCTCCCTCCTCACCGTGCTGGAGATCATCCGGGTTCCCAAAAGCGCCATGAAGGCCCCTATAAGCAGCACGGCCGAGGAGAAGTAGAGGAAAACCTTTCTTCGGAAGGTCAAAGGCCTCACATCGCCTCCCCGTCGATCAACCGTATTCCTTCAATATCCTCTCGACCCTCTGGGGGGTGAGCTTGCCGTAGTAGTTGTTGTCGATCATCATGACGGGCGCCAGGAAACAGGTGCCCAGACATCGGACGATCTCCAGCGTGAACTTCAGATCGGGGGTCGTCTCGCCCTCATCGATCCCCAGAACCTCCTTGATCCTCTGGAGCACCCTGGGCGCCCCTCTCACGTGGCAGGCCGTCCCCATGCACAGCTTTATCGTGTGCCTGCCCCTGGGCTGGAGGTAAAACTGGGAGTAGAAGGTCACGACCCCGAACACCCTGCTCATCGGTATCTTGAGCCTTCGGCTCACCCGCTCCAAGGCCTCCTTTGGGAGGTAGCCGAAGACGTCCTGGATGTCCTGCAGGATCGGTATCAACGACCCCCTCTCCCCCTCATGCCTGTCGATTATCTCATCGACCTTGCTCAGATCCATCCTCCACCTCCCTCAGGGGGTTATCATCTCCTCGCCGCTGTATATGTTGAACCTCTCCCCCCTCAGAAAGCCTATGAGGCCGAGGCCGTATCTGGAGGCCAGCTCCACCGCCCCCGAGAGGGGGGCCGATCGGGAGATCAGCAGCGGCACGCCGCTGCGCAGGCATTTCAAAACTATATCGACCGTCACCCTGCCGGTGGTGTATAAGATCCGCTCGCTCAGGGGAGCGCCCCTCAACAGCTCCTCGCCTATGGCCTTGTCGACCGCGTTATGCCTCCCTATGTCCTTCGCCTTCGCCCTGAGGTTGAGATCCGGATCGAACAGGAAGGCGTAGTGATACGCGCCGGTCAGCCTAAACTCCCCCACCTCGTCCCTTATCAGCCTCGGTATGTCGATGATCCCCCTCGCCGAGACCCTCACCCCTTTGGGCGGCCTCAGCTCCTCGTCCAATAACCTCACATGCCCGCACTCCGTCCACACGACGTTGTAGCTCCTGTGGAAGGGCTGAGGGGGCTGACGCCTCAGCCTCACCTTGACGTGGACGATGCCGCCCTTGACGTATTCGAAGTAATCCAGCACGTCGTCGACCGATTCTATCAACCCCTCAGTCAGCAGGTGGCCGTAGACGAAGGGCCGTATCTTTTCGGGCGTGATCAAGGCATCAAAGCTGACCGTCCCGCCTATATCGACCCGCAACAGCCCCTCCTCCGCCACCAGATCCTCGACCGCCTGAACCTCCCCTCTCCGCCACCTGAGTATCTTCAGCTTCTTCATCCCGCCCCCTTCATCGCCAACGCCCTTCTGTAATCCCGGGGCGTGTTGAGGTTGAAGAACGACCTGAGGTCGGGGTCGACCTTCAAAACCCTCTCCTCGGGTATCAGCTTGAACGGGACGAGGCTCAGGAGCTCCGTCACCTTCAGCCTATCGCTTTTCAGCAGCTCCTCTATGTGCGGGAGGCATCCCCTGTGATAAACCCCCACGAGCGGCTCGACGTATCCCCTGACCACGGGGAGGATGACCCACGACCGGCCGTCTATCTCGTCGAGGAGCATCGATAGGACCTCTCCGCGCAGGAAGGGCAGGTCGCAGGGGATTATGAGGTTGTAATCGTTGGAGGAGGCTTTGAGGCCGGCGTGAATGCCCCCCAGCGGCCCCTTCCCTTTGATCAGATCCTCGACGGCGATCGCTCCGTCAACCCGGCGGCGCTTCCCGCCCGCGACGATCACCTCTTCGAGGAGCGATTTGAGCAGCCTCACCTGTCTGAGCAGCAGCGGCTCCCCGTCCCACTTCAGAAGCGCCTTATCCGTTTTGAACCTCGACGAGTTCCCCCCGGCGAGCACTATGCCCGATACATCGTCCCTCATGGCGGCTATTGATCGGTGTGGGGGAGGAAAAGCTCGGCCACGAACTGATCGTAGAAGGCGGTGTCGACGCTCAGCTCTATGTATGTCATCTTGGAAGCTATCTCCAGCGCCTCCTTGAACGCCTCCTCCGACAGCAAGCAGAGCCTCGCCCCGGCCAGCGAGCTGTTACCTATGTATTCGAACCTCTCCTGGGGCAGGTCGGGCAACAGCCCTATCGCGATCGCCTTACCTATGTCGAGGTAGCTCCCGAACCCGCCGGCCACGTAGAACCTCTCGATGCTTTCGAAATCAAACCCGATCTTGTCGAGCAGAACTTTAGCCCCGGCGTAAACGGCCGCCTTCGATCTTATGAGGTTGTCGATGTCGGCCTGGGTCAGGACTATATCCCTGTCCAGCCCGCTCTCATCCGCCCAGGCCAACACGAACTCCAGGCCCTCCCCTCCTTCCCTCAGCCTCCTGGTTTTGGAGCGCAGCTCCGCGTTGAACTTCCCGGCCTTGTTTATTATCCCGTTTTCGAGGAACTCGGCCAGGCAGTCTATCATCCCCGACCCGCATATCCCCCTCGGCCTGGCGTTTCCCACCGTGGAGAGCCTCACCTCCAGGTCGGGCGTCACCTCGACCCTCTGTATCGCCCCTCTGCTCGCCCTCATCCCGAACTCTATCCCGCCGCCCTCGAAGGCCGGCCCGGCGGAGCACGAGCAGCAGACCAGGAACTCGGAGTTGCCGAAGACGATCTCCCCGTTCGTCCCCATGTCTATCAGCATCGACAGCCTCTCGTCCCTGGCCATCCCCGTAGCCAAAACGCCCGCCGTTATGTCACCTCCCACGAAGCTTGCAACCGACGGCAGGCAGTAGAGCATCCCGTTCGGGTTCACCTCCACCCCTATCTCCCTCGCTTTTATCGGCGGCGGGAAGGAGAAGGTCGGGATATACGGCTCCTTTCTGATGAAGGCGGGGTTGACGCCCAGGAGGAGGTGGGTCATCGTGGTGTTGCCGGCGCAGACGACGGCGGTGATCTCCTCCCTCCCTATCCCCGCCTCGGCACACAGCGCCCCTATAAGCTCGTTGATGTCGTTTACCACGCTGTCGTGCAGCTCCTCCAGGCCGCCCTTCTCGGCGTGTATTATCCTCGTTATGACGTCCTCGCCGTATCTGGCCTGTTTGTTGTAGGTCGCCTTCGTCCCCAGGGCTTCACACTTGGCCAGATCCACCAGCTGGGCGACGATCGTCGTCGTCCCAACGTCCACCGCCACCCCGAAGTTCCTCTCATCCCTTCCCCCTTCGACCTCCACGGCCCTGTAGCCGTCCCCGTCCCACGCCAGCGTCGCCGTGACCTCGAACTCCGACTCCCTCAGAACGGCTCCGAGCTTCCTGACGACCCCCAGCTCAAGCTTCACCTCGCCGTAGCCCATCCCCCTCAGCTGCCTCAGGAGCCTGTCGGCGTCCGAGATGTTGTCCTGGAGGGTGGGGGCGGGGAGCTTAAGGAAGAGCTTTTTGGAGAGTGGGTTGCAGACCTCGGGTTTGACCTTCAGCTCCGATTTCAACGCGACGTCCTCGACCGCGTAGACGCCCTCTATCCTCGACTCAAGCGGTATCTCGACCTCCAGATCGCCTTCCGGATAGGTCTGACAGGCGAGGACGTATCCCTTTTTCGCCTCCTCCTCGCTTATGTGCGGGGAGGGTTTCGACCTATACTTCCCCTTTTTGACGATGACCTTACACCTTCCGCAGGTGCCCTCTCCCCCGCACAGGCTGTGGATGTAGATGCCCGCCTTTTTGACGGCGTCCAGCAGCGACTCGCCCTCCTCGACGACGCTTTGCCTGCCGTCGGGCAGGAAGGTCACCTTATACATCCCCTTCACCCTCCCTCCTTCGCCAGCTCTATCAACCTCATCACCGCCTCCTCGGAGACTATCCTGACGAGCTCCACCGTCAGGTAGTCCCGGACGGACGAGTCGAACAGGACTTTCGCCGAGGGCGGCAGCTCCTCATCCCCCCTGTAGAGGATGAAGACGGACTGAACCCTGGGCAGGACGGGGATCCTAAACGCCAGATCGCCCAGGTCTATCCTCTCCGCCCCCAGTTTAGAGGCGGCCCGCTCAAACTCCTCCGGCCTGTCCGCGAAGAACTCCAGAAACGGCCTCTCGACGGTCGCCTGGAAGACCGGGTAATAG